>Ga0115005_10003154_pt1 | contig 13142 bp, 12 predicted proteins | sample ArcOceMetagenome_FD_87163 | JGI IMG/M metagenome (GOLD analysis project Ga0115005, IMG submission 87163) | Marine eukaryotic phytoplankton communities from Arctic Ocean - Arctic Ocean - Greenland ARC118M Metagenome | ecosystem: Environmental > Aquatic > Marine > Oceanic | place: Arctic Ocean... | reverse complement strand
TGTACGATTGTCTCTGCTGTAGGTACGTCCCTCCAAAACATTTCATTGCATGCAATACAATATCAAAATCACTGTGCTCACAAAAATCTTCTTTTTCTCAAATTTTCGTTTCATGATGTTCTCCGTACTTTAAAAAATGCACTCTGTACTTTCATTCCCGCTCTGTACTTTCATTCCTGCTTCCTCCGCACGATCCAATTTCTGATTTCTAAAAAAGACCGTACACTAAAATAATAATAAAACAAATTACTCCGAAAACAAAAACGAAAGTACTAAAAATAGTCGTAGTACTGAACCCGCCCAAAATCGAGAAAAAATGTCAGTAGGGGGAGTACTTCACTATAGGGGTAAGATTGCGCTCGATATAATAAACAATGTTCGTACATGTCTTCTGCGCTCGTTCAAATGAAAACAGAATGCATTTTTCCGGACGCCAATGATGAATTTGCAGGGATCCCTGAAAGCATTACGATGGTTGGCATTAGCAGAATATGTGAAAGAGAAAGCAATGGTTCTTTAATCTCATCAATGTTACCATACCGCACTCGCGAGAGAATTGCAGGCTAGCAAGAGACGTCGAAGAAAGATCGAAGGGTGCTTCCTACGCTTCCCCCCCGCGCGTAGCTTTATGTTCCGCTAGAGCAGCAACTTTGCTCCTTTTCTACAATTCATTTTCAATCTGTATCATTGTTCACAACAGAAATACCATCACAAAATATTTGACATTGTCATTTGTTTCTTCCATGCCTAGGCCCCGCCCTCATCTGCTTCATCATCAACTGATAGATTCTTTACCCACAAGCTTATAGCCTGTAAACGAGCCTCAATAATAACATCCTTATCCAAAGACTCCTCTTCCCATCATGGACTGCATTGGTAACCACAATACTGCTATGATGTGTACTGGTACGTATTGGTGCGAGGGGGGAGTTGACATTTATCCATCCGATGAGCAAAATAGTACGACGGTGGAAATAAAGACAGGCTGTGCTATCCTTTGGTGAAAAATAAATAATGTATTTTATTTTGGCAGAGATTCGTTGATGACACGGATTATTTACAAGTGCTAAACACATCTCAACCGATTGATACCTTGCTTGATAAAATGCAAGCCCAACTATCTCTGTGGAAGGGTCTTCTTCGAACCACAGGAGGAGCAATCGATCCTACAAAAAGTGACTGGGTATGGATAGAGCAGAAATGGAACAACGGACAATGGCGATATGAGAGGGAAATTGACACACATTTTTTTCAGGTAAAAGGGCTCACAGGAAGTGTGCAGGCGCTACACCAACATGACATTAAGAACTCCAGGGAAACTCTGGGATTTGTGCAAAGCGCTACGGCTGATGAAACAGGTCAAAAAGATGCGTTGACAAAGAAGATTACAACATGGGGCAACAGGCTCAAAGCGCTAGCGTCACGAGGAGAGAAGTTAGAATTGCAGTCAGCGCCACAATAAGTAGTACGATTCGATAGCCTCTAGGTGCATCTGCATTAACGAGGCCACAGTGCAAGGAAATAGCGAAGACAATACTGAATGCAGGTCTACCGAAAACAGGAGTGGTCAGAAGCGCTGGAACTGCCATAGTCTATGATATACATGAAATGGGCGGGTTAGGATTCAAGGATGTCCATGTTACACAATTGATTGAGCACGTGAAAATCCTACTGGATCATGGCCCAACAGCGACAGTGGCAGGAAGACTACTCAAAAATGTCGCCGAAGCAATTATTATTGAAAGAGGATGCCGAGGAAACATATTTTCTGCAGATGTTAAAAAGCATCCATGGGTTGACCATAACTGGATATGGCAACAATTCAGGATCTTCACTTATACAATATCCATCTACAAAATGACATCAAAGAAGTAGAAGAATGTAGAGACAACGATATATTTCTCATGGATGAAATTCGTGAGAAACAATCTGACAAATTTGATTTATCTGATATGAGCAGGATCAGTTATGTTCATATACATCTAAAGGTACATACACTGTCTGATGCAACCGCAGCTACTGGAGACCAAATCCAAGTACCTGCCTTAAGCTCAGGATTGATTGACTCTTGCAGCAAAGTAGTATACAATTGGCCAAACTACAAGGATGCACCTTCTGCAAGTGACAGATATCTATGGCAGAAGGCACTGAAACTAACCTTTACCGGAGGACTTTCACTGACCCTTCTACAGCAATATCAGCTCAGATGATGAAACATAACTCTCAGAACCAAATCGCTTGGTGGAAACACATCAACGGGCATGTATATTCACAACGTGGTGATAAATGGCTGGAGTGGGTCATTATATTACAACAGAGAACAACAAGGGCACGAGGTCGACGGTTTTGACTTCAAGGAGAGGCAATTAATCAAAACCATAGTGATATGCTTCAAATTGATGTTAGTGATATTGGGAATAATCGGATACAAATAACATCCAAGACAATACACGGACTACTTCCGGAGCAGAGGGCAGAGACACAAAAAGAAATTTGGCCATTACACCATGTCTTTGGAACAACCAATGCTCAAGACATATTTGTTAATTCCATTTTGGAGGGTAAAGAAAGATTAGTTTGTGATGGATCATGCAAACATCATGAAACTAGTGCAGCATTTCTTACCACATGTATTCCTGGATGTGGAGGGACGAACATTATCCCTGGACGTAGAAAAGAACAAACTCCCTACCGAGCAGAATTAGGAGGCATCCTTGAAGGAATTCTATATAATAACAGACTCTGTAGTACAAGCGATATTGGGCAACAAAAAGGACAATGGGAGCTAGCATGTGACTGCAAAGGAGCAGTTGATGCTATGACTGAGATATTAAACAGAACAACTGTCAACTCGACATGGAGCTCATACGATATACTAATACTTATAGCTGGATATTTCATCGATTAAATGGACAAGTGGCATGTTGGAGGACACATGGATGAAGAAAAGGATTGGAAAGATCTTGATATCTGGGAACAAACCAACGTCAGGGTAGACACGATGGTGAAAGAAGCTTTACAGTACTGGGTTGACTCCGGACGACAGCGGATAAGTACCACACGTGTACCTGGCACTCCATGGACGATTTCTATCTCAGGAAAAACAATCACTTCAAAATCAGAAATGAAATATACGAATCAGTATGGACACCGCAAATCCAGAAACACTGGTGCAAACGGATGCATATTGAACATGACCAGGCTACCCTAATAGACTGGATCACGTTTGGGAAAACACCAATGAAAATTGTGATGAGACTGATAGACAATTCAGGACCAAACACATGGCACATATCTCTGCCACTGGTATCAATATGAAACAAAGATGTGAACGAGAGGACGAAGTATGCCCACGATGCTGAGTCAGTGAAAACAATACACACATTTATGAATGCAGGACAGGTGAAACGATAGAGACATTCGAGACGCACTGTCTTGAACTCGAAGTAACAATTGATTGGAAAGGACCACCTGGTATGTCACTGGCAATATGTGAATTACTATGAGCAGCGAGATCACAGACACAACTGAATTTTGACATTATCACCCAACATGAAATACAACAACTAGCACAACAACAATCAGAGCTCGGTAGTAGGGCAATACAATGAGGAATATTTCATCGCAAATGGGCTACCAAAGTCACAACAGATTAGAATGATGGACGACGATGTGCACATAAATGGATGGCATCTATATCCAACAAAATATGGGATCTAAACAAGGAGCTGTGGGAACATCGCAATGATGTGCTACATAAGAATGACAATGCCGTCAGGACATTAGAGAACAAACACCTTGACATTGACATTGCAAACATTATTGAGGTAATCAAATTGATTCCACAACAATTCCTACCAGCAACGGACAAGAAGTTTTTCCAGAAAAGGACATGGACAAAAATCCGAAAGAAGAAGTTTCCGCAAAAGAGGAAATGGTTTCGACAAACGACAGTGATGTTACGAGACTATGTGAAAGGAGGAACCTCCAGACATTCACGAACAATCCAAAGCTTTCTTCTTGGCAAACGTCAACAAATACCGGAAAGATGAACACTGCAGACAACAAGACCTACAGATAATGCAGAAGTAAATGAGAGACTAACGCCTGATAATGTTCCTGGTTAGACTCCAATCCGTGTGCCACCCTCTGGGTCGCACATATACACGGACACTCAGGTTCAAGGCTTGGTTGAGGTCTTAATCCACCAGCACGTAGTACATTAAAGCCGTTTTGGCTACTTTAGTAAATTCATAGTTCTTCTTTTTTTATTTTTGGCAGAGATTCAAATATTTGGTGGAAAGTCAGTTCAATTCCTGACAGTTGTGGGATGTTTTTCAAGAAACAACTTCCGTAAGCAGAGGAGGAAAGTTTGGGTCGTCAGATGGGAGGTAAGGACCTGCATACAACGCGGTTAGAAATCTCATCTTTCTCAGACAGAAGCATCATTACATCCAGCAGCAGAATCATAGAAGGAGGAATGATGATAGACACGGGTGAATATCAGGGAAATGGCGACAAGCATATTGAAAATCGCGTGATTGAAGAGACAATTCTCTTTCTTTTGTGGGGAAGAAGTACTAATCTAAACATAATTATGAATCAACTAGTACTATTATGGCCATTGCAGTACGGTACTGAAAGTGCTAAGTGCAATGTGCCAAGATATGTAGGAGTACTAGCAAAGAAAGCCAAAAGTAAAATCAATCAAAATCACGAACAAGTACAATAGTTTCTTACAAGGGTAGCAACACGCGATAGTTAACACGATTAAATCCCCAAAGATTGACTTAAAATTTATAAGATAGTCTTCAAATACAATTTTCATTTTTTTATCATGCGAACATCCTGTCATGACTTCAGACTAGTAGGTCATAAATATTAAACATGTCGAAGAGTCGTACTTATATCAACGCATAAGTAAATTCAAGATTAAAATTTTCAATTTTCAACGATAGCTCTTGTACCGTTCATATCATCTTCTTTCAACACTAAACTGAAGAATGATGCTTCTGTTGTCAATATTACTGATTTGCTCCATTGCTACCATTTGCAATGCCGAATTCTTGTCCAGTGGCGAAGACGTTTCAGCCTTCGTTGCAGATAATCTTGCTCAGCACGATGTAAGAAAAACATCTAACATCTAACATCTTACAGCATCTTACATCTAACATCTTCACACAACTACTTTCTACTACCAACTTTCATCGATATGCACTAACTTCTATTCATTACCCTTCAATTCCTTCCTAGATTACAATATTTTCCAAGTCCTACTGCCCGTACTGTAAAGAATCCAAGGAAACATTCAAACGTTTACTGAGGGAGTTGGGCTTGGAAAACGATCTCAGCTTCAAAGTGGTTGAATTAGATGAGCTTCCTCAGAACGACGGAAGCATTATTCAGAGAGAACTATATGAAGTCACGGGACAGAGAACCGTTCCTAACGTGTTCATTAGAGGGATGCACATAGGTGGAAATTCAAATGTGCAGGAATTTAAGAGAGAACTCGCAACGATGATTGATGATTACAACTAAGATCTTCATCTAAGATATGCTTTCGCATGGAGCATGTAGTCCATGCACTCAATTTGCACTCAAAGCCGGCAGTTAGTGGAAAGTATGCAAACAATAAATTTATGGTGCATTTTATCAATCAATAGAGAACATTTTTGATTGTTCAAACCGTTTCTCGGTGCCGACGAAGGAGGTCGTTAGATCCTGCATAACTGCAGACTACGGTATGCAAATTCTTTATGGAAGCATATTGCATTGGATATTGGGGACCTAACCATTGTCGATCGAAGACAGCTAAACCAAGATTCCACTACACGTATTCTATGCGCTGAAATGATTTATAATCGTTGAACTAATGGTCGCAGTTCATGGATCCTATTTCTAAATCTCTCCAGCAAGAGAACGAGAGAGCTATGCATCGGACGACTGCACAAGAGAAGGAATGAATCAATGGTTGTATTCTGTATTCCAACTTTTTCAAGCCAAGTCTGGTAGTCGTTGATGAATTTCATGGCTGGTTTTTATCTCTTAATGAATTTTCTTGAATTGCTGCGATGAATATAATAAAGTTGTTGATTCGCTGGTGCGACTGTAGCAAACTATGACTGTGTAACGCGAATCCAACCCAAAATAGGGCAAGAAGTTTCCAATTTCCCTGTGCAAGCAATATTGAATTATAGCTGACATTCACTTTATTTACTTCAGTGAGACTGCAGGATGACCCAAAGGTCACACTGTGTAAGACTCCAAATGCCCAATACCTCACCACGACGAGCTTTTGAACGTTGTTTGTTTGTCAAAACAAGGAATAAAGTGATAACGACCAAAAGTTAAACGTTGCCGTTAATGTACTGGTTTTAGACATTATGGATGAAGTTTTTTTGCTGAGCGACGAGGGAGCATCATTGCTCGCGCTCGCTTGCAATTTGCAAGCTTGCTCGCTTGCAACAAACTAGCAGCAAGCTCGCAAATTCAAAGTGAGGAGCACGGAGCACCGGCAAGCGATGTCACACAAAGAATCTGGCCATACACATCACACTTTTGAGGAGTAACAGCACTACAAGAATGATTGTATTGTCAATATTACTGATTTGCTTCATTGCTACCATTTGCAATGCCGAATTCTTGTCCAGTGGCGAAGACGTTTCAATCTTTGTAGCAGATCATCTTGCTCAGCACGATGTGAGTAAAACATTTCACATCTTCACACAGCTCCTATTGTAATAATTCTGTTACCAATACTTCCAGTTTCCATCAACATCATCAACATGGACTAACTTCTATTCATTACCCTTCAATTCCTTCCTAGATTACAATATTTTCCAAGTCCTACTGCCCGTACTGTCAACAAACTAAAGGCACGTTCGAACGTTTACTCAAGGAGTTGGGTTTTGAAGGCGATCTCAGCTTCAAAGTGGTTGAATTAGATGAGCTTCCTCAGAACGACGGAAGCATTATTCAGAGAGAACTATATGAAGTCACAGGACAGAGAACCGTTCCCAACGTGTTCATTAGAGGGATGCACATAGGTGGAAATTCAGACGTACAAGCATTACTTCAGAGGGAAGAACTCGCAACGATGATTGATCACTACAACTAAAAACCACGAACACTCAAATACCGGCGTTAATTATTTTTCAAAGTATATAGAATGTATGCATTAAACAAAATTAGTTACAATACAAGACCGGATAAGTTTGGCGTCGAGCGTTTACTTGAAAGCCCAGTGCCGCATTTTGTCACCTCTTCTGTCCAACTACCAAGTAACAGGTCCTCCCAACATCTATTTCGTCTTATTTGCATAACAATGTAGCTCAACCTTTCCATTGCAATTTCCAGAACCTCAGGTGTAACCCATGTATAACACAGACGAAACATTCCAGGTTTACAATCCTTTTGGCTTTGACCTGGAGTCATCACCACTCTAGCGACGCTTTCTATTAATGATGCAAACTTCGCCTCTCCTTCAAATGTTTGTTCTGGCAGGAGCGACGAAAAATCAACGTACACAAATAATCCAGCCTCAGCTGGAACGAAGGGAATCACCATTTCCTCTAACTTTTGGGTGCAAAGATTGTAGCTTGAAATCAGATGTAAACGCGATTTCTCTAAGAACAAATCAACAAATTGATCATCCACGAGAAACTCCGAAATGATCATTTGCATAGGGTTTGGAACGCCTGCAAAAATGTTTAGATTTGCCAGTGTTTGCAATAATTGAACGTTTTGTGTATAAATAATTCCAAACCGAAACCCTGTTGCACCAAAATCTTTTGAGAGGCCCCAAAGAAAATGCACATAATTACCTAAGCGATTGTCCAACAATCGTACAATCGATTCAAATGGTTCAGGGCAGTTTGAAGTTTTGTGCACTGACAGAGCAAATATTTCATCAACAATGGTATGAAGCTTTCTTTTGCGAGCCCAATCCACAGCCCCTCTCATAACGTCTGGTTTATATATGACCCCAAGCGGATCATTTGGATTCGTCAGGAGCAAGACTCGAACTCGCTTTCCTTCCTATATTCAATGTTGAACTCAAGAGTTAACAACCATTTTTTACCTTGTACTATCGAGAGTCGAGAGTATGCGGTGCAGAAAACAAATTTGAAATTTACCTTTTCTGCAAGTTGAGCAGCGTTTTCCAAATCTGCAATTGTCGGCCCCAGAATGGGATTGTCCATATACACCGGACGAGGTTCGCATCTAGCAATAGTCTTGACATCATAGTCAAAAGCTGCGTAGTATGGTGCAGGTATCAATACCACGTCACCGGTACTAGCAATGCTGTAAAGCAATTGACTTATCAAAGAATTTACCCCTGCGCCAAATGCAATATGGTCCGGATAAATAAAGTGTTCAGCATTTGGTTCGGAATCAAATTGTATCCTATCATCGCTTAATAATGGAGAATTCAACGGCGTAGTTACAGAATCTACACGGTGCATTCCCATACTCAAATCTTTCCGGAGAAACCTCTTCTGTAGAAAGTACGCCACTGCTTCTCTCGCATGATACAACCCCAAGGAACTTGCATGACAATAACTTGAAGAATCTGAAAATGCAGTTATCGCGGTGCCTTGTCGCATCAGGCGGGTCGCTAATGCCTCTTGCACGAGTTTGTTCTCAGCAGTACAGAGTGCAATATATCCCCTTTTCAAAGAGTTAGTACGAGTACTTGCATTCCAAAATTCTGACATCTCAAAAGGATACTTACTCTGGATTTGTCGATGGGTCGCATGGATTCTATTCAAGGGAAAGTGTCAATAGTTATTCAAACAAGTCAGAATCGAGGGTAATAACGATAGATCCAATAGATCATCATAGGTCATGAATGATCTTCGATCTCACCTTTAAACAAAGAAGAAAAGACTCCCAGTAAGATGAACCTTTTTGCAAGACTGAAGCTCCTCTGGCACTGACAGTATATTTGGACTCATTAAACTCTTCTTCTTGAATACTTGCATTCTTCTTTCTCCGGAACCATGCTATGGTTAAAATGAAGAGAGCTATCGATATTCTTGTGGGACTATCGATGTGGGATTCTTTCATGTTGTTCGGAACGGTTGCAGTTCCGATGGATGATGGAACGAATGGATGGGTGAAAAATATGCAAAATGCAAATATAAATCACAAGGCTGGCATCGTCACCAAGAAGGTTCGAAAGTGTCACTTTTGAACTTGTCACTGAACTTCTTGGGATCCCTTCTTCTTCTTTCTCCTTTTATAAATTTAGCCAATCAAATGACGTTTTGAGACTATCCAATAGCAATTTTTCAAATTATAGAGTTTGAAGTTAGTGACACGTGAAGAAGGAAGATTTTACATTTTACAAAAGTACGGTATGTAGATCATCAGGGATAGCCCCCATAGCCCATAGCCCTTCAACAAACGAACCTTTTAAAAGAAAACGAAGAAGTATCAACCGGGTTAATCTACCCTACTCACGAATAGATCCACTTGCTTAGTATGCCTTCCGCAAGGAACCTATTCACTCGAGCAATCCGATCAAAGAAAGTCAAAAGAAATGCAGGAGACGAAACTGAAGAAACAGGATATCCCCGTGCGAACAGGCTGTCATTCTCACCTCAGGCCACTCAGTCTCTCACCGATATCGCCGGTAAACAGTCCCTCAGGGCGTCCTCTACTCCACGATTTAATCAAACAATACTGGAACCAACACCCAATGATGAATGGACGCATACACTGCAATCTTCTAGGTCGAGCACGACGGGACAGTTTACTTCATCTGACGAAAGGCCTAAAACCCTTTTGAACGCAAATGAAATGAGGAAAACGCGCTTTAATGAACAGATCACCTTACTGACGAACGAACTTTCAACTTTCGTATGCGAGCTGATCTCGACCGAACACAAAGTTCAATCCAAATCCCAACTTATTGGCATTTGGAATCCTGGATACATCCATGATGGAACAGCAGGAGAGGATTCAATCCCGATGGTGGATGCGATCAAGGTCGCTATTGATAATTTCATGAAAACTCTCCCGTCGAGATACGCCCTAGGGATCGATTCACCAGCTGAGGTAATGGCTCATATGAGATTCATTGGTATTGTTAAGAAGAATCCTGCAAAATCTGCTGTACACATATCAAGAAAGGACTCCATTCCGATGCAATTGACATTCTATACAGGAGCAAGTGGAATGTCCAATCTCAAGTTGATTACAATTACATGTGTGCATACTATTGGGCTTTTGAATCTAGTCACAGGATTCCTTGTCACCGGAGGTAGCGAAATTTTAGATTGCAATTATTTGCTTTCCTCAGATAAAATTATGTTGATTCGTTGCATAGTCAATATGAAAGGACCTGAACGATTGGAAACACTCGAATCAAACATCGATGACTTTGTGAGAGCATCGAGAGGTCTACCCACATCATCTGATGCACTGCAAATCCTTGTTCCTACCACAATCGGCGCCATTGATAACGATGGGGTCTGGGATACTTTGATGATGCCCTCAAAGGAAGAGCAGGTTGACATGACTTTTTCTGAAAAGGATGGAGAGGCACTTGATCCACCGATCCCTCTTTATGAAATAGCCGGAGAGGACAAGGATTCTGCACATAATGGGAAGAGCCGAACAAAACATCGCAAGCGCCTGTTTCGACGAGCAGCGTCGTCTAATCTCGGCCTCACATTAGACAAATCATCAGACGACGAAGGGGAACAGCCATTCTTTCAGAATTGTTCATTGATTGATCATGGATACTTTGGCAACATTGTCCTTACTGGCATCTTGAAGCCAAATTACTCTGGTGTTTCTGTGTACCGTGGGCGCTTGGAAGACGAATTTATTGGTAATAATCACCCCGCCTTTATCGCTGTAAAGATAGCCATATGCAGGACGGAATCCGATCTCGAAGTTATTCAGGAGTTAGGTAGCGAAGCTGCTGTCGCTCACGGCCTGGAACATCCAAATATCTGCAAACTGCTAGATGCTCTTATTACTCCAAATTTTTCCTGCCTTTCATACGAGTACTGTTCTAAAGGCTCACTGTCATCCTTGCTTGCGGACCGTTCAATGCCATATGACGTTTTGGACTTGGCTCTTGATATTTCCAAGGGAATGGCGTACTTACATTCGAAGAACATAATCCATCGGGATTTGAAGCCAAGCAATATCTTTCTCACTCATGACTGCCGAGCAAAAATCGCAGATTTCGGTCTTTCTATTACGGATACCGGAGGCGAAGAGTTCACAGGCGAAACAGGAACGTATAGATGGATGGCTCCAGAAATTATTCGGCATGAAAAATACTCCATAAACAGTGATACCTACTCCTTTGGAATCATTTTATGGCAACTCGTCACAAGAAACCCTCGACCTTTTGCAGACCTTCAACCTATTCAAACTGCCTTTGCAGTCGCTAATGGCCAGAGGCCTGAGATTCCTGATGATATCCCCGAACACGTTTCTAGAATAATCAAGGTTTGCTGGCACCGCGATCAACTTTGCCGGCCATCCTTTGCTAACGTGAGTATAAGCCTTTCACAGTTTGGAACCATTGCCGACGATATCAAAATCCGTGCTTCGATCATTTCCAGCTGAGATGACAGGAAGGGCGAATGTTTCTAGTTGCTACTTATAGACAGAGAAGAGCTACAGAAATTTTACATGAATAAGCAAATATTTACAATATTTTTCGTCACGTCAAATCCCCTTCAAATCAAAACAGCTTCTTCGCTTGTTCGGCAAGGAAAACGCCCACTAGATTTGCTGGCCACCAATAATACATGACCTTGGGAAATCCTGCAGCTACAACAAAGAGAGCTGGGCCAGGGCTGGGAAAATAGAAGAAAAATTCTTTGACGTAAGCAAAATTGCATTCATTCCGCTGTCGGGCGCAAGCAAATTCAAATCATGATTGCAAGGCACAAATGCACTCACCAGAGGCCTACCAATCCCCACCCAACCCCGAAAATGGCAGATCCAAGTACTAGCTGAAGATCAATAGCAATATTTGAGGTAATATCGAACTTGCTGCAAGATTGATCCAAGAGAGGTGGGCAAGATAGCGCCTTTTCATTGCCAACGTAGTTATACCCTTTGACCCAATGGTAACCAGCAGCGCTGACGACGACACCTCCGCCCATCACAAATGCCAAAGTACCATCCCAAGTCCCAGTTGCCATTCTCTTCACATCCAAGAATCCAAACACTTTGTATTGCTTTACCATCCCACTGATTGCAAGACCAACGGAAAAAATAGCCGCTGCAAGTGCACCTATGAGGACTGATTTGACATCATTAGCTTCCTCTTTAACCTTTAAAATGCCGCCTTTGATTTTCTTTACGAGAAGAAGAAGACACGCAGCTGCAACAAGTGCACAAATACATTTACCAACAACGGATGAAGATTCATTAGGGAACATGCTGCTGTCAGCTGCGGCAGTGAGAAAACCATCATTTGGAAACAGTGACGCAGTTGCAATACCAGTTACCATGAATGTCATAACTGCTGCAAAGGACCTCTTGCTTAGTCTCGCTAGTCCACAAATACCATGGCCACTCGTGCATCCATGACTTAGCCTGGTTCCAAAGCCAACGAGGAAACCTGAAATTGCGTAGCCTATATCAGACACAAAGGGGAAACTAGCTGCTTGAATCTTTGCTAGTTCGAGTGCATAATACCCGTCTGATTCCAGAAAATGATTACAAAGACTTGACGTGACTAGAAAGGAAGAGATGAATGCAACCTTCCATTTGTTTTCGGATGAAAATACTTCAAGAGGATTCAGAATGGTAGAGCTCACAATATCCGAACAACCCATCACTTTCCCATTGCCGAGGAGAAGGGTAGTGGCAGAGAGTCCTTATTATTATCAGAGGAGACATATAAAAGTAAATACTATCGTTAGTACGAGGAGGATGAATTTCGAGTTCTTTCTTGCGATGAGCCATAACTTACCAATGATCAATCCTCCAACGAGTCCAGAAACTGGTGTAAAAAGAGACATATCCAGATGGTAGATTTATTTCCGTCAAATACGCTACGGGCCCAAGAACTTTTATAATGAGCAAGTGGTTTGAGTAGTTTGGTTTGAGTGACCGAATCTCTCCTTCCTTGTTTTGTTTTAAAAATGCGGGCTTCAGTTTCC
>Ga0115005_10003149_pt1 | contig 13150 bp, 13 predicted proteins | sample ArcOceMetagenome_FD_87163 | JGI IMG/M metagenome (GOLD analysis project Ga0115005, IMG submission 87163) | Marine eukaryotic phytoplankton communities from Arctic Ocean - Arctic Ocean - Greenland ARC118M Metagenome | ecosystem: Environmental > Aquatic > Marine > Oceanic | place: Arctic Ocean... | reverse complement strand
CCCGCATCCAAATTATAATGCTGGATAATATGATGAATATCGCTGTCTTGGTTATTTAATATTTGGTGCATCCAATGAACGATTTCAACATACGGATTACCACGCATCTTGCAAAAGACTGTGGCACCCTCAATGGCTTTGTAACCAAGGCTATTTAATTTTCCAAAAAGTGAAACGCGGCTAATCTCAGTCATGTTAGTTCCTTCCTGCATTTGGCATAGAGCCTGCATAAGTGTTTGGTTCCAAGAAGAGATCTGAAGCATCTTCTTTTGATTTTCGTTCACCAATCCAGATGGTCTGTCCAAGCTGCATTGTCTGCCCAAGCCTAGCTTGAGTTACTTCGTCACACCGTAAGATTAAATTTACGTCCCAATCAAGGACATCACCCAAATAATTGCGCACAATCGCACGGAGTCGCTCTAAAGACGCACCTCCTGGTAGGAGCCGTTGATATTCTTCTCGGCCTATAGGCCCAATCACGATGCGAAATTTCGCGCCACGCGTCCATACGCGATTACCAAGGGATGTATTTTGGCCTAAGGCCGCAGGACGGCCAAGTACCCACATATCGTCTAATTCCAGCTCAAGCCAACTACCGACGAATTGTTCAATCTTTACCGGAGCACTAAAGAACGACGCTATGATAGAAACTAGGCCCTCAGCATTCTTCGAACCTTGAGCCAAAAGTCCCGAAAAGTGACGTTTTGCAAGGTCAGGCAACGCATCAGCATTGCGCAGGTTGATGCCATGATAACCACTAATCGCTGCAACTTTGTGGTCAATTTCATCATTGGACCCACGATCAAAACTTGGTGCAGGTTGGCCAGATCGCCAGGCACGAAAAAACAACGTCATCATCCGATGTGTGATCATGTCTGCAAAGGCGACAAATGTATTGTCGGCGTGTTGGCGCTTACGGCTCCGTGCATATTCTGTGATATGCAAAGGGAGTGGGCCTTGCGTGCCAAATAAACCAAAGAAGCGATTAGTCAGGCGTGCCGGTTTACCCGCTTTGGGTGGTTGGTAAGCCGCAATGCTGGATGGCGCAAAAGACAGCTCTGCCTCTTGACCAAACCGAACGTTATCCTCATGCGCACGCCTTGCGAGACCGATCCTTGGAGACTTAGGAAAGGCAGCTTCCAACACACGCATTGCGTGAAATATATGTTGTTTATCTGGGGATTTTTCTAGACGCTCAAGGTGCGTCAGATTATCCGACCCAGCCCTGTCTTTGGTCGCCATCGCATGATCTCCCCGCGTTGTTGAGTTACGAGCACAGTTTCAGTGAAACTATTAATCGACACGTATTTGCCTAAAAAGCGCTCAAGCACTGCACCAAGCAAATGTACACTGGTGCCTTCAAAAAAGCTCTCATCAAAATGTAGTGAGACTTCCAAACCGCGAACCGCTGTCGAAAGAACCTCATCAGCCATGCGGCGGACTATAGGGCGAGTTGCCACTCCTATAAGCCCCTCAAGCTGCTTCGCGAGAACCTTATCTCCAACAGGCGCGTAAATCCCAATCAATTCACGCAAGACAGCGGCAGTATCTTTGCCATTTTCGCTAGCAATAGATAGATAGTTAAGACTGAGATGGCTAATAAGTCGCCAAGCGGCATCTCCCTGAGCCAGAGATGGCCGCGGGCGTGTTGGACTGACGGGAGTATGGATATGCTTGACTGGCCCACCGCCCGGCAGGTAGAAAACATCCTTCGACCCAGTTGACAATAACAGAGGCAAATCGCGGTTTGTCACCATCGCCTCTGTGGCTAACTGGTCAAGCTTACTGCTGTAGGGGGCTTGGCTGGCATCGACCAACGACACATAGAACTCGCCACCAAGATAGGATGTTCGAACGCCTTTCAGACGTTCTCGTTCTGATCTCTCTCGCATTCTGCGCCGCTGTGTAAAATAGGAGCTGTGATTATCGCCAGCAGCGGTCAAGTCTTTAGCAGAGTAGAATGCCCGAAATGGAACGTCTTTTTCGCCTTCGCCTCCAATACCTGTTACTTTTTCCAAGGCATAAATCTCATAGTCAAGCGGGGCAGTACGATCAACGACCAGATGCTGCTCTACCTCTCTTGATGACACATGTAAGCGATCACATCGCTTATGGAATAGATTGATCGCAGGTACTGCATTTAACGTAAAAGCTTCTGCAGTCACACCCGAAGAGACATCCGCATCACCCTCTTTTAAGAGAATATAAATATCAATATCTGATCCCTGGCAGCGCGCGAACCCCATCGAAAGACCCTGCAACTCAACAAAGAGATACCGTTCAGGCATAGCAAAATATTCCTGCAACAACCTGTAACCATCAAAGGATTGCTGAGGCGTTGGCAGAAGCGCCTCTTCTTGTGTGTAGCCAGTGGTAGAAACGGCCCCGTTTGGTAGCTGTGCAACCCAATCATCGCGACGGTTTGTAGACCTTGCCACAAGACCAGTCACTTGCGTTGAAAGCAACTCATGCAAACCCCAGCTTTTGCCTTCCTGACCGTTTAAAAATAGAACCAGTTTATCGAGAGACAATTCAGAAATTGATAGGTCGCCATGTCGCTTCAGGCGCAAACGTATTCCGGCGCGTGCCTCCGTATCCCGAGATATGCCAGCGGCGATCAGCGCGCCACGACCATCGATATATTCCGCCTCACTAATCGTGATTGGCCAAATTGTGACATCATTTGATGTTCGAAACACACACGCAGTTTGATCATCAGCGCCAAGCTTGCTGTGCATCTGCGTATGGCGCGGCATAACATAACCATCAACGAGGGTAGCATTCTGCATATCAGGTTCAAAAGCCGCCACCATCATCGACGGAGTAGGCGCCAGATAATGCGGATAAATGATCTCAAGCAAGTGACTTGTCAGTGCTGGATATTGTAGCTCAAGCTCCAGTTGAACCCGGGCAGACAAAAATGCTACACCTTCGAGCAGGCGCTCCACGTAAGGGTCAACAACCTCAACCCCATCCATACCCAAACGTGATGCAATCTTGGGGTAGGCCTGCGCAAACTCAGCACCCATGTCGCGCATGTATGCCAATTCGCCTTCATAGTGTTTCAGTAAACGGGTGTCCATGTGAGCTTAATTCATCCTTTGGAGATCAAGTTCGCCCGTAGTCACATCGACCTGTGATCGAAGATAGAGTTCCATTGGTAGCGGCTGCGCCCACATGTCAGCACGAATGTCATAGCTGACAATACTTTGTTTTGTGTCTTGGCCAAGCCGCAATTGTACATCAATTGAACCGGGATGAATGCGCGGTTCATGGGTTTGGATGGCATGGATCATCGACTTACGTATAATTTCTGCACGCTCAACTGTCGAATAATCTCCTGCAACATCTTTCATCCCATAATTCAAAACTGACTTGGCGGTAAGTGGATAGCGCTCGATATCAATCATCGCACTGCTATCGCTGGTGTTCAGAAGCCAAACCAAATCTCGCTGTAGGATCTCTCGCAACTCTCGAAGATCAATTATACGATCGTCCCGCCGTTCAGTTTTTTCTGATGGCTCATTGTCCGTTAGACGATCAAGAAGCGACGGCTGAAGACGATCAGATATCATTTTGTCAGACATTAGAGGTGCTGCCCAATGAAAGTTCTAAGTCAAGCTCCAGTGTGCGCACATCCATTACAGCTGTATCGCCTAAATCCGTAGTGAAAATTCGTTGTCCGATCCCTCCGAAGGTATCCGCACCAAGATCCACCCAATCAGTTGACCGTGCCAACTTTTCAGCTGGACCTCCATTTTCAGTAGTACCCGCATAGCGTGTCGGGATTAACCCTACAATTTCACCACCATTGGCAAGAGTTATCGTTACCGGTGTCCAAACTGCATCGCGCAAATCTGCTGGTGGTTCAAATATAGCTTTAGAAATCGCGTTAAATGGCATCCAAAAATAGCGCCCATTCACGACAATTTCTAACATTGGCCCGAGACGCATATCAGCATCGGCGATCCAAGCGAATGCATCGCCATTAATCTTTCCAGATACGGCTGGAGCCGCATCAAATGCCCGAGCCCGGATCTTGGCTGCTTGCGCGGCATCCCCCTGCCCTTGGACCTTAAGAGCTTCAAGCATCAACGCAGTCCACTCTTGAGGCTCACCAAAAATCAATGGGTCTTTTTCACCAACAAAAACTTTTTCGCGATAAACTTCACAAATAATCCCCTCTCGGTAAGTCTGTGCCATTGGGATTGCCAATTTATCAAGCTCCGCGGATACCTTTAGCTGGGTGATAGCCCGCTTCCACTCCCCACGCACTGATAAAAGTTGAAATAGAAAAATACGTAATTCAGGGTTAGAAGCATCACCACGAACCAAGTCCTGCAATGCCACGAGTGCACCATCGAGATCGCCAGATTTCAAAAGGTCTTCAGCTTGCAAGCGCACTCTCCTATGTATATTTTAATGATTATTACAGGCCCCAGCTGGAGCCTGTAATAATGCCTTGGGACACAAAAATAATATTTTTGTTACTAAATTACTAAGTTACTGCAAAACTAGCCGAATTTAGAACCGTACTCCACTCACTAGTTACAACTGTTCCAGCTGCACCAGTCCCAGTTTGCGCCGTGTAGGTTGTTTTAAAAGCACCAAACTTTAGCTCAAGGGATTCCGTGCAGACATCGTCACCATCTGATCCAGACCAACTTATATCCGCTATTACGACCTGTTTGAACTCAAACATCAAAAATGTAGTTCCTGAGGCGCTGGCATCACCACCAGAGCGTCGCAGCTCAATTTTCATATCAGCCTGCGGCGTACCAGCGCAGAGCGCGCCGAGCAGACTAGCGGATGCTGTATCAGTATTTTTTGTGAATGAAAGACTTTTAAAACTGGCTCTACCAGCAGCAACGCCACCAGTATTCGAACCTACATCAGTCGTATTTTCAGCACCAAGTTCGAAATTTTTAATTTCAAAAGCTTTGTTTGAACTCATTGATGAGTCTGTAGTTTCTCCCTCAATATTAGAGCCGGGAAAGTAGCAGTAAGCGTCGAATGCCATAGTAAATATTCCTTTGTATTATTGTTTAATTAACCTAGCTAGGCTGATTATCAGCCTTTTTCTGTAGGAAGTTTTGAAACAAGTCTCAGTGAAACTGAGAGCCCTTCCAATTGGTAATGTGGCCGCAAAAAGAACTTTGACGAATAGTAGCCCGGGTTCCCCTCGACCTCCTCCACGACGACCTCGGCAGCCGCAAGCGGCTGGCGCGCCTTCACGTCTTCTGGAGAAGTCGCGGAGTTTCTGTCCACATATTGATTGACCCAGGTTTGCAGAAACTGCTGCATATCATCTCGGGATTTGTACGAACCCACTTTGTCACGCACGATACACTTTAGGTAATGTGCAAAGCGGCATGTCGCAAAAAGATATGGCAGACGCGCAGCAAGGTTTGCGTTTGCAGTTGCATCAGCATCATCGTATTCCGCCGGCTTGTGTAGTGATTGCGCGCCAATAAATGCTGCAAGATCTGAGTTTTTACGATGGATCAACGGCATCATGCCATTATTCGCGAGCTCCGCTTCACGCCTGTCAGAAATACCAATTTCTGTAGGGCATTTTTGGTCGACGCCACCATCATCAGTTGGGAAGGTGTGGGACGGCAGATTTTCGACGGCACCACCAGATTCAATACCGCGAATTCGCGAGCACCAGCCATATTCCTTGAATGACCGGTTGATATTAACCGCCATACCGTAGGCAGCATTGACCCATCCATATTTGGTAGCGTCAGACCCGTCAGTATCCTCCTCAAAGGCAAACGCTTCTACCGGGGCCGTCTTGGACCCATAAGGTAAACGACCCAAGAACCGCGGCATTGCCATGCCAACATACTTACTGTCTTCGCTCTCGCGCAGTGAGCGCCAAGAAGCATATTCTGGTGTTTGAAAAATCTTTGTCAAATCGCGTGGATTAGCCAGTTCGGACCAGCTATCCATTTGGAACAGGGTAGGGTTAGCCCCAGTAATTAAAGGTGCGTGTGCTGCTGCGGCAATCTTGGCCATTTCTCCAAGCAGTTCAACATCTGGCGGGCTATGATCAAAGTGATAATCAGCCACCAATGAACCATAGGGCTCACCACCAAATTGGCCGAATTCTTCTTCATAGACTTTTTTGAAGATTGGTGACTGATCCCAGGCTGTACCTTTAAACTTTTTAAGCGTCTTGTGCATCTCTTTCTTAGAAATACTCATAACCCTAATTTTCAACTGATCGTCAGTTTCTGTATTGTTAACAAGGTAATGCAGGCCACGCCACGCACTTTCCAACTGCTGAAAATCTTGATGGTGCAGAATTAAGTTAACTTGCTCAGTCAACTTCTTGTCGATCTGCGCCACAATGTTTTCAATCGAGCGAAGAGCATCGTCAGAGATTAGCGCTGTATTTGACAGAGCTTGCTCAGCAAGCGTTTTTACGGCTTCTTCTACCGCTGATTTAGCCGCGTCCGATTTGGGACGAAATTCTTTATTAAGAAGCGCTTCAAAATCGGTAGCTTCAATCGTCTCGTGTCCGGCCGTGGCGCCAGTTTCTAATTCTTTATCAGCCATGATTTATTCCGCCCCACTGTCGTCATCAGATTTTGGTGCTGCTTCAGCAGCGAGAGTTTTCAAAAGTGCAGGATCCTGAATAACCTTTGCAATTAACTCTTCAGCGCCAGTTTTACCATCCATGTAGGTCATCAAATTACTTAACTGCGTCCTTGCTTCCAGCAATTCCTTCAAGGGAGCAACTTTGGCAGCGATCGCAGCCGGGCTGAAGTCGTCCATAGATTCGAAAGTGATATCCACAGCCATGTTGCCTTCACCAGTTAAGGAGTTAGGCACAGAAAAAGCTGCGCGTGGCTTCATTGATTTCAGACGGTCGTCAAAGTTGTCGACGTCAATCTCAAGAAACTTACGGTCGGCAACAACGGGCTGAGGTTCTTCTGACTTGCCAGCCAAGTCAGACATAACGCCCATAACAAACGGTAACTGTATCTTTTTTTCTGCACCATACAACTCCACATCATATTCGATCTGGACCCGAGGTGCACGATTGCGCGCTATAAATTTTTGCGAACTACCAGCCATTTAATCAACTCCTTTTTTGCTTCGTATTTTTAGTTATCGCAGCATCGTACCCACCACGTATTTATTCACTATTTTCCACACCACTTATCAGGTGAACGTTATCAATCCCATTCGGGGCCATATCTTTAACGATGGAAAGAAAATCTGCACCCACCAGCCGTTTGGCGCGTGTTAATAAAATTGGCACAGGACTAGATGGTTCGCTGCGGGCATAATAAGCAATAATCTTGTCGAGGGCGCCGTGAACATCTTTTTGACTGTTAATAGAGTGAATAGAGCCACCTGAGGCCTGATCAGCGTACGCTTCAGCGGTGTGCTGCAGACCGGCCTCGCCATCATCACTGGCGTCACTCGCATCATCATCCAAAACCAACCCACTCGACGCGCCATTCAGCCGGGAATTAATCTTCTTCAGGCACTTGATCGTATCATCTAGGTTTGGGCCCACAGCGGGTGTCTTCACATCAAAAATAGCATTGATTTCAAGTAGGCTCTTTAGGGCGTCAGAACCGGCAACCCTGATCTCGCTCAAATTCCCTGCATCTGCATCCTGGAATGCCGCAGCAATTGTCTCGACATCGTGCGCAGCAGCTTTTCCTTCCACCACAGAAATATCACCTTCAGCGACTGCAATATCGCGCCATGAAATCTCTCCAAATACTTTACTTTTGGCTAACGGAACTCGCTGCAGCCCTCGGATGATTTTATCAAAGTCAGAAAGGCCGCCTATCGCATTTATGCGCATCGTGGCGTCATCATCGTCGTCAGCATCAAGCTGAGGATGACAGGTGGCCCAGTGCTCTGAAAGGCACCAATTGATATAACTCATGGCTTTCGAGAAGCCAGGTAAGCCACTCAATCGCAGTTCTGCTTCAGCTAGGAACACAGCTGCGCGCAGGTCGTGGCTTTGACTAAGAACTTCCAAAGCTTTCACTTTAACTAACTTATAATCAGGGTCAGCTCCCGGAAGAATATCATCGCCGGCCTGCCGCTCTTCTTGCGGCTGCGCCGCAATTTCAAGCTCAGTAAATGCCAAATCATATTCGGGATCTGAGCCGCTTGGCTGATCCTCCGAAAAAATCGAACAAAGTGCTTCTAAATTCATTTACACAACCATCAATTACATCACCATAAAAAGAAATATTTTTTTACTTGGACTAATAAAACGGTCCAGTCAGATTTACTACAACTTGAGTTTATTCATAATTCTGAAAAAATATTTTGTCCACTGTTCATTTTTGGGATGCACTATCTCATTATTGGGCATTGTTTCTGCATACTAGATCCAAAAGTCATAACTAGCATTAGCACTTTCATAGTGAGGAGTATTCATAAAAACCTTAATTAACTGCGATCAGTTTAAGACAATTAGTTTCCTTTCAATTTGAATGATATTTCAGACCTTATTCGAAATTAATTGTGAGAGTTACCTTTTCCCTACCTCTAAGAGACTTTCCCAGAAATCTTGGCTTGGACTATGCCTAGTGCGTTGAAGCGGCAAAAAGTTTGGATTTGGATCTGAACGTTATACTTCTTGGTGTAACACGCGGAGAAGCGCGGACCCAAAATCTCTCTGTACATTACTTGACTATTAAGTGCCGCTTGGAAGTTCAGTGAGTGCAACAAGCCCCTTGCGCGTACAAGATCACCCAACCTTCACGACAAAAATGTACGAGTGGACTTTCATTATCACGATGATAATTGAGACCAAAAATAAAAACACCGCTTAAATATTTTTGTCACTTGACCCATCGAATTCATTGGAGTTTTATATATCCAGCAACAAGGAACAACAAAATGCGCAAAAATTTAGGTTTTTTAGTGATTGGTTTGTCCACTTTTTTCATTGGAACCGCACAATTTGCCTCAGCCCAAGATCAACAACTCACTGTTGAATTAAATAAATTTGAAGTTTCTGACTCAGGCAGCTGTCAGGCATTTTTCCTATTTCGTAATAAAACAGGAAAAGCCTTTGAAGGCTTTGAAATGTCACTCGCAATTATTAATCGCGATGGCGTGATTGATCGACTTCTCAACATTGACGCGGCCCCCCTTCCGGTGGCACGGACAACGCTTAAACTTTTTGAAATTCCCCAAATTGCGTGCGAAGATGTGTCTGAGATATTGTTGCATGCCATCGATATTTGCAAACCTCAAAACGAAGAAAACACTGACTGCTTTCCAATGGTTAAGCTCGCCAGCCGAGCCTCGGTAGCGTTGGTTAAGTAGCAATGAACGCAATTCTTGCTCTCGCAGGCACTGGTGGTCCGATCATAGCGATCCTCGCCATTCTCTCTTTCTCCACCCTCACACTTATTATAGTTAAGATAGTGCAACTGGCAGGTATTAACTCTGGCGGCACAAACCGGACTGATGCTTTGATGCAATGGTCGCAAAAGGACAAAGAGGCTTCAGTTGCCCTAATTGTCAATGGCCGCTCACCTATCGATCGTGTAATGTATTATGCTCTTCATAGTACAATGATGCGCATGCCTCGCAAACCTCTTGAAGCGGAATTATTGCGTCGCGGAAATGCTGAGATCGCGCAGATGAACCGTCACATCCGCCTACTTGAACTTGTGGCAATGATCGCGCCGCTCTTAGGTTTATTGGGCACGGTACTGGGCATGATCCAGTCATTCCAAGAACTTGAGTTGGCCCAAGGCGCAGCGAATGCCAGCGTCCTTGCTGGTGGTATCTGGCAGGCTTTGCTTACCACTGCAGCAGGCCTTGTCGTCGCCATCCCAGCTGCTATCGGCGCTACTCTTTTATCTGCCCGTATTGAAAGCGCGGCGCACGCGATTGAAACCACAATCGGTCAATTCTTTCTCTTCGAGGATACCGGGACAACTGCTGTCGAGACTTAGATGACAATCCAGATCAGACGTGCCACCGTACCCCGACAGTTGATCTCACTAGTGCCTATGATCGACGTCATGTTGATACTATTAGTTTTCTTTATGGTGACGTCGACCTATCTCAACCTCAATATGATCCCAATCGTTGACAGAGTGGACGAGGCACCACGTGCAAATAATACCGCTAACGGCAGCACTCTTTTGGTCCGCATTGGTGCAGATGGTCAGGCTTATCTGCATGGCCAAGCAGCAGACGCGACTACATTATCACAGCTAGTCGCCGTACGATTAGCAGCAGAGCCCCTGTTGTCCGTCGTGATCCTCCCTTCAAGCCGGGCAACCACTCAAGCCTTAGTCAGCACAATGGACACGCTCACTCGCGCTGGAGCCACGCGGATACGCCTCATGCAATTGGGGCGCACGCAATGAAGCTGACACGCCCGGTACGTCGTGCCATGCCCGAAACCATCATTGCACTCATCGACGTTGTGTTTTTCCTGCTGGTTTTTTTCATGCTGATTGGACGCATGGATGCGACCTCTCCTTTTGAAGTTCTGCCTCCCATCACCACAACTGGAACCGACATGCCCGCAGGCGGTGCGACCGTTTCTATCGGGGCCACAGGCTTCTTAGCTCTTGATGGAACTGAACAATCTGAACAGGCATTACTTCAATCCCTCAAAGCGCTATTAATTAAGACGCCAAATCTTCTTGTTCGTATCAACGCGCATCGCGACGCGATTATGGCGGATCTTTTGCCACTTATAGCAGAATTTGAATCTGTAGGCGCCCACGACATCGTCCTTGTCGTCACACCTGAGGGACCCTGATGTCCCAGTGGGTTACATGGGGAGCCGGGATCTTAGCATCAGCAGTAGTGCACGTCGGTGTTGCTGGCATCTACCTGTTGGCCCATGACCTCGCCCCAGCGCCCCAACAGTCTGGCCCACAAAGTGAACTCCAACTAGACACCGTCGCAGCCCCACGCCAAGATGCAGTTTTCAAAAAACCAAGTGCCGAGCAAGCTCATATAGCTGATACTGACGCCACTAACCTTGACGCCAGCACTATTCCACAAAGCGAAGCACAATCCATCCAAGCAGCAGTAACATCATCACAAATTATAGAAATTCCAGCAACATTTGTTAAACTCAAAAAACCAGTTATGGTTAATGCAATAATCGACGTGACTACTCCCACCATTATCGCAGTTTTAGTTGCTACGCAGCCTGCTCTAACCGATGTTACTCCAAAAAGTGATCGTATCAGTGAAACACTACAGGATGCTGCACCATTACCGGTGTTGGCACTACATTCTGACACTGTACCAGTCTCAGTTGCTACGCAGCCTGTTCTGACCGATGTTACTCCAAAAAGTGATCGTCTCAATGAAACACTACACGACGCTGCACCACTGCTGGCGTTAGCACCACCGTCTGACACTGTGCCTATCTCAGTTGGTGCGCAGCCTACTCTGACCGATGTTATTCCAAAAAGTGATCGTCTCAATGAAACACTACAGGACGCTGCACCACTGCTAGCGTTAGCACCACCGTCTGACACTGTGCCTATCTCAGTTGCTGCGCAGCCTGTTCTGAACGATGTTACACCAAAAAGTGATCGTCTCAATGAAACACTACAGGACGCTGCACCACTGCTAGCGTTAGCACCACCGTCTGACACTGTGCCTATCTCAGTTGCTGCGCAGCCTACTCTGACCGATGTTATTCCAAAAAGTGATCGCCTCAGTGAAACATCTCAACACGCTACACCATTGCCTGCGTTAGCACCACAATCTGACACCATGCCAGCCTCAGCAACTGCAGGGACGGTTACACCAACCCTCGTCCCAGAAGGCGTCCTAACCTCAGCGGCTTATTTGCCCGCAACATCATCCAAAGCAACAACAGCTTGGCAGTTCCAAGACCGCATTGTGTCCGACCCGACAGCCATCGCGACAATTCAAGCATTTATGGCTCCAACGGGCGAGAGTGCTGAAGACGTCAAAGACAATCTGTCTGACGTTCTAAGTGGGATCAACTGCGCTCGACTTTCGGCCACGTTCATCCCCAAGACGGGCGCTTTGGAAATCCGTGGCCATATCCCTGATCCAGCACTGCACGATAAAATCCTTAACGCTATGCAAGCTCAGGTTGGTGAGGGCATCCAAGTCACTGCAAACCTGCTGCATTTGCCTAGTCCTCAATGTGAGGCACTCACTGGTATTTCAGCTATTGGCCTTCCACAATCGACGGACCAGTTCACGAATAGAAGATTGATCGGTCAAACTGCTCACGCCCGCAAATACAATTATACAGAAGGCCAACGCTTGCAGTTTGATCTCGCTGCCCCTGACTATGACTCCTATGTCTATGTTGATTATTTTGCGGCCGACGGCAGTGTGACCCATCTCGTTCCAAATAATACTGTAGGATTATCATTGGTGACTGCGGAAACCTTAATCGGTGTCGGCATAGACCGCCCGGGGCAACCCGGGCTTAAGATCACAATTGGTCCGCCTTTTGGCCAAGAAATTGCTGTAGCGTTTGCGGCCTCACAACCACTTTATGAAGGTTACCGGCCAATTTTTGAGCCAGCAGCACCCTACCTTGCAGAACTCAAGGGGCTCGTCTCTCACGCTCGCGCGTCTAATCCAGATTTCAAAGGCGAATGGGTCTATTTTTTCATTACAACATCACCAAACGGCCAATAAAACCAAAGAACCAGAATTAACTTTCTCAGGCATTCTTCATTTATTTCAACTATACTGCGAGTTGTTAAGGACCCGAAGAAGTTGTTGATGTTCATGCGTAAATGGATTCTTGTTTCCGTATGAACTGTTCAAATTTTCTTTCCCGTGAGGACCACCGTGAACTTCTGTCGTGTGTGAAGCGACAGCGGGAGGATCATGGCGTTGCACGGCGGGCGAATGCGCTTTTGCTGCTGAATGACGGGAAATCCTGTGTCGAGATTGCGCAGGTGCTTTACATTGATAACGACACGGTGCGTGGCTGGCACAAACAATATGTAGCCGAGGGCTGGGGTGCAGTGGCTTATGATGGTTGGAAAGGCGGGCAATCGCGGCTGGCTGTCGCGCAGCAGGTCGCTCTATGCGCGTGGCTTAAGGAACGCTTCTGCCGATCTACGGTGGAAATCCGTACCTATGTCACGGCGCAGTTCGATCTTCGTTATTCTCATTCAGGCTG
>Ga0115005_10003147_pt1 | contig 13152 bp, 1 predicted proteins | sample ArcOceMetagenome_FD_87163 | JGI IMG/M metagenome (GOLD analysis project Ga0115005, IMG submission 87163) | Marine eukaryotic phytoplankton communities from Arctic Ocean - Arctic Ocean - Greenland ARC118M Metagenome | ecosystem: Environmental > Aquatic > Marine > Oceanic | place: Arctic Ocean... | reverse complement strand
GGGCGCGGAAAAATAAAAATTGCAAAAGTTACAACTAATGATGTTACACGACTACACGCCATGGACATTTATGTCTTATTTTGGGGGTACTGGGGCTTAAGTACATATATCCCCGCTTTATTTCCCCCCTAGGAAACAGGAAAACTACACTATCGATGTTTTGAGTACCCGATACCCTGCCCCTAGAGGTTAAGGGATATATAAAAAAATATTTTAACACAGGAGTTTATTGACACGGTGTTTTTTTTTTGTTATTGTACAGGTGAACACGTGTAGTACACGGTGTTTCTTTTTCTCTTTTTTTCTTTTTTTTCTTTTTTGTCTTTCTTTCTTCATTTTCTTTCACTTCCACTATTACATACGAGTACCCGGGTATACTTTCTTCTCTTTTCTTTTCTTCCTTCTTACAAATGTACTTGTCTCCCGGCTTTGGCAGCAGCTAATCCATCCCTTACTGACATTCTGCGTCTTGTATTACGAATTGATGCAGCACGTAATATTGCAGCCTTTTGTCTCACAGCATGAGCATTGCGTTTCTGCTCACCTAATGCGCCTGCGAATGGTGGTGGGCCCGGTGGTGGCCCCGAAGGTGGTGGCGAGGACGGTGGCGGTCCTCTTGGTGGTGGCCCGGACGGTGGGGGTCCTCTTGGTGGTGGCCCTGACGGTGGGGGTCCTCTTGGTGGTGGCCCTGACGGTGGGGGTCCTTTTGGTGGTAGGCCGGAGGGTGGTAGGCCTGACGGTGGTGCTCCCGACGGTGGAGGACCCAAAGGTGGGGCACCCGACGGTGGACGTCCTCTTGGAGGTGCCCCCGACGGTGAAGCTCCCGATGGTAAAGGTCCTCTTGGTGGTCCTCTTGGAGGTCCTGGAAATTCACCGACCGTGCCTGTGGCAACTGGTGTTGCTACGGGTGGTGCCGTCAGTCCAGGCACCGTGTGTGGAGACATTGGAATGACTTTGGTTTTTTGATGGGGCATAATCTTTGGCAATTTAGGGGCGCTTTTCACATCATCGTTGCCGTTTGAAGATTGCAATCTTTCTATCAAAGCATGCGAATCCGCAAACTTGCTCTTGTTTTTCAACAAACGATGCCCATGGTCGATTTCTTTCGCCATTTGTAAAATTTTATTCATGTATTGTCGTTTCACTTTGTGCCACAATATTTGTCCTTTCATTGCTTTCTTTTTACCCACACTGATAATCTCGTTGGTAAAGACCACAACAAAGTAAATCAATGATAGAATAATCGTCCCAACTGTTACATACGCCAACATGGATGCTTTTCTGTTGGGCGTACCATCGTCTTCGGGGGCGAGGTACGCCGAGTCAAACATAATACCGGCCAAATTAATCATGACTGATATGCCTACAAAAACACTTTCAATAACATTGTAATTGAACAAAGAAAAGACGTGTTTGTTTATGAATTCCGTTTGCACATCCATTTGCATTCGTTGTCGGTGAATGATGTCGTAATACATTTTCCCATCGATGTCAGCAATTCTAGATGCTCGTTCAAGTCTTTGAACTTCAAAAAAAATAGTTTCTTCGGCTTCTTCCCGTATGATGTTAGCACGTTCTTTCATGCCTAAAAATGGCCAAAACGTAATTTGTAAACAAAATGATATAAACAACATACCAAGACTGATGGACATTTGAAACGTAGGGTCATTTCTAAAAATAATACTGTTTACCACAAGAAAAAATTTTCGAAAAATAATATGCATAAACCACCACCAAAATCGAGGGCGATAGGCATAGTACAATTTTCCAAATGCTTTGCGGAACGTGTAATCTGGGTTTGTATCGTTGTGGTCCCCTCGTTGGTGTGCGCGCAAATATTGATCTCGAGAAATCGTAGCTCTAAAATATCTAAATGTAGAAAAGATGGCCAATGGAAAACCCAGGCAATACACAATGACACACACAATGGCGGGCGCCAACAGACGCAATTGCAAACCACCGGGTCGACCACATTCTTCCAGTGGTTGCGACGACATATATACTTTGCCCGTCGGTGGTGTAGTTTCGACACAATTGAAAATGTCAAATGCAGCTCGAGTGATTGACAGGTATAAACCATAAATCAAAGAAACAGTCATGGTACAAACGATCGCCCACATTGGTACCATGTAAACACTGTCATCCACTTTGATGCCTTTCATCTTCCGTACCATTCTATCTTTCCATCGAAGCAGACTTTGAACGGTCATCATAATAATGACCAACCCACCACCAATGAATGGAAAACTAATTTTCAAATACCATTTCATTTCAAATGTAAACAGACCACGTGCAAGGCATTCGGGTGCAGCAAGATCAATGTCAAAGGAAAACCATTGCAGATATCTCAACAGTTCTTTCATTTCAGGGGGCCACGCCACTTTACTTTTTGCAAACAACGAAACGACTTGAAAGTAATCAATGCCTATGGACGCGATTACAAAATCAACGCCCAAATTACTTAAAATGTACAACCCAACACAACCAAAGATGAGAATGCACAAAATGGCAGCAATAAGACATATTGGGCATTCAGGACATGGTTCGCAGAGACCATCCAAACGAAAATGACTTTTGGGGTTGCATTGGCCACATCGTGGTGCAAAACATTCACCATTCCCCAGCGTTAAATGAACTTCATTGCATACTTTTTTTCTACAACCACCATTTCCAGAAAAGTCATTGACACTGTTGCAAAGTTCAGGGTCGGTCTTTAAAATGGTTGGACTTACATCTTGATCAATGAATGGGTAGTAAACGTCGACATATGCCGGAAAATCTTTCTTGGCAATGGATCCCCAATTATAATCGGGGTATTTTGTGATGTCATTGGCAAACAATTGTGGGTCAAGCATGTCACAATAACAGAATCCACTGACTGAATCATCATCGAAATTAAAACCTAAATCATCGAAATTTCTTGATTGGTATTTATAAAATTGTGGTGATGGACCACTGTTTGGTTGGATTTCAGGATCGTTAGCTGCGTCACCGGTGTATCCAATAGATTTACAAGGTATATCGATTTCTATACCATCGCACATTCCCAATTGTTCTTTTTCCGCTGAAATGTAAAAAAATTTGGGTTCAATTTCCGTCTTATCGCCCTCTTTGGGTGGGGGCACATCGATTACGTTACCATCGCATCGTCTAGGTTTGTCCTTTAAACAAAGATCACACCCACCTCCTTTTTCACACAAGGGTTCGGTTGTTCCTTTTTTAAACCCAGTACACCGCCCACCAATCCCACAAGAATCGGGTGGTGCACAGGGCATAATGTAGGGACATAACAAACGAGCAGATGTAAAACTATTGTTTGACTTATCCGACGCGGAAATAACATGACCATTGTAACGATTTGGATGGCAAGATTCTTGACTCTTAATCAAAAGGGATGCCTCGCATGTTTTATCACCTTCATCCACACAATCCTGCGGGATCAATTCACCACCTAAATTAGCAGGTGATGCTTCGATCTCCACAACTTCCTCCCCAGCAAGCGGAATCTTTTTAGGATATAAACCAGACGTGGTACAAAATGGACCCTCGACGGAACGAAAATTGCATTGTTTACATAATCCATCTTCACAAGCAAAAGGCGGTAGAATTGCAAATCCTTCTTTCGCTTTGGGTTCTTCGTGGCCCTGTTGAGTTACATTATTGCCCCTTTCGTAAGATTTCCATTGAGCACTGCACGTTGCTGCATAAATTTTTGTTTCAATTTTACTTCTACCAGATATTTCTTTAAAATACCAACATTCAACACAATATTCACCAACAAGACCATAATAATCTTTTTTGCATTCTGCCTTCAATCTGTTCTGGTCAATGCCAAAAAGACCTTGGGTACTGGTAGTCATCGCAAGTGTAACGCTGAAACAATGAACAAACAAATAAATTGTGAGATGATTTCAAGAAAACAAACAAACAATAGTTGGATCTTACTTCACTGTTTTATATCCAACTGGAGTTGGTAAAGGTTCACAAGATAAAAAGGGACGACCTTTTTGTGCATAATCGTGCTTTTGATGTTTGTGCCATCTTGCATCAATGCATGTTTCGGAATTGATTCTTGCCACGCATTTCGGGTGTCCAGGACACAACGATGATGTTGGGCACAATGAACGTTCTTTATCATTTGCATCCAATGTGCATTCATCACTCAATGTTATATTTATTGGGGTTGCAGTTTCCCCAAAATTTTCGCCAAAGATAAATATTCTCCAGCTATATGGATCTGCTCCATCAGTTGCTTCTTTCACTCCAGTTGCTTTGCCTCCAATCGCACCAAATTTATCTCCTGAAAGCGTGTTTAAATCGGGGCCAAAACGAATTTTTACAATGTCGGGTTTTGAATAATTGAACATTTGTCCATTTGATGCTCTTTCCAGTGTTGCAGGTGCTTTGACCGTTGGTGTAAAACCAATGGCTGTCATTGCTGCACACTCGCATGTCTCTTTCGTTGGATCCTTGAACCAAACGGAATGTTTTGGAGTATATAGACAATCTTCTTCGACCAAAATTTTAGGGTCTGGATCGTCGACGCATTGGTATTGTCTGTTTGTAGGTACTAGCAGTGAATAATACAAAGATGATTTGTCTTCGTCGTCGTACTTGATACCTACGTCAACAGTATTGGTTCCAATTTTCACCGTACCACGAATGAACGTATCGCCTGTTTGAAGTTTCAACGTCGAAGAACCAATACCAACCGGCAATTTTACAACTACATGATAGTGCGAACGCTCAACCACTTCTCCATCCGTTGCTGTAGCAGTGCCATCTACAAAATTGATGGTACTGTTCAGACCAAGATTTTTACCAAAGATTACAATCTGTGCTTGGGTTTTACATATTTTTTCCATAAATATACCATCATTGTTGAAGATGTCTTTACCAGATTTTTCAGGTGTCGTCTTCGACACAAAAAATTCAGCACAACCACTTGTGGGAGCGGTATAATCGCCATTATTAATGTAATTGACGTTGCCCATCAAGTGATTATCCGGTTGTGGAAAAATTGTATCGCCTTGTGGAAAAATTATACCAAGAATTTCTGGTTTTGCAAATGATAAATGCCACGCCTGTTCATTGACGACACTAGAAATTGATATTTTTAATGGTACATCTCTGCCTTGACCTGGTTCCAATTTAAATATCAATTCTTTGTGGGTTGAAACTTCAAATGTAGTAATTTTCTTTGAAAACCCCATTTGTACATGCCGAATTGCACCACCAAGAGGTTTCAAATCAGTCTCTAAAAGTATGGGTTGCAAATCCAGTGAATCTCCATATACCCCCCATTCACCGAGTTGAATGGCATTTTCATCATAAATGTAATTTTTGGTCCCCGGGTTGGTCCCTCGTTTGACATAATACGTTTCACCAGTGTTTCCAATTGGCCACGATTCCACATATATTGGTGGGGTACCAAAATTTTCCCCCCTAACTTTAATGAACAGAGTCTTTTTACCAGTCGTTACAATTTGTTTGAGCTTTGCCTGTCGTTTTTCATTTTTGTTTGTTGGGCAGTAAGCATCATTGCATTTAATGGCACATTTCCCAGAAGTCGGTAAGTTTTTGGTGTGTTTGAAAATTGCGGATTCCGGTGAATCATCGCCACATGCAGCGGCATAACAATTGTACCCCTTCGAGGAGGAATCATATTCACAAATGTCTAACATGTCGACCATGGGTCGTGCATATGAAAAGGCATTGTCAAAATGAACAGTTTGATTCATAACCTGAATAGTAAGAGTACGGCCCTTTCCGTGCCCTTCTGGGACGTTGCATCTGATTTCTGTTTCAGTCCACATTTCTTCAGGATCAATTTTGCATTCCCAATCATTGATCGTTACTTTAGCTTTCAAAAACTCTGTACCAAAATTATGTGGATTGCCAAAATTTTGCCCTGTAATGATCATTTTATACGACCCTTCTGTGTTTCTATTTTGTACGTGACATGCTCCTTTGTCCCAAATGCAGGGGGGTTCGGTATTTGAAGTGCATTGGCTTTTCGGGCGGCTTATCGTTTCTTGACGATCGGGATCATAAAAGTTGTTGCACTTTTCTTTAGCCAAAGCATCTGTATTCTCATGTTTTTCTGTTTTGATCATACTAAACAAGCCATTTGCAGCATCGTTGTCGGATACATCTAGATGAGGTAGCGCGTACGATATTTTGCAAACATCTCCCACACAAGAGTGTTCTTGTTGATCATTGACATCAAATTGGTCATCAACTTTCATACTGAGTCTCATTTCTGCACCGCTGGCTCCCATAGGAATTTTAACCAAAAACTTTTTATGCAACCAATTTTCATTGACATTTTTAGGGGATCCCTGTTGAATACCAAAGATCGAAGCATCACTGTCTTCCCAAGGCACTACTTCCAATTGACACGTTCGAACAAATTCATTAAAAAATGGAGGCATGTCATTGTTATAAGGTATAGATGGGTTGCCTTGTGTTTGAACGGCAGGATCTAGATTGACATCTTTACAATTGAATGGATAATTTGTCAAATATGCTTTTGGACCATACATCCCGAAATTTGTTCCTTCAATCAAAACATAACCACCGACGGTTGGAATTTTACCAAGAAGATTTGACCATTTTGTTTTTGATTCACATCGTGTAGTTGGATCAGGATTATCACATTCAATTGTTTTGTTTATGTTATGGTCCCAGAGGCTTATTTTGGTAATTTGTGGGCGCATGTATTGGATGAAAAATTGTTTACTTTTTTGTGTTGTTCTTTGCACAAAACCTGCTACTTGACTACCTTCGCCCGGTGGTACTTTACATTTGATTAATACTTCCTTCTTGTAAGACGCGTCTTTTTCACACTTGAGATCAGCTTCGTTCCATGCACATGTTTCTTCGGCATTGCAGTCCTCAGGGCTTGAAGCAGATGGACCGATGTCTGCTGCCGTACATTCTTTGGGAGGGTTTGTTATAAACAAATGAGGATTATGTTTTGGTTTGCCCTCTAAAGGAATTGAATCAGAATCACCAGATTTGCATGCGCCATTGTTGTCCACAGGACATCCAATTTCACAACGGGCCTGAAATTGTCCATTGTGAAACTCTTTTTCTAATCTTAAATTTTGGGTGAGATCATTGTTGAGTTCGCCACATTTGCGTTCACTTTTGCCATCCGGCAGACCATCTTCTGCTAACAACTCTCCAATACATACCATGAGATTATCCAATGTTTGTGAATACAGTTTTTCGTCGTCGTATTTTGTGGATTCGCAATTGAAACATTTCATGACAAGATACCAGTCACCGCCATCAGTAGGAAATATGAAACTTGATTTACGTTCTAAATCTTTCGCAATATCAGATGGAACGACAACATCAAAATCATGTTTGACATTTTTCTCCGGGTTGTTGTCATCGAAATATCCGATGTACCCTTTGTCTTCAAGTTGATCAAATGGAACTCCAGAAAGTGGGGCAGAACTCCAAGCCGCATCGATTGGGCTAGGGATATCATCAAGTGACATGAATGGAAAATATTCCCAAGGTTCATCAAGTTTGTGTTCTACCATAGCGTGATACGTAATATTTGGAGACGGTTCTTTGAATGTTAATTTGTTGCTTTCTTGCCCACCTCTATCAATCCACACTCGTCCAACTGGCGGTGTAGATAAAGCAAAAAATACCAGTTCTATTTTGTCATGAGTATACGACTTAATATACGAATTTGATGTTGTTTGTATCTCGCCAAGATCTTTGGGTTCATTGCCATTCAAATGTTCTAAAATAACTGTTGAATCTCCCAATTCAATACGGTAATGTACTTTATCGAATGTGTTGGTCGCTGCATTACGCACGACCTCTTCAGCCCACACATCGCCAAATTTACCAAAATTCGATCCCACAAGTTCAAGTTTTTTAGAGTTTGCTGTTGGGCCTGTTCCGACATGCACGTATTTTATTCTAGGTTCGTAGTAACTTGCTGGTTTTGGTAATGATTTACGGTCTGAATCTTTGATTTTTTTGTTTTCAACAATCACAGCTATTTGAAGATCAGTTGCGTTGCATCTTTTCATTTCTGGTTCATAGAGTTTCCAATTAATTTTGGATTCCAAAGTTGATGGGTGATGGCAACTTAATTCTGGAACGCGTAATTGTACCGTCACTTCTGATGTTACATCGTTCACGGTTGTCCCGAACACTTTCATTCCCGACGTCTCAAGAACACCGTTGGAACTCTCTTTCGAGACACCTTCCCAATCCGGACATTTTAGAGGTATATTGTCACAATTTTCGTCATTTGGGTTGGGATTCGGTAGCTGTGCTACGCAAAGATCGTAGGCTTTGGTTTGTTCCGCATGGCAATAAATTTTTGTATCACTAATCTCAAAATAATAACTGTGCTCACTGCTGCTTGTCAAAATGTATCGTCGTGAAGCCAATGGATCTCTGAAACCAATATTTTTGGCAACCAAATTAATTTTTGTTTCCTGGTCACTGTCAGAATGTCTTTTGGTTGGGTATTTGATTGGAGAAACGCTAATAATACTTGGTGGTGCATACGATGTTTTACCGTAGGTGGATTCTTTGTTGGATTGACCACGTACTGTCACTTTCCACCATAAATCTTCACCAATGCCGGGGACGGTTGTGCACGTTATCCTATTGTGGGAATCCAAAGTACAACCTTGATCTTCACAAGAGGTTTTCATGCAAGAAAATTCACCTTCGGCTGGATGGCTCACTGCTCTTTTTAAAGTCAGCTTTGGTCGAGCATCGGACAATTTGAATTTACTGAAATCAACATCTTCGCAACCGTATGTTGTTCCGTCATACAAAGTATCTGAGGCAGCATCATAAATCTCATAATCTTCAGTACAAATTTGAAATCGTTTGCCACGCGACTCGCCAACGTCATTTTTCCCAAATGTGCCGACATTAATAGAATCAATGTCAACAATAAAATTTGTTTTAGGATCAATTGTAAAATCTTGTAATGTTATTTCATGTGCGTCGTTTGACAAATAGTGCTTCAATTGCAAAAATTGTTGAACAATCAAAGGTGGGGTCGATTTAGTCAATGGTTTTGTTAATGTTTTTGAATGGACCCAGACATCCTGTCCACTTGCTATTGGTCGGTCAATATCTTGATACACCAAGCGATTTGTCAATACACACGTGAACTTTTTAACATCGCGCCAAGGATCTAAATAACTTAAGTCATATGCAACAGTATCAACAATGTCCTTCGGACTCGGGCATTCTGCTCGATTTGAGTACAACTTCCATTCCTCTGTGATTTTTGAGTATAACTGAGTCTCTTTCTGCATCAAAACTTCAAATTTATCAAACGAACTTCTACATTTTTTGCGAAATTCCGGTTCCAAACCTGGTCTAGGAGTTTTCTGGCACTTGTACCCTTTGCTGGGTTGACTGTCTCCACCAGCCTCTAAGGAGGCATCTACATGAGTCCAGTTTTGATAATATAAGCCACTGCCTGCCTTAAGAGTCCAATTTTGATAAAAGTCTGGTGGCGCTGATTTCATTTGACATGCGACATAATCACGCCCAGTGACTCCATACGTCACGCTTTGCAAATCCCATACAAATTCACCAAAATTAACACCGTAAATCATTACTTCCTCCTTTCCTAGACAACTTGCGTCTGAGGCTCCTGGACCTGTAATACTCGTGATTTGAGGTGGAGCAAAACCACTTTTAGGGGTGGTTGATTCTGAACCATCAACAAACAGACGCCAATTGTGTGCATCTCCAGCACCTGGCACCAATTCACATTCAGCTTGAATGTGTGGTTTAACGACTCGGCAATTTGTAGCCTGAAATTCATTTTTTGTACCAATGATGGGGCCATAACTAGCTTGGAACAACTCGGCTGGTATAGTTGATGGACCTAGATCTGTTCCAATAATTGTCATAATCTCACCACCCTGAGTATTGAAATGTTGAACAGGATCATTGACATCTTGGATGATTTTTGCGGATTGCGGCACTCCCAAATTCATCAAGTCGGGTTGACCAAAGTCATTGTAGCAATAATTATAGGGTCCTTTTGGAACACTGGATATTATTCCCGAGTCATCATCATCGTAACCCGTTGTTCCACATCCCGGTACTAAATCACTATGAAGATTTCTTTGAAAACATTTTAAACTGCCTTTGCAATCGGCATCTTTCTCACAATCACCCTGGCATGTGCTGCATGGCTTAATTTCAGTACAGAGATCTTGTAACTTTACTTGTTTAATTGGAGAATACGTAAAACTACTTTCTTGGAGCGAGATGTTGTAACGAAACAGAGTAGTAACTACAGGTTGTTTATAACTTGTTCTTTTGGACAAATCATCTTTTGGCCATAATTCAGAACCCGTGAGACCCGTTTTGATTCTCCAGAAAAAATCTTTTCCAGATCCTTCTGCTGTTGTGCATTCAAATTGAGAATGTTCAGTTTTAAGTTTGCAATTCTGTCCTAATTTCAATGAGTACCGCGATGGGTACTTTTGACCATTCGCATATATTATCATTTCATTTTGATCTGTAACACCATCTGCTTTGTAAAATTGATTTGAATATTCAACTCGTACAACAACACCAGCATCCAAACTCCCAAAATGATTGCCATCAACAATAAATGGAACAAGACTTCCACTGGTTGGTGAATCGTCAGCCCCACTAATGTCAATGATAGTTGGAGGGGAGTAACGAAGCATTGTTTGTGAACTGGCAGTAACGTTGTTTCTCAACACACGTCGTTTGTGCAGTTTGTACACACTGACAGCAGGATCAGATGTTGTGTCTGATTTTAATCTTCCATACGTTCCAACACGTGTTGACTTGGGGTCACCAATGGTACATTGATCCGACGCACCTCGTGTATGTTTGTAATAAGTATTTTCTCGTGCTTCAACACATTCACATTTCGTAGCACAATTATTATCTTGATCTGTTGGGTCATAATTCGAATCACCAGTACAATTCGATACTCCAAAACCCCACCAATTGTTCCGTCTTGCCCGAATAGCACATTTTTGAAGCAATACGTCAAGGCTTGGGTTGCCACGAAAATCTGCATTCTCACGCTGGACTTCTAAAGAATTGTAAAAATATGTGCCGGTGTTCTCCTGCGACCCACTGTGCCAACACCCATAGTCAATAAATTGTGGAACCTCCGCCGACGGCACCAAAGTACCGTTTTCATCTAATCCATATTCCTCTTCGTACTCCGATCTTCGCGAAAGTGCATGATAGTCACCATAGTAAGGGACATCTTCGTCTTCTCGTTCTGCTGTATAGTCATCACACGTTAATGCATGTTTTTTCCGATCTTTTCTTTCTTTGTCACCAAATTCTTTTTCAAAAAATTTAGGTCCAACACATACACCGCACCAAAATGTGCATTGACCAACACAGTTTTCTTCACGGGAAGCTGCCGTGGACATGGACCCATCTTGTCGTATCTTGTTGTTGACAAGTCCACATTGAGATTCTGCTATTGAACCAACCGAAACAATAAATTGTAAATTTGCACCCATTCCTGGTGCAAGTTCACATTCCACAGTTTGAAGATCATCCACAGGATCGACCAGTTTACATGTTTTCATTTCGTATATTTTGGGTGACAGAGCTGATTGATCAAAATATTCTACTCGAACATCTGCATTTGGCGTACCCCAACCATTGTCTTGCGAAGTCCACATTTTAGTCATGGCATCATCAATTCCAAAATTTGTTCCAAATATATGAACCATGGTTCCTCCTCTGGTTGGTATTTCTTGCGCTGATATTAATTGAACTGCTTGGGTTCGAGACAAAGGTTTTGAAATTTTGGGCCTATTCACCGACTTTAATTTGATCGCATTTGACAACTGACCACCAATTAACATCCAAACAACATGCCCTGCTCCAAAAGTTGGCCCCATCTCGCAACTTAAAACATCTTTGCTGGCAGTAGAGCTACTGGCTGAAATGCTTGTAGCACCGTCGTACTCACATTTTGACGAATCGTATTGTGAGCCCCCACCGATAGCCATACCATACATATGATTTCGATCGTATTTATTTAATTCTGTTTTGGTTGCATCTGCAAGATTATCATATTTATTTGGGTCCATGCGTTCGTACATGTTCCCGTACGACACAGCTCCAGTTTGTGTAGCATACAATTCCCAAACACCATCAATATTTACATCAGTTTCTGCAACACCTGTAAATCCTGTTAGTTCTATGTTCGTATTGGCCACTGTGACAACCATTGATTCACTGTCCGGGAGTGATTCATACATATCTATCGAATCAACACTACCCCGTCCCCCATCTTTGCATGTACCTCTGGCAAAATTCTGATTTTTTGAAAATACTGAGTCACCATTATCTCCGTCGGACAATATACAAGTACCATTGTTAATGAGAGCAAAATATTTACTCTCTTCCAGTCGAGCAGCTTGGGCACATTTTCGTACCGCATCACTCCGATCAATGTAAGTTTTGATGGTAACGTTTTTCGTGGGCTCGTCTCGTTTTGGTTGGTTTACCGCTTTTGTGTCACTATCTAGTACATGTTTCATATATTGCGCGCCTTGTTTTTTATCATCCTTGTATTCATTGGCATAGACTTTATCTTGTTCTGCTTGTGTAAGTTTCCAACACCCACGATGCACCCATTTTGTTTGTCTGGAACACCCTAGACCTGTTTCAAAAATATACCCAGAATTTTTAACTTTGCCTTTCAAGACTTTTTTACTTTTGACATTGATCAATCGAAAAGTCTTTACGGATGAAAATTGATTTGCTGTAGCTTTCCGAGAATCATATTTCATACGGCTCATGGCAAAACCGCTTCTACATTTGTCGGGGTCATCACGATGAGTTGGTGCATATGTTTGTTTTCCATTCTCGATAGTATGGTTGGCAGTTCCAGACTCTCTCATAACAAATGAATTTGAGTTTTGGTTGCCTGTTTTTTCAACCACAACAAGACCGGAGTAATGTTGTTCCGAAGGGTTTGGGTCAATTGAATTCCATTCATTAACACCACCCAAATGGGTTCCTGTTATGATCAACTTGCCACCCGAATCAACATGAACTTCTTCAATGCGTGGCAAATGGTAGGAAGAATAGGCATCTGCACTGACAGTGGTGGATTTAAACGTT
>Ga0115005_10003146_pt1 | contig 13155 bp, 10 predicted proteins | sample ArcOceMetagenome_FD_87163 | JGI IMG/M metagenome (GOLD analysis project Ga0115005, IMG submission 87163) | Marine eukaryotic phytoplankton communities from Arctic Ocean - Arctic Ocean - Greenland ARC118M Metagenome | ecosystem: Environmental > Aquatic > Marine > Oceanic | place: Arctic Ocean... | reverse complement strand
GAACTAGTGCATATGCATTGGTTGTAATGACGCTGGCACCTGCTTCAAGAAAATGAGCATGAACTTCTCGGACTAATTCTGGCGTTTGCATCAGCGCTAAAGCAGACCATTCGGGTTGTCTAAAAGGCGCACCTATTCTTTTTAACTCGCGCCCCATGCCGCCATCTAGAATTGTAATGTGCTTTTCTCTCACTGGTATACCGCCCCCAACGCTGTCTTGAACTCTTAGATGATTAGTAATAGTTTGCTTGGAGCGCTAAGTTTGCACTGCCTATAGATTGCGCTTTTGCGCCTACAAGGCCAGGACTCACTTGTATCTTTGAAAGCCCCCGCATATCAAGGTGCTCCATCGCCCCTTTGGTTTTTTCAACCAAGGATTCCTTGACGTCATTAGGGACAGCACCATCTATAATTACACCCTCTACATCCAAAAGGCTCATTGCGCATTGAGCTGCAAATGCTAATCCCTTGGCGGTTTCAGAAAGCCAATAGTCAACAATGCCCTCGTCGCACGACCAGTGTGAAGGCGATTCATAAATATGCTTGCCGTTTTGCCCAGCGTCTACGAGTGCCCGTTCTAACAAATAGAGCGAAGATTGAGTAATCAACTGGCGCTGCGACGTGCCGCTAAAAAATGGTAAAGAGCCAATAGCGCCTGCATTGCCCGTTTTTCCGTTTATCAGCTGGTTATTCAAGACAAGACCACCACCTAAGAAGGTGCCAACGAAAATATATAAGAAGCTTTCGTAACGTTTAGGATTTCCGAAAGACATTTCGGCGCTGCACGCCGCTCCAGCGTCATTTTTAATAAATACCGGTAAGTTGAGGAGGCCTTCAAGGGCGCTTTGAGGATCGAATTCTCTCCACTCTTCCAATTCATTTTTCGGAGCTCCAGCCTCCTCTGCCCAACTCCAAATCTCGAAGGGCATGGCTACGCCTAGACCCCTAACAAGGCGTTGTTGGTCGGTATCAAGATTCTTAATGAGCACGTTGAAGGCACGCTTTGCGAAATTAAGTAAATTGCTAACCGTTGGATAGTCAGACTTCTCGTGAAGTGTTGCTTTTACATTGCCTTTTAAGTCAAGCAGTGTCATGTCGAAGCTACGACGTCCCACTTTGAGGCCGACGCCAAATGCACCATTAGCGTTAATGCCAAAAGGAACCTTTGGCTGACCTACACCACCTTTAATAGGCTTTAAGCGTTTTACTAAACCATCGGCTTCTAGCTTTTTAATGATTACCGTAGCGGATTGCGCGGACAAACCGGTTAATTGAGCGATTTCAGCCTTGGGTAAAGCAATACGCTGACGAATGAGCGTAAGGATTTCCCGTTCATTAGTTGAGCGCGCATCAAGTAGTAAAGGCATCCTTTGGGATGGCAGGTGAAAAGCCGTTTCAATATTCAATGTAATTACAATCTGTCCATTAAAAGAGACTAGAGTTTAATAACAAGCTAGCCGTGTATCAAATTTAAGAATTAACGTAGCGCGTGCTTCTGGGTGTCTATTTTAGACTGGTCTAAAATTACGCAAGCTTATCCTACAATTCTTTAGGATGATTTTAAATCAATTGGGTTGAATTAATTGTTTCTTTCGACAATACTATGCCCCAATTATTTAACGATTCGTTAACTTTGTGTTTTTGGCATAAATTTAAACGTCTATTTTGAACTTTGTTGAGCGAGGCTGGTATGAAAATTTTATGTTTAGGTGAAGTGCTTATTGATATGTTAAGCCAAGGTGCGGCGCCCAAAGATGGCAATATACCAGCTATGAAACCTTTTCAACCTTATGCAGGTGGTGCACCTGCAAACGTTGCTGTTGCCGTTGCTCAGCTCGGTGGTAAGAGTGCAATGGTATCAAAAGTTGGCGACGATACTTTTGGCGCATTCCTTAAAGAAATGCTTGAGCACTACAACGTTAATACAGATTTCGTGTGGACAACACAAGAAGGTAATACCGCGTTAGCATTTGTTAATTTAGATGAAAACGGCGAGCGCTCGTTCGACTTTTACGTCGATAATGCAGCACACAAGCACATTTCAGAGCAAGATTTATCGACCATCGATTGCGATAAAAATACTGTGCTTCACTTCTGTTCGGGTTCAATTTCAGGCCCTGAGCTTATTCCTGGTACTGAGTTTATCTTAAACAAGGCGAAGGAAAACGGCATGATGGTGTGCTTGGATATCAATTATCGCCCAGCGTTTTGGGATGACACTGCCAACGCGCCAACGCGCATAGACGAAGCGGCGAAGAAAGTGTCTATTCTAAAAGCAAGTCGTGAAGAGCTCGCAGAGCTTTATGGCGAAGAAAATGCCGACACAAAAGTACAGCAATGGTTGGAAAGTGGGGTAAAAGTGGTGCTGGTTACTGATGGCGGTGAGCCAATCCACTATATCACTAAGTCGTTTAGCGGCACGCTAGCATCACCAAAAATGGATGTTAAAGACACCACAGCAGCAGGTGACTCGTTCATTGGTGGTTTCCTGTATTTCCTTTCGACGAAAGTGAAAAACGCGGATGAATTCGACGCTTGGGCAGAAAACTTTGAAAACGTTAGTGAAGCCACTGAATTTGCCATTCGCTGCGGTGCTTACACGGTTACTCAGTACGGCGCATTTAGTGCTTTGCCTACACAGGCTAATATCGCTAAATAACTTATTTATCAGGCTGTTATAAAAGAGGGTTCACGTCAAACTGAACCCTCTTTTATTTCTAAGTGCTAGCAACAGCGATATTAAAAGTGCCAGGCTATTGAGCTAACTGCATTAATTGAGCCTAGTGCTTATCTGCTCTGCTTTGAAACTTGCGTTCTTCAGTGTTGACCTTAATCCATTCACCGGTGCTGATATATTCAGGTACCTGTACTACCAGACCAGTTGAAAGCGTGGCTGGTTTAGTACGTGATGTTGCCGATGCGCCTTTAATTGAAGGGTCTGTCTCAACCACTTCAAGCTCAACACTCATTGGTAAGTCCAAGGCAACCGGCACTTCGCTAACGATAACAACCTGAATGCCGTCAGTTTCCTCGTTAATGAACAAGGCTTCGTTTTCAATACTTTCTTTGTTCAAGTGATAAGGGGTGTAGTCTTCCTTATCCATAAACACATACTCGTCACCGTCGATATAAGAAAACATTGCCGGGCGACGGGTGAGGTCTGCCATATCCAATGTGTCTGAGTCTTTAAATGTTTCGTCGTATTTAGCACCCGTTACCACGTCATACATACGCATGCGATAAATACTGCCACCAGCACGGCCTTGGGGAACAGATCGTTCGATATCACGAACAATGCACGTTTTTCCGTCAAATACCACGGTGTTATTCTTTTTAATTTCACTAGCCTTAGGCATGGCGACTTCCTATTGTTTTATTTTATTCAGGCTGCAAACCCAATCATTTGTCTCTTGCCATTCTCTGCGATTTTGCATGACGAAGAAAGTGTTTTTGCGGGCTTATACCAATCCGTATAGATAAGTCTCGCTGAGTGGGGAATTATCTATGCGGACTGGTATTAACTCTCTATTAACGCTTTTACGTTAGCCAAGGTATCAGCTTCGTTGGCAGGTTTGTCCCAACGAATTCTATGTATGCGTGGAAAACGAAGTGCAACCCCTGATTTGTGCCTTGATGAAGGGTGTACAGCGTCGAATGCCACTTCTAATACGAGTTCTTTTTTTACTTCCCGCACGGGGCCAAATCGGCCCACTGCGTTTCGTCTTACCCAGTTATCCAGCTTCTTTAGCTCTTCATCGGTGAAGCCTGAGTATGCTTTACCAATGGGGAGCAGTTGATTGTTTTCCCACGTACCAAAAGTGAAATCGGAGTAAAAACTGGAACGCTTGCCGTGCCCGCGCTGGGCGTACATCATGACAGCATCAACAACCAGTGGATCGCGCTTCCATTTAAACCATTTACCCTTCGGCCTGCCGGGAATGTACTTACTATCGAGGCGTTTTATCATTAGCCCCTCGACCGCCCGGTTTTGGCAAACGTCTGTGTGCAGTTGGCGAAGGCTTTCGGGGCTGGTAGCGGTGAGGGTTTGCGATAAAAACAGGCGTTTGTTATCTGTTTTGCTGAACCATCTTTCCAATGCTAGGCGCCGAGTTTTCAGCGTTTGTTCCGTCAGGTCTTTCCCATCTAGCACTAACGCATCGTAAACAATAAGCCCAACCGGTGCAGACGATTGTAGCGCCTTACTTGGTTTCTTTTTATTTAGGCGCTGTTGAAGGGCATTAAAGGTGTCCACATCCGGCTGTACGATGGACGAAGCCTGTAAGTCGCTTTTATCACTCGTTGTATTTCCAGTAGTTATACCTTGAGCGGTTGAGCCTTCAGATAAGTTATTGTCATGTTCCACGTTGTGGATAACCAGCAGTTCTCCATCTAACACCATGTTACCGCTAACAGACTCAAGCAAGTCGGGAAATGAGTGGCTGATGTCATCGCCAGTGCGGGAAAAGAGTGCTTTTTCGGGATCATCCTCATTGGTTGTATCACTGTCAATAGACCTATCATTAAAAGCTTTACTTGACTTAACAACGAGCTGTACACGAATGCCGTCGTACTTGTTTTCAATTTGCCATGTGTTTTCAGTAAATGCCTCAATATCGCTATCTTCAATGGGATGAGAGAGCATGACCGGGTGAAAGGTTACCGCATTTTCGATTTCTGGCTTTTCAGCTTTTCCTTCTAGCCAACGAAGCATATCAACGTAAGGAGGGTGAACCGCATGCCAAAGTGTTTCTATTTCTTTGATATCTTTGTCGCCATAATCGGCCAGTATTTGTTTTATAGAGCGAGCTGACACGCCTATACGCAAGCCTCTTGTGCCCAGCTTTAGTAACGCCCAGCGTTGGGCAGGCGTCATCACTGTTAGGTAGTTGGCAAGTGTGTCAGAGACTTTTTGCTTACTCACCGACGCGAAGGTTTCAACGACCTCGGTGAGACTAGGAAGGGAATCCGTAGGCTTACTGTATGGCCACAAATGCGCCACTGTCTCACTGACTTCGCCGACATAATCGTAGCTCATAGCAAATAAGGCGGGGTCGCTGTGTTCAGTGATGAGCTTTTTGACTGTATTGCGCTTAAAAAAATCGAATCTCAATGTGCCTGCCATAGCGGCAATGGCCCATCCACGGTCGGGGTCTGGCGTATTGGCAATGTAGTCCGCTATAAGCTGCGCTTTGGCTTTGTTTCCAGACGTGAAATACAGCTGCTCAAGTAAATGACTGAATGCTTCCACTAATCGCCTCCTTGCTCTTCTTCATCGTAACCCACAAGGGAAAGCGCCCTTGCTTTGAACCCCATCTTCTCAGCCTGATACATCAAGGCATCTTCTCTGCCGTGGGTTACCCACACTTCTTTGGGGTTTACTTCTTCAATGGTTTTTAGCAATTCGGGCCAGTCGCAATGATCAGAAATAATAAGTGGCAGCTCGGCATTTTTTTGCTTGGCACGAGCACGAATTTGCATCCAACCAGATGCCACAACCGGACGCACGTTAGGTAAGCTTCGTGACCATCTGTCGGCAAGTGCCGAAGGCGGCGCAATGACTATCTCACCGGCCAAGGTTTTTTTATCCGTAACCTCAGATACTGGAATTAACTCACCCAAATCTATTCCTAATTGCTTGTATAAATCGCACAGTTTTAGCTGTGCACCGTGTAAGTAAATTGGCTTGGCGTAACCCGCTTCGCGCAGTGCTAGTATCACCCGTTGGCATTTACCTAACGCGTAAGCGCCTACCAGATGACATCGCTCGGGAAAAACCCGTAACGAATGAAGCAGCTTTTCAATTTCCTGTTCAATGGGCGGGTGTTTAAAAACAGGGAGCCCAAAGGTAGCTTCGGTAATCAATATATCGCAAGGGACAACTTTAAATGGCGGGCACGTTGGGTCGTGTCGACGCTTGTAATCGCCAGACACCACAACACGGTAGCCCGCATATTCAATTAGGATCTGTGTAGACCCAAGAATGTGGCCTGCAGGATAAAACGTGACTTTCACGTCATTAAATTCAATGGTTTTTCCTAACGTTACAGCATGCTGGTGAATCGCCATCTCTTCACCGTAGCGAGTTTTCATTATTGCCAGTGTTTCTGGGCTGGCATACACGCTGTTATGGCCTGCCCGTGCGTGGTCTGCATGCCCGTGGGTGACAAGCGCGGTTGCTACTTCATTCATGGGGTCAATGTAAAACTCACCTGGTTCGCAATACAAGCCGGTATCATCAGTTTTTAGCCACGTTGATGGATGCACTACTTATCATTCCTGCCAAATTAGAGAGTGCTTGTTACTACGTAATCAGTCCCTTAAAACGACCACTTGAAGTGTGTAAGACCAATAATTCAATATGCGTGCTGAACTCATTGGCTTTACTAATTGTCACAAAATATGTCGATATGCTTTCGGATATTGCACTACATGACCTTTTAATTTAACCTCAACGCCCTACTAAAAAAGCTTTTTTTGGATGCTCATAATAAATAAGGATATTGCCTAATGTTACGTTTAAGCGCTTGTTTACTTGCTATTTCAACCCTCCCTGTTTTTGCCCAATCAACAGATATTCAGCATGAAGTTGCGTTAGGGTTTTCTGATGTACGTGATGCCGACGACAATTTTATTGGAGCAAGCTACCGCTACTATTTCGAATCAGTGAACATTGACCAGCAACCCTGGTCGATTAGCCCTTATCTTCAAAGAACGAACAATGTTTCCGTTGATTATTTTGGTATTGATAATATCGACAGCGTAAATGTACGAGGTGAGTGGTTTTACTCAGACGGGTTAGTTATTCGAGGTCGCTATGGACGTATAACCAACGACAGTAGGTTCTTTGACGAAACGTTAAATCGCTATGCTCTAGAAGTGTCTACCTTCGCGAATCAAAATTGGGAATACGGCATTGGTGTTGAGTATTTTCACCTTAATGAAGAGCTTTTCAGTCCCATCAATGCTGGCGTTAGCGAAAAGCGTTCTGATTCAGAATTCAGCTACAGTGCATTTGCAAGATATACGAGCTTTGGGCAACGTTCTGGTAAGTTTTCTCCAGGGTGGGATACCAAATTGAAAGCAACACAGTTTGATGGTGAGTTCTCCGTTGAGCTAGATACAGATTATTACTTCCGTCCTGATTGGAGCGTGGGAGTGACCTATATTCACGAAAGCAATGAAGTAATAGGCTCTGACAACGTTATTGAATTAGGCACCCACTACTGGTTCAACCCGCATTCATCTATCGAATTTGGGTTGGGCTATGATACTGACGAAAGCCAACTAGGCTCGGCTACGTTGTTAGGAACGTTTAGATTCTAATACGCTACTTAAGTGAGCAAGGGCCTTATTTCTAACAGGCCCTTTTTTATACTTCATCCATATAGTTGAGACAGCTTAAAGTAATAACTCGAGGGCTTGAGTGATGCTGTTGTTCTATTGAAGTAGTGTCGATAATGAATCTGCCGGTGCTGCGTCTAGCGTTGCTTTGGAGAGGTGGGGATTATCGAGTTTGAGTACGGTTCTCTCTGAAAGCTTCAGCGCTTTTTTGACATCGTTAAAATTAATGTACTCTTCAAATAACGCGGCAAAACTACCGTCTTGTCGAGCAATATTTAACCCTCTTTCAATTCGCAGCGCTAATTCAGGTTTCGACTTTGAAACGAAGAAAAACATGTAAGACGGGTAATACAATAAAACGGAAGGCTCTATGATAACGTCTGGATCGTTTAGCGATTCAGCCTCTACTATCGCTTCATGGGCTGCTCGAGGAAAATAATCGATTCTGCCAGCTTTTAAAAGTTCAATGATAATGTCGTAATTACTGACCCCCAAGGTGGTAAATCCGTTGTGCTTTAGAATCTGAAAATCAGGCCAGTCGTGGCCTTGACCTGCAACAAAGCGCGTCAGGTCGAAAGCGCTACGAACATTTTTAAATTCATTTTGAGAGCTTTGACGCACCAAAGAGATACGGTAACCCATGATTCCGTTTAATAGGGGGACACGCACCGGAATGGCTTGCTGTTCACGTAGTTTTGACGTCACTGTCCAAAATACGTCAACCCCGCCTTCTTGGTTTAGCTGGCGCAGCACACGCTCTTGCACCAAATGGCCGCTACTTTCTACGAGAGAAGTTGGTTTAAGAGGGTCATCCGTTTTGCTGAGCGCTAATCTAAGTAGTGAAGAGTAATAAGCATGAGACTCATAGTCGAACTCACTACTTTCTACTATTTTAACCTCGCAATTGTTACGGGGGCACTTTGATGTTTTTGCACTATCTAACTCACTACCAAAAGCACGTTCGCAGAAAAGGTGCCAAATTATCATTACCGCTACAATTGAAAATAGCCCTATTTGAAATCGGTTTTCTATCATACCTCTTTACCTCAATGGCTTATGAAAAAGCCATTGGACCTGTTAACCTTTAGTACAGAGCAAAGGTTAGCAGGCCTAGTTATTTAGGTTACGTTTACCGTTCAGTTTAGACACAATTTTCAAGATGCAAGCGACATAGTGTTAGGTGAGCTGCTCTACCTCATCATGTTTCAATTTTTGCTTTTTGTAAAAACTGCGCAAATACATTGTTCGCCACAGGGCTTCAAAGGGACCTTTGTTGAAGTGCTTGGTAATAACGTTCGCTAAAATAACTTGCGCTGCAGAGAGGGCGATAGTGACCAGAAGTAAATCAAGCAACGTTACGCTGTAAATAAAGTTTGGAAAATAGGCCGGCATAATGATGCGGAAGAGCACAGCGAGTACTATTGATTGGGTTATATAGAGCGTGAACGCAACTTTGCCACAGTTTATGAGCGACTGATATAACCATGCCCCAGTATGTTTTATGTTTATCAGTACGTGAGCGTAAACCAAAGCGCAGAAAATGGCTGGAATACTAGTAAACATAGGTACTACATCTAATGTTACCTGTTCGAATAAAAATTGCAGAAGTGCAGTGATGATGGATGTGACGATAGCAACCAACACTAATTTCTTAAAAGTCAGTGACGAAAATCCGTGATTGAAAAAGCCTGTTCTATACAAGTATGCACCAAACATCATAAGCCCCATCGATTGCCACAGCATAGTGAATGGCGCGACAATAACCGTAGACAGCATAAATGACGCTTGAATACCAAGCTGCGTTAAATAGCCGCTTTGCCACAAGGCCACTTCTTCGTTAAACGTTTCACTTGGTCGTGTGGGCAGTTCACCCCCCATGTCGTAAACAAACGCCATGACGAGTCCACCAACTAACATGATTGCGCTTCCTACAATAAGATAGTTAATACTCTTCTTTTTGAGTTCACTTTGAGGAAGTGTGAAATGTTTTAAAATAAAAAATGCGCACAGGCTGATTACTTCCTGCATCTATCGTAAGGTGTAACAAGTAAACCTAACTAAGGTTTTGCCGTATAAGTGCTAAAAGTATTAACGATAACCATTAATGACCCCACTTCCTTCAGTCTTTGCCCGTTGGTTTGAACAAAAAGGCTGGCAACTTCGCGATTATCAACACACCATGCTGGTGGAGAAAGACCAGCATGACTGTACATTATTGATTGCACCCACTGGAGCAGGCAAAACTCTTTCCGGCTTTTTACCTAGCCTAGTCGAGCTTGCTGAGACATTTGGTATGAGTGAGCTTGCTGAGATGATAGAAGACGAGGCACCAATTGAGACCTCTGAAACGAGACAGTTTTCTAGGTTGAGTGAAACTGACGAACTCGTCGAAACAAAGGCTACAGATAGACAAGCAAAGAAAGGAAAAGAAAAGGGTGGTTTCAACGGCCTACATACCCTTTACATCTCGCCGCTAAAAGCGCTCACGCAAGATATCCACCGTAATTTGTTGCAGCCCATTGAAGAAATGGCGCTGCCGATAACGGCCGAGACACGCACTGGCGATACGCCCTCGCACAAGCGCCAGCGCCAGCGTAAAAAGCCTCCAAACATACTGCTTACCACACCAGAATCGCTCATGTTGATGTTGAGCTACGCCGATGCCGATAAGCTTTTTGGCAAGCTAAAGCGTGTCATCATCGACGAAACGCATAGTTTAATGGCCAATAAACGCGGCGATTTTTTATCACTTGCTCTCGCACGGTTAAGCGTGCTTTCTCCAAACTGTAAGCGCATTGGGCTGTCTGCCACTGTAGCATTTCCCGAGACGTTGGGCGCTTGGCTGGCTGGCAGCGACAGTGTAGCTAATATTATAAAAGTGAAAGCGGGTGAAAAGCCTAAAGTTGAAATGTTGCACTCTAAAGCGCGCATGCCTTTTGGTGGCTTTATGGCTCGCTACGCTATCGACGATATCTATCAAGCGATTGAGAGTGCTAAGACTACGCTGGTTTTTGTAAACACCCGTGCTCAATCAGAGTTGTTGTTTCAAATGTTGTGGGAGGCAAATAAGGCTGCGCTACCCATTGCACTGTATCACGGTAGTTTGAGTAAAGAGCAGCGCCGGAAAACCGAAGCCATGATGGCAAGCGGCATGCTGCGGGCTATTGTATGTACGTCGGCGCTTGAGCTCGGTATTGACTGGGGCGACGTAGACAAAGTCATTCAAGTCGGCGCACCTAAAGGCGTAAGCAGGCTGCTGCAAAGGATAGGGCGAGCGAATCACAGGTTAGATGAGCCGAGTGAAGCGTTACTTGTACCTGCAAATCGTTTTGAGGCACTGGAATGCCAGGCGGCGATCACCGCTATTGAAAAAGGAGAGCTAGACGGCGAAAGCCCACAGCCGGGTGCGTTAGATATTATTCCCCAGTTTATCTTGAACTGTTTGTGCAGCCAGGCTGCTAGCCCTGATACTTTATATCAAGAGATTCTCACTGCTACGCCTTATCAAGGGCTAGATAGAGATGATTTCGATAAGCTGTGGCAGTTTACCCAGGACGGCGGTAGCGCATTAAACGCGTATGAGCGTTACCAGCGCCTGACAAGAAACGACGATGGCACTTTTTCGCCAGCTAATCGGCGTGTTATTCAAAGGCACAGACAAAATATCGGCACAATCGTTGAAGCGGGGCGGCTGAAAGTAAAGCGTATCCGTCGAGGAAATCAAGGCAAGATTATCGGAGAAGTGGAAGAGTATTTCGCTCAACAATTAACACCGGGAGATACCTTCTATTTTGGAGGAGAGGTGCTGCGCTTTGAAGCTATTCGCGATATGCAGCTTCACGCCAAACCAGCAAAAGCCAAAGAGCCTAAAATTCCAAGCTACGCAGGTGGGCAAATGCCGCTGTCTACCTATTTAGCGGAAGGTGTTCGCGCTATCTTGGCCAATCAAAACACATGGAAAGCATTACCTGTGCAGGTACAAGAGTGGCTTAACCTTCAGCAGGCCTTTTCTGAGTTACCTAGTCCTGAGCGGGTTCTGGTGGAGCAATTTCCATTTAGGCAAGCGCACTATACCTTGTACTACACCTTCGATGGACGAAAGGCAAATCAAACTCTAGGTATGTTGCTAACTCGGCGAATGGAGAAAATGGGTATCAAGCCTTTGAGCTTTAGCGTGACCGACTATGGATTATCGGTAGCATCGGTAAACGCCATCACGCAAAGTCAGCTTCAGCAGCTATTTCAGCCGGATATATTAGGGGACGAGCTAGAAGATTGGATGTTACAGGCGCCTATGCTTAAGCGCTCGTTTAGACAAGTGGCGGTGGTGAGCGGGCTGACTGAACAGCGTTATCACGCTAGTCAAAAAACCATGAAGCAGGTTACGTTCTCAACTGATCTTATTTACGATACATTGCGTGAACACGACCGCGATCATATTTTACTCAAAGTAGCCCGGGCTGATGCTGAGCGAGAGTTACTCGACTTGCGACGACTGGCCAATTTACTTATTCGCTACGTAGATTCAGCAACACTGGTGAACCTTGAAAAACCATCGCCCATGGCCATTCCTATAGTACTTGATGTGCGTAGTGAACAAGTAAAAGGCGCTGGTGCGCAAGCCATTATTGAGCAAGCTAATTTATACGCCGAAGCCGAAACCATGTTAGACGAAGTTCGCGCGTTGCTTTCAGGGGCTAGCGTTGAATAGGGTGAAACTAAAAAGAATATTCAAACTTCGCTTTTCCATATCGACGATTTATTTCACGCCTGATGCTTTACTTAACAAACATTTGCGGTAAGTCCGTTGAACAGGAAAGCTTAATAGCATTTCGCTAAATAAACGCGCAGCTTTGCCCCGGTAATAAAAACTCACAAACGAAAAATAAAGAGGATAATTTGGCAATAACCGACGCGTGGCTGACTGAAAAAGTCAGTCAGCGCCAAATCACAATTACGAAATACGCAGATTACCTGTGGTTGTTAGACGCACGCGGTGTGGCGTATTTACCCGCATGCGATTGGCTGATTGTGTCTGATCTTCACTTAGAAAAAGGCAGCTATTTACGCAGCTATGCGAACCCCTTACCCAGTTTAGATTCCACCGCCACGCTAAAGCGCCTAGAAGGCATTATTGATGATTACCAGCCTAAGCGCGTAATCAGCTTAGGCGATAGTTTTCACGATAAGCACAGTATGTTGCGCATGACCGTTGAAGACCGTCAGCACTTATGTAGGCTTGTTGATAAAGTCGATGAGTGGATGTGGGTGGAAGGTAACCACGATCCTGATTTACCCGACGGCATTCCGGGTACGCCATGTTTTGAAATAGTGCTAGATAACATGGTGTTCAGGCATGAACCAGAAATGTGCGAAACCCGTGCTCAGATTATCGGTCACTACCACCCAAAGAAGCGCACCACTATTTCTCGCCGTCGTTACTCTGGTAAATGCTTTACTAACAACGAAAACTTACTTGTGATGCCAGCCTTCGGCCAGTTCACCGGTGGGTTAGACATAGACGAAGACGTAATGCTAACGCTTCTCCCCAAGCCGACCCGTCAGGTTTTCATGCTTTACGACAACATTATTTTTAAAGTGTGAGCCACCCAAATAGGGTCAGAGTACATTTCTACCGCGGCAGAATTAAAAAAGGGGTCAGAGTACATTTCGCAGTTATTGCTGCTTCGAAAAAATGTACTCTGACCCTGAGGGATCCCCACGAATTTAATTCCATGTGCCTGCGGCCCAGGCCCGGTCGACTATGGAGCTGTACCATTTGAGTGCAGCTTTCCACTGTCGCATAGTGAATCG
>Ga0115005_10003145_pt1 | contig 13160 bp, 16 predicted proteins | sample ArcOceMetagenome_FD_87163 | JGI IMG/M metagenome (GOLD analysis project Ga0115005, IMG submission 87163) | Marine eukaryotic phytoplankton communities from Arctic Ocean - Arctic Ocean - Greenland ARC118M Metagenome | ecosystem: Environmental > Aquatic > Marine > Oceanic | place: Arctic Ocean... | reverse complement strand
TGCTGTGCAAAGTGCTGGTGTTCCGTTTCTGCTCGTATTCCTTCGTGTTTGAGTTCTATTTTTGCCATCACAAAATGGAGCAATCAACTTCGCATTCGTCAGTTATGTATGTGTTTCATATTTTTGGCTATTTTTACAGATGTTTAGCTCACATTTTGCACTGCGTACAACCTACCACCGTGCCGGTATCATAAATACACCAACCACCGTACACCAGCAAGCAACACAAAACTTGCTTGAGGAGTACACCTACCGTGATTCACATCCCTTGAACGTTTAGCCATCACCGTTAACCCTCTCACCGTTCACCTACGGCATGTATGTATTGCTAACCAAAGACAAGTTCAATCGAAGGTTCAAAAGATGCATCAGAAAAATCAGGCACAACTTCAAAGTACAGTAGACAACGGTGGGAAGCAATGCCAGTCCTCATTCGAAACTCTGTCGTAAATAATTATGTTTGCACTTTGTGTTCAAGGTATTACAAATACTCTTTTTAACACTGAACTATTTTATTATAATAGATTGAGAGAGACGATTTACCATCATCATTGCAACATAAAATAGAAAACGCACGTTGCGATACATACCATATATCGAGAGGTTGAGATTCATGAACCTGCAAGAAATGACATACCAGACTGATTGATTTCGAACGAAAGTTGAAAAGAAAAAATGATTTGAGATTACACCAGCACTCAAAAATGTCCGCAATGGATTTCTTCCAGTTTCTGTAGTTGGGAGTGGTGAGAGGCACACTGCTTCCGTCAGAGTTTGGTACTGCAGGACGAGGTCGGTCGCGCTATTAGCTTCAAGTTTGTCTTTATTTTAAAATAATAATCAGGGCGTGGTGTGCTAGGTGTGGAAGCGTTCAAAATACAAAATTTGAATGAGTTATTTTCTGATGATTCTATACTAAAAATATCAAGTTCATAACCAGCAACATGACGCGATGGCCGAGCGGTCTAAGGCGCAACGTTAAGGCCGTTGTCTTCATTGGCGGGGGTTCAAATCCCCCTCGCGTCAAGACATTTTGTTTTTGCTGCTCTAGTAGACGGAGGAGGGATTCTAGCATGTACTTACTTATAAAACTTATAAAGATCAACTTCAGAACCAGTATCAAGACACTATCAGAGCGGTCTAAGGCGCATCGTTAAGTCCATTTTTGTGGGTATTCAATAGCTTGGAAGCAGACAGAGAAAGTGCAACGACTTTTTCTGACTGTGACTGAGTAATTCATAAATGATCACTTCTGATACTACTAGCTTGGAAGCAGAGGCTCCGATAGTGATCACTTTTTCTGACCATGATTGAGTAATTTGTGGATGACCTCAAAGCAAAGTCAGAGTGACCAACCGATTACTCACTATTTGTAAACACAGCCCAGATTTCTGTTCTTGACTTTTGTTCGATAGAAGAACAAAGAAGAAGAAGCAACATTTCCCGACGGACCTTCGCTACGTAGCGAAAGCTCCAAACGGCCTTCAAAATATCAAGAAAGAATGAATTTCTTGTTCTGCTGCTGATATAGTATGAATGCAATTTTGCTTCTAACTTCTTTCAAAATATTCCAACATTCTTGCACCACTTAGCATTACTAGTCATCGAGTGTTGTCTTGTAAGGATAAGAAATTGACCAGTAAATACCCACTATTCCATCTTATTGGTCACATCAATGGTGCCAGCAGTGCTTGCTATTGTGAACAAGTGACAATGAGGATAAAATGGCAGATTCACTCGAAAGCAAACAAAGTGACCCTTGAACCACCCCTCAACAATATCCATGAGACCAAAAGCTACCTAAACAACCAAAGCATGGAACAAGTCGTACTGGGAATGATGACAGAATTAGACAGTAATCTGCCATTGTTCAAACACATCACTTACGAGTACACAAGGAACCCAGTAGAGACCAAGTACCAAGTAATTGTGTACAAGGCTATGGAAACGGAAGCAGTAAATCGGCTAGATGTAATGAAACATGTCATTCACTCACAGTTCGGAAATGAAGTCTTTCAGCACTTCGAGGATGAACACAAAGGACTGTTCACATCTCACTCAAGAAGGAGATAACATTATAGAAACTGTGATTGTGATGAAGAAACAGAAAATTGGCTTGCAAATGCACATGCAACCAACAAAGAAGAAATTCTGGAGCCAGGATTCTCGGACTTTCTGAAGATGGAGACCATCAAAGGATCGATCAGTACTACGATACATGATGCCAGCACTACAAAAACTCAAATGAATCAAACAACTTGATTGAAACTTCAACAACAACTTCAACTGTCATGGCAGCAGCCTCAGCTGTTTGCGAGTACTCTAAAGTATCAGCAATATCATGGATGGGTGAGCTCCTGGGGGACAAAAGCAGCAAAGAATGGAGAGATAGCTCTAGAGTCCAGAGCAAGCTAGATAAAGCCAACATCACATCAGTACAACTCACAGCATGGAAAGAATGCAACACAGAAAAGAGCAATAGACTAAAGGAAGCCAACAACAGCAACATATCCAAAGCCACCAACCAGGTAATTGTATGTATGATCAAGGAAAGGGAAAGCTATATAGATACCCAACAGTTTACCAGGATAGCTTATAATTAGACAGACAACAGAGGCACCAGTGGAGGAGGACAGTATACTGTTTTCAATGACATGGAGGGAAACTGAAGATGGAAGCAATGCATTTCAGCACACAGAAAATGCAATGAGAGTCAAAAGCAACAGCAACGACTGGAGGATATAAGTGTGGAATATCAACATATTCCTGAAAGAAAACAATGGAGAAAATAAAGCAAAGCTTGATATATTTAAACACTTACTAATAACATCAAGTGATTGCAATATATTGTTAATGTCTGAACATAACATTTTCGAGTGGTTAAAGTCAACCTCTGAATCAATGTATGAACAAGGAGGAACAGATATTGTAATGCACTCAAGGAGCTTGGTGCACACAATAGCATCAGAAGGAGACTCAAGGAAAATGGGAAGAGGGGATCGGATTACGCAGAGGGAAGGATAAGGTGACTGACCACGATTAGGATAGGCAACGTTGCACAGGCAATTAGCAACAAGAAATCCAGCCACAGAAGATGTGGAAGAAGGATTTGATAGAACTAATAGTAATAGAAAAGAAAACAGCGGGACATGAAGTCCTTGTGGCAGGAGACTTTAACGACAACCTCAATGACGAGCAAGGAACAATAGCCCAGATGATGCAGGAACTAGGGCTTAGGGACATCCCACAAGAAACAAACATACTAGGCCCAAACACTCACAATAGGGGCACGGATATATTAGACTGAACGTATGCAACTCCAAGAATCAAACTCAAACAGGGTGGATATAGCACCTTTGATGAATCACCAAGTGATTATAGATGGTTCTACATGGACTTTACGGAAAACGACCTAGTAGGAACAAGTCGAGATGAAAGGTACCCGCCCATGCTGAGAAAGACAACATCAAAGATACCGTCAGTCAGGCCAGAATTCAACCAACTCCTAGAAATGGAATTTAAACGACACAAGCTGAAAGAAAAAATGGACACTATTCTTGAATATGCACAAAAGAAGCAAGCGCTAACAGATCATGACATGAAGGAGCAATATCATGAACATATAGAAGAATGGATAAGACGAGCCATTAAATATGCTGACAGGAGCTGCAGGACCTACAAGACGAAAATATTGCCTTTCTAAATGAAATAGAAGAGATTGATGGGAGCAATAAGAGTCCTGCAAGTGGCCAGATCATTACGGTTCTTAGTACTCACAGGATCAAGAAACAGACCACAAGCTCAAATAATCAGCAGAATGGTAAACAGGTACAAATATGAAGGCCCTCTAGAATATTCAACAAGGGAAGAGTACGATGCAAAAATCAAAGATGCAGCGAAAGCACAAGTGCAGAGCTACATTTCTAGAGCAAATCGCGGAAGAAATGGCAGATGAAGATGGTAAAGATATCAATCATCATCTGAAACAATTAATAAAACAGAGAGAAAACCAGATACCACTTTAAATAGATCAAATCATGCAAAGGGAGAACCAGGAAAGGAGGAGTCGACAAGGTAATGGCCGAAACAGAAGACGGCTTACAACTTGTCTTCAGTAAACAAGAGATTGAGAATGCAATAATAACGCAAACAAGAAGAAACTATAACAAGCGAACAATACCCCATTCAGAACCAAACCTCTACAATTAATTCTAGGAGAGCAAATTCAAGAAAATGGAGTATGACAATTGGGTTCAGGAAAGAAATAATCATACCTCCAGACATAGAAGAAGGAACAAGGCTATGGTTTGAATATATACAAAAATACGAGGAAGAACCAATGGAGATAAACTGGATGATGGAAGAGTACTGCGAAAGCTGGAAGAAAATGAGTGAGGAAAAAGTGTCGCTCCCCGGCATACACGCTGCACACCTCAAATGTCTAGATAGTAGAACCAAAGCACCTGCAGTGATCTCCAGGATCTAGTACCCCTGCTCACAAGATATGCACCAAAACAATGGAGACACGGAATAGACTCAACAATCGCCAAGAAAGAAGGCAAATAGAGACCAGGGAAACTGCACTTGATATTTTTGCTGGACGTGTTTTTCAACCATAATACCAAATTGATAGGGAAAGCGATCATGAACTATGGCAAAAATCACGGAATACTGGCGCCAGAGCAATATGGCAGCTGGAAGGATAAATCGGCAATAGAGCACACGATAAACAAGAGATTGACCATCGACATAACATGTCAAAGATCAGCATGATCTACATTACATCATGTTACAATCGCATCCTGGTCACAATCCCAGGGGAGAAAAAGATCAAAGCTCCTACAGAGTTGAACTTGGACGCATACTCACAGGAGTAGTTTACACAAACGAACTATGCAAAAGCACCAAATCACTACAGGGAAATGCGCTTTTGGATGTAATAACACAGGAGCAATATCAGCAATTTCGGATGGGAACGACCAATTCCCTAATGGTCGTGCTATGATCAAGTCTGTATGATAAGATTCCACATAAAAAATTTGCCTATCCAATGGATAGTGATTTTTTATGCACCAGGACGACTATAAGAAATTTGCGGAGCTTGACTCGTGGAGCCAGGCAAATGTCATAGCTGACAAGTTGGCAAAAGCAGAACTACGAAAGTGGTGACTGATAATCCTAGGGCCCCTCCTTTAAGGGCAGACATGGAAATTGTGCTGCAAAGGGAAAGTAATTGCCAGTGAAACAGAGAAACCAATCAGAGAAACAATACATGAAAAACGGATGCATGAAATACGGAATACAAATTTGGATTAGAAGGAATCGAAGAAGAGTTTGATTAGGACACGTTAAAGAGGACGTGCAGGTCCAAAGATGACTGGCAAAAATCTCGTTTACCAAACACAACTCAAGGAAAGGAGGCGTTCAATCAAAATTAGTTCAAAGATAGCACAGGGACGACCCAACATGCGTGTGCTGCGGAGAAATTGAAACAACTGACCACATCTTCCAGTGCACAAACATTGACATGCAGAATACTTATGAAGTTGATATGGCAGATATCACTAGCCACTTAAGCGCAACATCATCTAAAGCGATATCTGACACGATCACCGAAGTATGTCATGCACTCCGAGTGTACCTTGGATGAGGAGTGGGACCCAAATCTACTCAGCCTGGCACAGCAAAAAATAGCGGCAGGACAGCGGGCTTTCACTGGTGGACTCTGGCTATTGCAATGGAGGACTATCCAAGAAGAATACCACACAAGAACTTGCTTCAAGAAATCTACAGAAGTATGGATGGGGATAACAATAACAAAAATCTAAGAGCTACTCTATGAAATGTGGATAATGAGGAACAAAGCTAAGCACCAGGACGAGGACGAGCATGAGGATGAGGACAGTGTAGTCAACAAGGTGAGACATGAAGAACTCAATCAATAAATAAATGAGATATACAACACAAAGCCCAACAACAGGTATCTACCACATGAAGATGTCGATTTTTCAGGAACAAAAAGGAACTAACGAAGAAAGCAAAATTAATGAAGAAGGAGAACTGGGTTGGCGAAGCCCACACGCTTATAAGGACATACGAAGGTATAATGAATCACAGGTGACAGATCACAGACTACTTTTACCTTCACAGGCAATATGGTGACAGATAACACACATCAAGCCTCCCATGGGACACAAGTTTCTAGGTGAGTTTTGTAGTCAGTCCACACACAAAAGCCACATTGGCTAATAGTAGTAATAAGTTAAATCAATGAGTTCAAGTTCAAATGGAAAGGGGCTATTCAATGCACAAACAGTCCCCTGCTATAACACGAAGCCAGATTTCAAGGTACAAATTGTGCTTATAAAAATGCATTATGAAATTTGAATGACGTCACAAATAAAATAGGCTAATAACTCTACATCCCTTGTAGTTGTAGATAGTGTACTAGACACTGTAGGTCCACTTCAATTTATCTCAGCTTCCTCTGTAATGGTTGAAAGAACCCAGTTTGTTAATGAGTCCGCATGCATGTTTGAATGTTCCCCCCTTGAGATTCCAATTAGCGTTCACATGTTTGAATGTTTCTCTCTATGTGTCTTATAGTAGAACTTATATGCACTGCTATTGTAGTAGGTTAAGGCTCGTATTTTTATAACAGTGTTATGAGAAATTCGGCTTATAACGCAGCATAGGTACGGTATTCAAGAGTATGAACAAGACAATGGTCATTTTCTCCAAAAAGAGATAACACTGCACCGAGCATTTACACTCAGCAAATACGAGAGACTTGTGAGAATATATCTGACCGTTATAATAATGGTCGGACCAAGAGTATTTAGATGATTAGCGAGGATAGGCAATAGCCAAGGATGATCACCATGTGGACCAGCAGTCGAACTAACTAGCTTACTTTAATATACCATTACACTTGCACTTTCACTTGTTACATGGCACCGACCCCTTTGAACAAGAACTTACAACCACATTTTTCAGCTCTACCACATCAGCTTTCCTATTCTACTATGTCATCTCTTAACACGAACGCATCCATCATGAGGATCAACCAACATAACCCCGTGACTAGTTTAAACACTAGCCCCAACGCTCATTCTAATCCCTCTGGGATGAAAACAGTTTACTTTGGAAAGGACCAGCAACCAGTTACCATCATGCAAATGGAACATGTTACATTGCCAGCATGGAGAAAGGCAGCAAGTTTTGATAATCTTCGCAACACTGTGTACACCTTAGTTGAAGCACACAGCGTTGTAGATGTGATGGCACTTGTTATTGCAAGTGAACTACCTATTGACACTGGTGCGGCTTTCCGGGAAGCCCAAGCAGCAGCAAAAATGGTTACGGACAGTGCATTCGATATCAATAATTTGACTCCGAGTGCATTCCTTGCGTCCGAAGGAAAACATCTCAGGTTCAGCCCTGCTGCAGCACTAGCAGACAGGCCTGAGGATATCACCTTCTTCTGCTTCCAGTGAGACCTTGATGGCCCTGCCGCTGACGCGAGGATCCAGACTGCGGGGACTTATGACTTCCAGTTCTGCCTCCGTTTTCCTCAACATATCCACCATGTCAAGGAAGGGAAAGTTGAGGAAATTCTCTCATCCACCAGGAAGCTAAAGAATATGGGAACGATGAAAATGTTGATGGCAGAGCTCGATACGACGTATGACACTCCGACAAAGAAGAACCTCTTTCCTGCCAAGAAGGAGGTTAATGACAATTCCTCGGATAGCGGCTTGCATGATGACCCTAGGACAGACAAGGATGCAACAGCATCAGATCCTGTTTCTGCTGGCGCTGCTACCAAGGACGCAGGAGCAGCTCTCGCTATGCAGTCATTATCCCCAAAGATGAAGTTGAGTATGGGAAGGATGAAAAGGAATACAAGAAGGGTTATTTCGGACCCTTGACATTCTTTAACACTCAGTCTGACTTTCACGCAGTCTTTGGCATGACACCAATCATGCTAGCATCCAACCCGAGTTCTTCAGGTGGTGTTAGAGCAAAGTTGTGTGGATACGGAGACCGATGCAAACTCAACGTATACCTCAACCTATGCTGCCAGGACTACGTTGGTGACGATATCGTGGATGCAGCATTAAATGCTCAGGAAGTCTGTAGAAGGATTGGAGATTTGAAACATGAGTATAAGGATAACGGTAACAGGACTAAGGTCGACAGCCCTGTCGAACTCTTCAATAAGTTTCTCCAGTTCTCCACCAGCTTACCTGATAATACACAGGAATGGTGTCTTCAATTGTGCTCAGCATACTTTGCAGCATTAACACCCGAATTGGCAGAGCGCATGACTACCGACGCCTTCCGTATGCCACACCTTACTGTGCTTACTACAAGAGCACAGCAGTTGGATGCACTCAGATTCATCAGGAAATACGCAGCTGTGAGCTTCAAGTCCCTAGAAGATGAAAGGGACAGAATGTCCAAAATGCTCAAGCAGATGAATAGGAATAATGGCCCACCACGGCCCCAGACCTATGTCACCCACGTCGAGGATACGATGTCATATAATGCTGGCCATGTGTACCATTATGGTCCATCTCAAGCCGAAGAAAGCACTATCGAACGGTACAAAGGTACTGCTCCAACCACGCCACCCACATATATCCCAGCAGTCCAAGTTGATGTGGAGACGCAGTTTAACCCTGAAACGGGTTTGCAACAACCGTTTGACAGCAGCTCAAACTTTTTGAGCAAATGCCCTCTCGGATTCAGAGGTTGCTATGCTTGTGGTGGCATGGATCACCAGTCGAGCAAAGATTGTCCGTTCTTGACTCATTCCAGACAATTCGATAAGCAGAGTTTCTTTCGTGAGATGTGGGCATACAAGCCTCACACCAAGAATAGTAAATCACGCAACCCACCTTCAACAGGAAATCACTATAGCCCTTCGAACGGCACACGTCAACAAGATGCAAGAAGTCCTGGTATATTTATAATACCAGGCATGATAATTACACAAGGCCGACCGGCAATGATTACAACCAAGGCGGAAAACACCAAGAGGTAATTTTACACGGCCGACCGGCAATGAACAAAATAATACGAGCATTCTGAAACAAGAACCCAGTGATAAGACCGGAGAGCAAGCGGAGGGGTGGAGTGGATTGTTTAGGTTAAGACCCCTTCCAGGCAACAGATGGACAATTATTGAATGCATTTTCCTCGCAGGAAATGACATTTGAATGTGAACGTGAACGGCAGCAGAGCGAAAGTTGACAGATAATACAGAGCCGCCAGCAAGTTCAGCACCCCAAGGTGCTGAACTTGGTGCCGCGGGGATTGATTCAAGGTGATTGGACGAGTTTTGTGATTAGATTTCGAAAGAGACATACGTTTCAACGTCTATGACGACATATATGACACTACTCGCATCTCACATGATTTGAATTTAGCCAGAACGAGAACCCTCTAAAAAATATCACCACTAGAACCCAATTACATGATCGATCTCTTGCAATCGTGCCACTGCTCCTGTTCTGCTACAGAAATCAATATCAAGGTACCAATACTATTTCACCTCTCGTACCGGATAAATACACTGGCAATATAACTGATAGATAATATCATAAAACTACGAGAATAAATGTCACGTCTTTTAGCATTAAGTACAACACGAAAGGCTGTAGTAAACACATTCAGGTACGATATTGGAGAATCGAAGCGTTGGATGGGGCAATATCCCGCGATCGGATGGGGAAGACCGGCGGAACTAATCGTCGTCAAACTGAATCTCTCCTGCCCTTATCAACAGCACAGGCTCCCCTTGCGGCAATCCACAGCTGTATATCAACCTCCAAATGCTGTTCCTGATATAGTGCATCCATGCGGGCATAGTCGAATGCCAGGACGGTGAAAAAGCTGTTCTTATAGTGGTACGAGAATAAATCCCTCGTCGATGGACCACTCTAGTTCATTTTCTAAAAAACATCGGATAATATCAGATAGTTTCTTATAACGGGAACATTTGCCGGGGCCACAACTCTGCGTACATTCCACTTTTTCTCTCTCGCGCGCTCCCGGGGCCCCTCCCCCTCTCTGCGGCCTTTTTCGGAGCCCTGGGGGGGCTGGTCTTACCAAGTGACACACGGCTCAATAGCACAAGCAATAGGAACCACTATGGTCCCTGTTCAGTCAATAATAACCCTGCTTGGATGCAGGATCAAACTACACCTGCACCACAGGTGGACCAGAATTCGAAAAAAGACTCGACTTATGGTCTATTCAGTGCAAATCTAATCAGCCACAGCATCTAGAGCTACACAACTACAACACATGCCATTGGATCTGGATAATGATCTTCCTGCTACCGAGTTGCACTTTGGACTACGCATCGATGACTAAATCTGCGTCCTATGCCACATGGACACTTGTGCGGCCATGAATACTGGCAATCTTCTTGTGCACCAGTGGATCATGACTAAACATCCCTATATTGTGTGCAGTTATGAACAGTACAACAACGAGAACCCTTTTGATCCTCTCAGCCTGTCATGCGCCGTCACAATGGACAAAGTTAGCGCCACGTATGGTAAATTGACTGCAGTGGTAACATATCACACTCAGTATACAGACACAGACGGTACACCAATCACCCTTGCATTCGAACTTGGCACTTCTGTTGCAGTCAACGCAATTGTCAGCTTACCCACAATCAGAAAACGGAAAGCATGCATAGATATTGGACAAAATATTGTCAACAGCAAGCTCATGAATTTGATTTTCCCAATCCACTATCGCAGTGCGGTTCGGGATTATCAGATAATACAGCTTTCACGAGCACCAAATTTTGCAGACCACGGCCAATTACAATCAGCGGCCGCGCATATGCAGTTCTCGGCGACGATATCACTCATGATATGCTGCATTCAGCAATTATATCAGCAGCTACTGATGCACAAGAATGTGATACTGCGGATAACCTAAAACACAAACAGGTTCGCCTTGCAGAATGATCCACAAATCAATTCACTTGTACTGCTGAAATTGTAATTTATGACCACTCAAAAATAATCAATTATCAATAACATGTCCTAACAATGACTCCCTTGTTGTCCAAACCACATTGATAGCAATCCTCATTTCAATGCCCCGCCAGATTGTACTCTTGCAGGAATATGAGATCATTGAGCATGGTTTTGCAGTGATCAAGTACATTCCAAAATCACCTGCTACTTTCAAACAGAAAATGTTGAAGGGAGATGCAAGACTGTGGACTGCTCACTATCAAGCTTCAGCAAATGTTTGCTGCAAAGCTTGGAATGCTATGCAGCGCAAAAATCTCCCAGATGTAGAGCCCAAACATCTGTTCTGGGCACTGTGTCATCTCAAGACCTACTCAACTGAAGATATTGCGTCATGAGCTGTGGGCACGACGCGAAAAATATTTCGGAAGTGGGTAAGGTTGGTCATTGACGGGCTCAAATATCTCTCATTTGATTTGGTAAGTACATGTTTGTTTAATAGATACATTCTCAACAAATTCATTTCTTACCCCTCATTGCATTTGTTTCAGATCAAATTTGACAACAGGTTAAGAAAGAATGCTGTAAGTCAATTGGCAGAGAGGCAGCGGCTGGCAAAGATATCAGTGGATGGAGTTGATTTCTTAAAGAAAGAAGACTTCCCCTTCGACCCAATACTCGTCTCGCAAATTTGGTAAAAGTTCAGCATTTCGGTATGAGGTTGAATTATCATTGGTGTCGGATCACATTGTGTGGGTTAATGGCCCATTCAAGGGAGGAAATCCCGATTTGAATATATTCAGAGAAGGGGGGCTGAAAGAAACTCTGATTATGTTTGGGGAGATGGCTGTTGCAGATGGTGGATACACTGATGATCGTGTGAGACAACGCCACGAGGGATTTCATAAAGAACGTCAGCGGAATGCTTTGTATCGTGCCAGGCATGAGTCGGCAAACTAGAGAATCAAAAATTATGGGATCATGGGACAGCGGTGGAGGCACTGCAAGCATGACCACTATGCCCCACGCAGTGGTCGGATTGGTTCAATTTGAGCTGCAGGATAGACCTCTGATGAAAATTCGCCAATCTGTTCTTTAACAATTTAAAATTATAATCACTAGTGTTTTTCTTGATATAATCATCGTTAGCATAGATACACGTAGGTTCAATTTGTTCATCAGTGGGCTTCTAGATTCATATTTAAAGTAGAAGATTTCCTGCTATCACAAATATCGTTAGTATTCAAATTTGAGAAAAAAGGAAGTAGGCGAATAAAGAGAGGAACAGTTGAGTGAGAGGAGCACACATACTGTAGTAAAATGCTGATACAAGGTACACACAGCAGTTGAAGCTTGTGAAACAAAGTCTTTAAAGGCAGAGAAATAAGGAATGATATGTTCTGGAGACCAGATGTTGTGTTCATTGGAACTACAATATTGCCGGCATCAAAAGATCTTTGTTGCATTGAATCGTTCTGGATATAAAAGTAAATGAAATTATAAAACTATTTAAAACTCTTCAGTATAATTAATTTTTCGACCTTCCCCAAAAATGTTGTCGAAGCAAAAATGTTGTCGAAGCAGATTGGACTTTAGATCAGTTCCTCTTTACGGTTGAGATTCGTGCACGCTCCCTGACAAGGTATTAATTCATCAGGGAGTGTGTGCACATAATTGTTTGCAGTTTAAAGATCTTTGGGGCTCTTTCTGCACACTCGTAGACAGGGAATTAGTCAGGAAATGGTAAATATTAGCAATACCAGTCCTGCAAAAAGGAAGGAAAGGGAGAATTGTGGAGAGAATGGTACTAGCAGCGATGATATCATTGAGAGCCCAGCAAAGATTGCCTGCCTTGACCTCAATTGAATTTTGCATAAATGTGAAAGGGGCAAGAAACAGATGCAAACCATATTTATTTTTACAAATAACTCATTACGCAGGGGGGTTTCTCGGCCGCCATTCTAAGAAAACCTCCAGTAGTCCTTTCTTCAGAGTAGAGGTATCCACAATTATGACCCCATAATAAATTATATCCATACATGAATATATTTCGCAAAGTCATTAATAGAATAATTTAGGTAAATGCTGAGGGGGTTTTGCAATGTTCGGACTGATATAGTTTATATTCATAGTGTTGCTGACTATTTTGTGTTGATA
>Ga0115005_10003144_pt1 | contig 13161 bp, 12 predicted proteins | sample ArcOceMetagenome_FD_87163 | JGI IMG/M metagenome (GOLD analysis project Ga0115005, IMG submission 87163) | Marine eukaryotic phytoplankton communities from Arctic Ocean - Arctic Ocean - Greenland ARC118M Metagenome | ecosystem: Environmental > Aquatic > Marine > Oceanic | place: Arctic Ocean... | reverse complement strand
TAAACCCCCGGTGGCACCCAAAGAGCCACCAAAACCTGAAATGGCCAAACCAAACTTTGATGCAGCCGACAACAGCATGGACATTGGCGCCTTAGATATTGGCGGTGATTTAAATGTGGATGCCGGTTTAGGCGGTGGCAGTGGTGATGGCGAGTACCTGCCTATTGTTAAGGTTGCTCCGCAATATCCACGCCGCGCTGCACAAAAAGGCATCGAAGGTTATGTGGTGGTGGAGTTTACTGTGAGCAAGCTAGGCACGGTTATTAATCCTAAAGTGATTGAAGCAGCACCACCTAATATTTTTAATCGTGCTGCTCTAAGCGCTGCAAAAAAATTCAAGTACAAGCCTAAAGTTGAAAATGGCAAAGCCATTGAAGTATCGGGTATACGCAACATTATTCGCTTTGAACTTGATAAAAGCAGCAAGAAGCGATGAGGATACTTCATATGAAAAATCTTAATCTTAGCCCTGTTTTAATGTGCATTCTTTCAGCGTGTATGGTGTTTACTGCAACGTCTGTGACACCGCTAACAGTGTCCAGTGTGCAGGCCCAAAGCCAAGCGCAAGAAAAGGATCAAGCACAGAAACAAGTAAAGAAAAAACGTAAAGTTCGTCGTGCACAAACCATGCGCCCTAAAATATTCAAAAAATTGGATAAGGCCCGTGAATTAGCCGATAACAAACAATACGATGAAGCATTAGCCTCACTAAAAGCCATGGAGAAAATTCGTCGTAATAGTTACGAAAAAGCCATGACTTGGAATATGGTGGCCTATGTTGAGTTTAACCGTGAAAATTACGATGCAGCAGTAACAGCTTATCGTGAAGTGTTAAACACCAAAAAACTGCCAGAGAGCCTGCAGCAAACCACGTTATACAGCATTGCTAAATTATACTTAGTGCAAGAACAGTATAAAAAAGCATTGGTGTCCATGAATGAATGGTTTGACGTTGTCAGTGCTTCTACGCAAAAAATTGGACCAGAGCCTTATGTATTACGTGCACAGGTGAAGTACCAGTTAGAAGATTACAACGGTGCATTGCCAGATGTGAAAAAAGCCATCTCGTTAGTTCGTAAGCAAAATAAACAGCCACGAGAAAACTGGTTGCTGGTTGAGCGTGCGGTTTATTATCAAAACAAAGATTTTAAATCTATGGAACGCTGCCTGAAGGATTTGATCGCTCTATACCCTAAACCTCAATATTGGGTGCAATTAAGTGCTGTATATAACGAGTTAGGCAAACCTGAAAAAGAGCTGTCTGTTTTAGAAACCGCTTACGAGCAAGCGCTGTTAGGCAAAGAGTCTCAAGTAGTAAGCCTTGCGCAAGCCATGCTGACACTTGAAGTGCCATATAAGTCGGCGCAAGTTATGCTTAAAGGCTTAAAAGAAGGCGTAGTGGAAGAGAACGGTAAAAACCTGTCTTTGTTAGGTGACGCGCTTATGATTGCAAAAGAGTATGAGCAAGCCATTACTGTTATGACACAAGCGGCCGGTTTCACACAAGCCGGTAAAGACTATTACAAGCTAGCGCAAATTCACACTGAACGCCAAGAATGGAAGTTGGCCTTGGATAATGTGAAAAAAGCCATAATAGATGAAGAGTTTACTCAAGAAGCCAATGCACAGGTTTTAAAAGGTTTAGTATTGTTTAACCTTGAAAAATTAACAGAAGCTAAAGACGCGTTTACAGCGGCCAAAGCATTTGAGAAAACTGAAAAAGCAGCCAATCAATGGTTAGCGTTTATTGAAGGTGAAGTGAAGCGCCGTGCATATATGGCACAGGCACAATAGCTTATAAAAGATTAATAACTAAAATAAAAAAACGGCAGCCCATAGGCGCCAATGTTAACAATAAAAATATAGCCCGTAAGAGAAATCTTATGGGCTTTTTTGTGCTTTACATAGTATTCATATTTCTTTCATTAGAATGTCATTTTATTTTTCAATACTTGAATCTCTGGAATTCATCCAGATGACACTAAACTTTTGAAGGATTAAAAAATGAAAAAAATAATGCTTTCAGCTGCACTAACAGTTTTATCTTTAAATGCTTTTGCAACGAGTTCTGCAACATTTAATGAGCCTACTGTTATGACATCAAATGGTTATGATAAGGCGATGCATCTAACCACATTAAATGGTCGTAAATTTTGTGAAAGTTTTGGTTTTTCTGAAGTTACCGGTGGAACGATTGCATGTGGAGAAGATGAGTCTTCGTATGCTGATTATGACTGGGCTACAAGTACTTGGAATCTGACGGATACAGGAAGTAAAAATCAGTGTTATGTGTTGTTCGAGTCGATCACGTGTAGTAAATAGCATGTAGGAGTGAGGCCTGTAATATAAAGGGCCTCACTTCAACTCTAATGTTACTTACGCTTTGAAGTCCAAGCCCATGTCATGGTTGCTTTAATTGGCTCAACATTGGCTTCGTCGGTGATGATAACCGGTACGACGATTTCGCCTTTCTCTGCGCTTTGAATTTCTGCAATTTGCTCGTCAGTTAATGTGGCTTCTGCGCGCATATCACCTGTGCTGCGTTTTACATAATCAATGTCTAATTTTTTGATTACAGGCAGCTTGCTGTCAGGCACGTTCATGCCGAATACAAAACCGGTGGCTGTTTCAGCGATCAAGGCCATGGCTGTGGCGTGAATGCCGCCAATGTGGTTTTGCACTTTCTTTTTGTTTTTCATGCTAACAATACACTTGTTATTGGTTAGCTCTTCAAAACGTACACCAGAGTGCCCCGCGTATTTGATTACCATGCCGAATACTTTGCTCATGGCAAAACCGCGAATGAACTCAGGAAGGTTCATTAATTTTCCGGCCATTTTACTTAGTTGGTTGGGCTTGCTCATGATGTATCCAGTTCGGTTTGGTTAGAATTTAAAGTGGCAGCAGTGTAAACAGCTTAAACAGGGTTGTGAATGACCAAATGGAACACTTCTTTGACATATGGTGTTCAGGTCTGACTTATTTTTGCTTGCAGCTTGAATTTCGAGGCTATTGAAAGGTTTTTACCATGTTGATAATGCTCTCCCCTTTACCACTGTATCGAGTATAGAGCTGTTCTAGCTTTTCGGGTAATTGCTCTGCTTCAATGTCTTTGTAACCGCTTTTACGGTAAAAGTCATTAAGGTGAGTGTAGGGAAAGCAGTATATTGGCAGAGCAGGGGTTGGGGTTTGCTGCTCATAATGTGAGTGAACAAATGTTAATAATTCACTGCCTAGGTTCTGCCCGCGCAGGCTTTTTTCCACGTACAAACCGCGCAACCAAAAGAAGCCTTCATTAGGGACCAGCCTCACCGCAGCAACCAAGGTGTCTTCTGCTGGGTGTTCATCTGGAGTGGATTCACTGGTATCCGCCAGTTGATAGATGACAAACACGTGCTCATCACCGCTGGCACTGCCTTTGTGTTTTTGGCTGCGGTAAAAGCGATTAACGGCTCGGAAGTTTGGCTCGTGCCAAACTTGAAATCGGTATTGGTTTTTCATGGGCGCGATTGTAACAAAAAAAGCCCAGCGAGGGCTGGGCTTTATATGTATGAAAGATGTGCGGGTTAAAAATCCATTTCTAAGTATTGTGGCTCTTCTTTTGGTTTTTCTTGAATGCCGCGCAGTTTTTTAATGGCTTTTTTCAATGTCTGGTTATCATCAAATAATTGCTGGAATTGATTGCGATAATCTTCTTGCCATACGCTGCTGCCTTTTACCATACGCGACAAACTGATCAGGCCATTACGCCCTGTGGCCAGTTGTCTGTCGATGTTTTGGCTTTGTGTATCCAGAATTTTTAGTGCTTGGCTAAGCTCCCCTTTAGAGCTGGATAAGTCTAGTGTGAGCACTTTAGCACTGGTTTGATCGAGCTGAATTTTCAGGGTTTTAATATTTTGTTTCATGGTGTCTTGCTGGCCTTGTACTTGGCTCACCAATTGAATTTGTTTGTCTATGTCTTCTTCAACACCGGTTAAACGCATATTGGTGATGACTAAGCCCGTGGCCACAGAACTGACCAAGCCTACTATTAAGCTAATTTTTAGCGCAAACAAAAAGGTTTCGCTTTTATAAAAGGGTCCTGACTCTGCTTCGTCTGAATCAGACTCTGGGTCTTTATCTATAAGGCGCTCGTCACCGGCCATGATCTTTCCAAATTTAAATTCCTTAAGAAAAGTGTAGTCAAGTCACGGGGCTTTGCCCTATGGGGCCTAGCTTTAATGGACCATTTATACAAAAAGAAGAATACATCTGGCGTAAAAGGGCACTTTTTTTGTTGGTAAATCCAAATAATGAATTAATTTTTCAACGCTTAAGCAAAATAGTGGCGTGTTTGGTCACATTTTTTACATTTTTTATCCTCATTTGCCATGGGCTGGTATATGCTGCGCCCGCTAAAAATCGTTAGACAATATTTGCCATTATGTTTGTACATTAAATGCTCAGGTGTTGTGACGTTTTGTCCTGAAGTCTATGCAAGTGCGGTTTATTTTTAACCAACCGACACTTTCTTTTGTAAATAGTAGAGATGAGCCAATCATGAAACCTGCTTTTAATAAAAATAAAATAGCCCGTGTTAGCCTACTGGCTTCTAGTGTGTTGTTAAGCAGCATGCCTGCACAAAGTTTTGAATTCTTTTTTGATGTTGAAGGCAGCTTTGATTCGCAATTTACCATGGGCTCTAGCTGGCGCATGGAAGAGCAGGACGACGCACTTTTATTGCCGGGTAATAACAACGACGGTAATGCGAACTTTGAAAAAGGCGATGCGTTTTCACAAATTATTAAAGGTAGTCACGATCTACACATTCGCACTGAAAACCACGGCGTATTTATTCGTGGTCAATACTGGTACGACTACGCACTAGAAGAAAACAAAGTACTAAGCGGTCACAGTGCCAATGGTTACATGGCTGATGAAAAGTTAAACGATAAACACTTTAACGCGTACTCTCAGTTTTCAGGTGCCAGCTTAATGGATGCCTATATCTATGGCGCTTATGAAATTGGTTACACGCCATTAGACATTCGTTTGGGTCGCCAAGTGGTAAGTTGGGGTGAAAGCACCTTTATTTTTGGTGGTGTAAACGCCATTAACCCTGTGGATGTAAATGCATTTCGTCGCCCAGGTGCTGAAATCAAAGAAGGCCTATTGCCGGTTAACATGGCTTACATGAACTTAGGTTTAACTGAAAACCTATCCATGGAAGCGTTTTACCAATTGGAATTCCAAGAAACCATTATTCCTGGTTGCGGTACGTATTTTTCTACCAATGATTACGCCCCAGAAGGGTGTGACACCGTAATCTTAACCAGTGATTCATTAGCTGGCCTACCAGATGCTGCATTATATAATGGTGTTGATTTAGGAGCGCCAGCAGGTGTTCAAAAGTTTGCACTGGAACGTGATGCCGATGGTAATCGTTTAGCCAAAGACGAAGGTCAGTTTGGTGTGGCGTTTCGTTATATGAGCGAAGCATTGGGCGATACCGAGTTTGGTTTTTACGCTATGAACATTCATAGTCGTGTACCGTTAATTAGCGGTATTAAAGCCACAGGTTGGTTAGATGCTGTTACTGCAGGTGGTGCTAACAATGCGATTATTAATAACAAAGCCACCACAACGTATTATGTTTCTTACCCTGAAGACATTCAGTTAGCGGGTTTAAGTTTTGCTGCGAACATTTCATCTGTGGCGCTTAGCGGTGAGATCAGCCATAAAAAAGACGTACCATTACAAATCAATGCGCCAATGTTATTAACCGCTGGTTTAACAGGTTACTCCGATTCTGCTGAATTAAATGCAGATGTTGTTGCTACTGCCGAAGGCCAAACTTTTGAAGGCTACCGCTTATTTGATATTAGCCAAGCGCAATTTACTTTGTTGCAATTCTTTGATCGTTTCCTAGGTGCGAGCCGTTATACCGCCATTGCTGAATTTGGTTACACATTTGTACATGACTTTGATGAAAGTGCAGACGCAATTAAATTTAGCCGAGCAGGTGTATTCTCTGATGAAGAAAACGAAGGTTACGTAACAGAAAGCTCTTGGGGTTACCGTGGTCGTTTTGTGGGTGAATACAATAACGTGATCAGTGGTGGTGTATTAAAACCAATGCTTGCATGGTCTCATGATGTTGAAGGTTATGCGCCACAGCCGGGCGGTGCATTTAAAGAAGGTGAGCAATCACTGGGTCTTTCTTTAACACTGGATTACATGTCTGCATATACGGCTAGTATTTCTTACACTCAATATATGGGTGGCGATTACAGCTTGGTATCGGATCGTGACTTCGCTTCCATTAGCATGGGCGTTCAGTTCTAATTTTTAAACATTAATAGCCTTGTGTTAGAACAAACAGGGCTTTAATAAAAAAACGGCCAACAGAAAATTCTGTTGGCCGTTTTTTTTGGGGATAACTTAAGGTGTACTTAACCTATTAATGTGTGGCTGTTAGCAGGTGCCATCAACCAGTTTAGGATTCGCTTTCCACTGTTTGAACCAAGTAGGGAAATCACTGGCCGGCATGGGTTTAGCGATGCCATAGCCTTGCGCTAAAAAGCAGCCTAACGATAATAGTTCTTCACCGTGTTCTGGTGTTTCAACCCCTTCGGCAATCACGTTAAGTTCAAACGCTTTTGCTAATTCAATAATGCCTTGGATGATGGTGCGGTTATCGTTATCAACCAACATGTCTCTTACAAACGATTGGTCGATTTTTAAATAATTAGCCGGCAAACGTTTTAAATAGGTCAGGGAAGAGTAGCCAGTACCAAAATCATCAATCGAAAACGACAGCCCCAAGTGATTGCATTCACGGATGACACCGGAGACTAAGTTAATGTCTTTTAGAGCGCTGCTTTCTAAAATTTCAAACTCAAGGCTGTTTGGTTCAAGTGATGAGAAAGCCTTCATTTTGTTTTCTAAGCGTAAAACAAAATCATGATGCTGAAGCTGCAGCGGGCTGATGTTCACACTAATAGGAATTTGCATGTCAGTGCCGTGCCAACTTTGTAATTGTTTAAGGGCCGCTTCAATGACCCAGTCCCCTAAATCAATGCTTAATATGTCTTGCTCTAATACGGGTAAAAAAGCAGCAGGGGGCAGAATGCCACGCTCTGGGTGGTCCCAACGAATCAAGGCTTCCATACCAATGACTTTTTTACTGCGTAAATCTATTTTAGGTTGGTAGTAGAGCACAAACTCTTGGTTTTTTAATGCTTGTTTAAGGCGCTCGACTTCTTCGTGTCTATTTTTAACCGCCACATCTTTTTCAATATCAAACGCATGCCAGCGATTTTTTCCTAGCTGCTTGGCTTTGTACATGGCTTGATCGGCATGCCTTAATAATTGGTCAGGGCTGCAATCATTTTGCGGATAAAAGGTGACGCCAATACTGGCTGATACCTTGAGCGGCTTATCAAATACGGTTAACTCACTGGCGGCAGCGTCTAACATTCGCTCTAAAATTACATGGCTATCTTCTGGATCATTAAGCTCATCCATGACCGCCACAAATTCATCACCACCTATGCGCGCTAAGGTGTCACCCTCCCTAAGTGATAGCTTAAGGTGTTTGGAAATTTCCCGTAAAAACTGGTCACCCACGCTGTGGCCATGGGTATCGTTAATCACTTTAAAGCCATCAATATCAATAAAGGCGATGGCCACAGACTGACCATGGCGTATGCATTTTGTCATGGCGTGCTGCATGCGATCAGAAAGTAAAATGCGGTTTGGCAGTTCGGTTAGGGCATCGTAATGGGCGGATTGCTGCAGGGCAAAGTTGGCTTCTTCAAGGTTTCGATTGGTGGCTTCAAGTTTGCGCTGTGTTTCTTTTTGCTCGCTGATGTCTTGGAATATGCCAGTTAATCGAATGGCAGCGCCGTCTTTCATAGTCACATTACAGGTGGTGCGTACATCAATTTTGTTGCCCTTTGTGGTAAGGGTTTCAAGTTCTAAGTCGTAGCTTTCCCCATGGTTAATGGCTCTGTCTAATGCTTGGGATATTCGGTCCCGTGACTCAGGTAAAAAGTAATCCACCCCCGCATCCACTGATGGGTCAAACTCTTCAGGAGTGGTTTCATGGATGCGATAGGTTTCAGGGGTCCAGTATAAAAGGCCTGTTTCAAGGTTTAATTCCCAACCGCCTACCTTGGCAATTTTTTGGGACTCTTGAAGCAGTTGGCTCGCCATATACACCTCACGCTCTCGTTCTTTGCGCTCGGTAATGTCTAAGTGGGTGCCCATCATGCGTTGGGGTTTGCCGTCTTTATCTCGCTCAACCACTTTGCCGGCTGCCAAAATCCAGACATAGTGCCCGAGCCTATGCTGCATGCGAGCCTCTACTTCATATAGCTCCACCTCTCCATCCCAGTGTTTTTTGAGGCGCTCTTTAGCAATGCTTAAGTCATCAGGATGTACACGGTCGGCCCACGTATCGAATGACATGGGTTGAAGGTCTTTAACGCGGTAGCCAATGATCTCAGCCCAGCGCTGGTTAAACGTAAGGTGGCCAGTTTGTACTTGCCAATCCCATACCCCCACATCCGTGGCGTTAATCACAAGCTCTAGGCGCTCTTCATTGTCGCTTTTCACATAGCTTGAAGGTGGGGTTGGCTGAGTCACAATGATCCTTCGCCGTTTAAAAATCGTACCGTTAAGTATGGTAGAGAAACCGGTAACACGCAAAAACTCTCAGGCGCACAAATGCACTAAAAAAAGCCATATAAAACAGGGGTGTACAGCTGGTTTGAGACACGGGCATAAGGCTGGAGTGGGGCGTTATTCTACGGCTAGTTGAAAACGGTTTATCAGCGGAGCATAACAGGCAATAAAAAACGGACGCTGTTATAAAAACAAGGTCCGCTTTTATGCTCGCGCCGTATGTGCGGCGAGGCTTTAATAACTGCTTGTGCTGTTAAGTCTTTGTCATGGTTATTCGAGAGAATTAACTGTCTGTGGAGCAACCGCTTTCACAAGCTCTGCAAGCTAGGCGTTGTTCACGGTGCTTTTTAGCAAAGTCATCACCCTCACCATATTCAATAAAATCGTCATAGTGGTTGTGCGCGCGGATGGCGTTATCAGGGTGTTTAATGGGGCACCAATACCATTCTGTGCGTCCGGCTATCTCGGTGGCATAAGCTAATACACCATTGGCGTAATCGCAGTAAAGGCAATTGAGCTTTTGCACAAAAGTTAAGTAGGTTAATTTTTTACGATCCAGCGATAAATATTGGCTGCGTTTTACTTTTGGAATTTTATAAACAGGGAAACATACAGCCTGATATAAGCTGCAAAAAATATCTAGAAATACCACTGGAATCATCAAGCCATAAATTGCCGGGGCCGTTAAAGCAATCAGTATAAAATGTTTAGGGTCATTTTTAACCCTTTGTAAAAATGCGATGGTGATGTCCTTGAAGGCTGTTGTAATGGTTAATTGGCGCCATGATAACAGTCACTAGATTCAAACAATAGGGTATGAGTGTTGTATGCAGAGGTGGGCTAAAGCGTGTAATGGCGCAGTAGCATGTTCATGCTACTGGCTTGAGGGTGCGAAATATCACCATTTGGCAATCATGTCTTCCAGCTCTTCAATGTATTCTTGTTTGTCTGCAAGGGGAATAAAGCTGGCCAATAAACTATTGGCGGCCAGGTGTGTTGCTTGCTGGCGGGTCATACCAAGGTGCTTGCTCAGCTCTGTGTAATTTTTTAATAAGTAGCCGCCAAAAAACGCTGGGTCGTCCGCGTTCACGGTGACCATCACGCCTTTTTCCAGCAATTCTAAAATGGGGTGCTGGCCCATGTTTTCATAAACTTTTAAGCGCACATTAGATTGCGGGCACACGGTTAATGGCATGCCTTCTTTTACCAGGCGCTTAATAAGGGCCTCGCTTTCAGTGCAGCGCACGCCGTGGTCAATGCGGCTGACCTTTAACATGTCCATGGCATCAACAATGTATTGGGCTGGGCCTTCTTCACCGGCATGGGCCACGGTTTTTAAACCCAGTTCCAATGCTGCTTTAAATACTCGTGCAAATTTTTCGGGTGGATGTCCTACTTCAGAGCTGTCTAAGCCGACGCCCACAATATGGCTTAAGTAGGGTTTGGCTTGCTCCAGTGTTTCAAACGCGGCTTCTTCCGGTAGGTGACGCAAGAAACATAAAATAAGCCCATAGCTGATGCCCAGTTTTTCATCCCCGTCTTTTAATGCGCGGGTTATGCCGTTAAAGACAATGCCAATATCAATGCCGCGATCTGTGTGAGTTTGTGGGTCAAAAAAAGGTTCGACGTGAATCACCCCTTCTTCATGTGACTTTTTTAAATACGCCCAGGTTAAGTCGTAAAAATCTTGCTCGGTGCGCAGTACATCGGCGCATTGATAGTAGATATCTAAAAAGGTTTGCAGGTTACTAAAGTCATAGGCGGCTTTTACTTCTTCTACAGTGTTGTAGGGCAGGTTGATGTTATTGCGTTTTGCCAATTCAAACATTAACTCGGGTTCAAGTGAGCCTTCAATGTGTAAGTGCAGTTCGGCTTTTGGCAGTGCCCGTAAAAAATCTTCGTCGGCCACTAGGTTGGCATGTTTCATATCACTAAAATCAAGGGCTGACATGTGGGTATCCTATTGCTGTGTATTGACGATAAATGGCTTGGCAGAGCTATTATGTAAGCATAGTACAAGCATTTAAGGGGCCAAAGTAGCGTGCTGTTAAATCCAGCGATGCTTGCCCCAAGTTAATAATGCTATGCGCTTCTAAGCACTAGCAAAGCTTTTCTATATTTGCTCCAGGCACTAAAACAAAACCAAGCACCAATGGCAGCCATAACTAACGCAATCAAAGTAAATTCAATGGGCGAAGTGGAATGCAGCACAGGTGCGCTGATGCCTTGAATAACACCGGTATGCAGTGATAGCGGCAACCTGTAGCCCAATAAAAACACCGCCAGTACAATATTAAATATGGGTTGACTGATAATCCAATTAGAATGTTGGTCTTTTTTAAAAAATGCTTCAATGTGGATGTTCATTGTTTACCTACTGTTTTTTAATAGCTATCAATTACTTGCTACAAGACAAATATAAAAAACCGCAGGCTTTATAAAAAGTCTGCGGTTATTATGTTTTAGAGTATTGAGTTTTTAACCAATAAACGCTGTTAAGTTTAGCTGCCCAAAATTTTCATTGGCAAACTTAAAATTGGGTTTTCTGAATCAGCAAAGCTCATGATGACCAGCACATGGCCAGTCACCACCAAACAATACCAAGCGGCTGAAAACACTTGCCCATAAGTATCAAGTGCCACTAGGTGAGAAAACTTACGCTGGCGCCATTCAAAAATAATTTCCAGCGCCCCTACGGCTAAAAAGAATACCAGCAGCATTAAACCAAACGCGTAAGACACCCATAAACCCAATACAATGCCCGCCATGCACACACCTAATCCCACCCAAGAGCGCATGGAAAAACTGATGCTTTTTAATATGTGGCCGCCATCTAATGGCAAAATGGGCAATAGGTTAAATAAATTTAATAAAGAGCTAAGCACCGCAGCACCGGCAAATAATTCCATGTCGGTAATGGCATACAGCAGCCAGCACGCCAGTGACATAAATAAACCAAACACCGGCCCCATAATGGAGATCACCACATCCTGCCAGCGGGTATTTATTTTATCGTCCGAGACCGCTAAGCCCCCCACAAATGGAATTAAATAAATGCCTTTGGTTTTAATGCCAAAATACTGCATGGCTTTTACGTGGCCGTATTCGTGGGCCACCAAACAGGCAATCAGCAGTAAGGCAAATTCAAACGAGAATAACCATGCATAACCCGCAACCGAGGCCCCCGCTAAAACCGCTTTAATGACCTTGGTGCTTTTTAATAGTTTAAAACCCAGTGCCGCAAGGCCCATTAAGTTCAGGCTCTTTTTGGGTTGCACAAAGTGCCCATCGCCCGGTAAAGGGCATTGGCCGCTTTCTTGTTGTTTTTGCTCTACCCATAACTGGTAACTCAAGCTGTTGTCTTGCGCTTGTAAATTTAAACTCACTGCTAAAGGGGCCGCAGGTTGCACAGCCGCGTGGGCTTGCAGTTCAAAGCGGTGGGCAATTTCATTAATTTGCACCCCTGCCAATTGCGCACGGCTTACCAGTTGCCCGTCCCAATATAAGCTTTGCACAGAGTTGCTTTCGCTCACTAGGCGCAGGGTTTTGCCCATTAACATCAAGCTTAATAGCTCAACAGGCTCGGTTACAGGTGGCTCTGGGGTATTGTGATCTAGGTTGGACAAGTGGCTTGGCTCTTATGTATAGGTCGTAATATGGCAGGGATTGTACCTGAAATTGGTCAGGAGTTTTTGCGGTTTTTTGTAACGCAGTAAGGGGTTAATTTGGTGAAGAGCTTACGTGCCTAAATAGCGAAGCCTTTAAATCAAAGGGGTAAGGCTGGCAGGTCAAATGTTAACAGGCTACCCCTTTGATATTTAATGAGTATCTATATCACTGCAAAGCAATAATCGCTTCGACTTCTATTTTTAAGTCTTCAGAGAAAAGAGCGTCCACTTTAATTAATGAGCTGGCAGGTATGTAATCGCCATATAAGTCGAACAGCGTTGATCTTAATGCATCCATTTGCGTTAAATCACTCACAAACAGAGTAACTTTGATTAGGTTTTTAAGCGCTACATTATGGCTTTGACAGATAAGTTCAATTTGAGAAAATATTCTTCGAGTTTGCGCCTCTATGCTTTGTGTTTGAGAGTCGCTGCCAAATGCCGTGAGCCCTGATGTGTACAGCGTATTGTTATGAATGACACTATGACTATAAGGGCCCAGTACTTCACCTAATTCAGGGTAGTTTTTTCTTTGGATGTTCATAATTAATTCCCTTTCTTGTGTTTATTAACTTGAACTTTATGACTTAGTTTGGTGGCCAGTTTATGAATTTCAGGGGCACTGAATAATGAAATCATCGCCGCAGCAGGCCAGGCTAAGATGAAAGCGTGTAGCCACTGCTGATAAAATTCTGTTGACCAGCCTAGGTTTACCCAAGTCACCCAAGCTGTCATAAGAAAAGACAGCTGCAATGACATGATTAATGAAAAGAAAATACGATGTTTCATGAGAGTTTTATCAGTTTTTCGATATAGCTCACTTGGG
>Ga0115005_10003143_pt1 | contig 13161 bp, 19 predicted proteins | sample ArcOceMetagenome_FD_87163 | JGI IMG/M metagenome (GOLD analysis project Ga0115005, IMG submission 87163) | Marine eukaryotic phytoplankton communities from Arctic Ocean - Arctic Ocean - Greenland ARC118M Metagenome | ecosystem: Environmental > Aquatic > Marine > Oceanic | place: Arctic Ocean... | reverse complement strand
GCTTAAACTCACTAAACTTATTCATTACAATAATCCTTTCTTAAATAGAATAGAAGTACCAATCAGAGTGAATGGTAACAGACACCATAACAACATATCAAAATAACCATTGGCATCAATCACTCGTGCCATTGGCAAAACAGTAGTCTCTAAATATTCAATATAGTCTTTGGTATTCATTATCGTTCCATTTATCAACTTAGATAACTATTGTAACATAAGGAGCCTTACTTGTCAACCCCTATATGGAAAATAATTTAATTAACTTGGGTCTAATATGTATCCATTGTATGGCGCACCAGATAACCGATTAAATAACCGCAACTCGTTAATGCGCCGGACGTACACTGTTCGCACACCATCTTTATCGTTAGACCAATCGGATATTGCTTCATATGAACCAACTGCTTCTGGAGGTAAACCAGAATGCCGAATCTCTTTCACAATTCTTTCAAAATTCTTAGAATTCCAGTGATCAGCACGAGCCTTTGCCATAGGTAGATCATGCGCCAATAGGGAAGTCAGAAACCCGCCTGGAGGAATGCCGTACATGATGTATCTTTCTAAACCACCATTAACATACTCGTTATTACCAAGTCTAAATTGCTTCAATCTCATTTCAATTCCATCGTTTATCTTATGTAACTATTATATCGCAATGAGTCTTACTTGTCAAGTCCTAAATCAGATTTAATTCGACTAAACTCTGGTGCTACCGACATTACATCATGACCACGATGCTTATCATAGTTTTCTGTTACTTGAACATACTCGCCCATCAGTACAGGATCATACTTGTTTTCGGGGTCTTCACCAAACTGCAATGCTTCCATTAATGGTTCTGCATAATCTTCGTAATGAGGACTATCTTTAATCTCTTCTAAAAATTCTAGTATCTGTGCTTTTTGCTCGTCACGCAACCACTGCGGGCTATGCGTCATTGAGTAATATCCAGGCTCCACTAATTGATTCGTACTCATACCAATACCACGATCACTAGTCTGCTGATATTCGTGCATAAATCTCCAGAACGGAACCAAATGTAATGCGTTAGTTACTTGATTCACTGTAGTGACACGCACACGAATGTTCTTTCCTTCTGGTGTATTAGCATACTTTACTAACTTATCAAAATGTGCCCAAACAGAATCCCATTGCGATGGTGGTCGCAAGTAATCATTCATATCACCCATACCTTCTAATGAGCAATTGACAACAACTCGTTCAAACTGACTGAATTGGTTCAACCATTTATCTTGCATGTTAGTGATGTTTGTGTAGAACGATAATTCAATGTTCTTTGCGTATCCCGACTCAGTTGCTTTGTCTAGTAACTTAAACATATCAGATGCAACAGTGGGTTCACCACCAATCATTTTAATCTTCTGTGCGTATGGTAACATCTTCTCAAAACTATCCCAATCAATGCCAGGCTGCATTATCGCTTTCTTCTTATTAGCAATGTTACCTTCGCCCCAATCAAAGTGATTTGATCCTGATACCAATCCTAAATCTGTCGCAATCATATTAGCACGTTCAACACTGACCAAATGAGATGCTTCTTTGTTACACATCTGACATTGTAGATTACATAAGTTACCTAATCTAAAATCAAATTGTATCGGTTGATCTATGTTCCAATCATTTGCACTGGCTGCTGCTACTATGTCGGGTGTTTGATCTTTCCATACATGATTTTCCCACTGTCGTGAACTCATAATGTCGTTGCGTTCTAATCGTTTACATTCTACACACTCAGACAACCATTCACCTTTTGTCATACGCTCACGAACATCACGGATATAATCATGATTCCATGTACCATCTATGCCTAATTCTTCTTGGTTTACAAGTTCAGTAGGCTCTTTAGCCATACAGCATAATCTATAACGACCCCCGTTGTATGTACTATATTGTACAAATGGTAGTGCGCAAAACCCATTATCTTTGTCATTGCTCTTTATCTCTTCATCGTTCATTATTTGATTCCTATGATCATAAATCTATTGTATAACTGTGTGCTTTGTTCGCCACTGAATAAAACTTCTTTCAAATTATATTTAGTCAATGCTTCTGGTAGATCACGCACACAGTTAATATTATCTGCACAATCATTTGTCTGTATTACGATCAAGGTATCATCACTATCTGGTATATTATCAAACCATGTATCATCCATATGCGCAGCACTAGTGTTTATCAACAAATCTGGTAGTGTTTCCGCATCCCATAATATATCAGATACATCTACACATTGTGCACTAAATAATTCTGATGATTCGGCTACATGATTTAATAAACGAGCATATTCAGTTTTCTTATGATTAATATCTATACTAAGTATAGACTCAATCATTGAATAATTATGAAGTAACATAGATGTGTGTAACGCAAGTTTACCACCTAACAATACAATGTCATGTGGTGACAATGTTATCTTATTTAATTCTTTAATCATCCAAAAATTACCACTCATAGAATCACGTGTGACATACTTTGCTAGATCAATATCACTATGTACTGGATCTGTCAAGTTCACCAACCCATTTATAAAATCATCATCAATATGACGACTAATATACATTAATACATCATGATCTGGTATTACATAATCATCTATCAATAACGATTGAAGTATCACATTCACATACAGTTCTGGATTATCATTTTGATCTTCATTAACTTCTTCTAATATAAGATCACGAATGCACCAGTTGTCTCCGTATACCAATGCTTTTTTTATTTTAATAAATGTTTCAAGAGGTGTCTGTTTCAGTGTGAAATATTCTTCTAGTCCATGAAACCATGACAAGTGAATTGGGTAATGCTGATCTAATGTATTAGTTGACGACTTAGAGAATATAGATTTTAACCAATCATAATCGTTTATTTTATCTAGATTGTTCTTATCATCTTTATAAAATCCACCAAACTCTCTGCCTTGTCTAGCACCCATGATAGCATACTTACCATATGCATTACTGTCACCACGATTACACCACACATCTAATCTGTATCTATTATCCATGTCAGGATTAGATACGCATGATAACTTCACGCACTCTCTAAATGCACTACGCCATGTACTAAACGCATCTGTATTGAATACTGATATGTTGGATATCTGCTGCTTCACTACTAATGGTGCATCAATTGTAGTTGTCATATCTATTTGAAATGATGTAGCATTCAGTAACTTATGTCTAGGGAATAACTTAACTCCACCATTGCCATAAATTAATCCGTTTACTGGGTTTACGCTCTGCCATAAAAATACACAACTTGATTCATTCACGCCTGGATACGATTCTTTGATAATATCTGGTGTGAATGAGAAGTCAAAATGATCAACCAACTGTGCATCAGCATCAACTACATAGAAATTATCAGTTGTTGCTAATTGCGCTGCTGCTTTATGTGCTTCTAAAATGCCGACAACATTGTCTACCCGTTTTGCATGGGGTGCTAATTTCTGTATTCTTTTGAAATTTTCATCAGCGTGTTCTTCTCCATACGCCAACATAACAACATCTAACATTATTTACTCTCTACGATTTGATAATATCTTCATGAATTCATCTGCACCATCGGCACAATTCTGTTCCCAGTCGGTTGTTGATTCTTCATCTGCAAAGTCAGATACATACTTATAGCAATCAAATACGATTTTGTACTTATTGCATACCATTGCGATACCGTATGCTTCCATATCAACCAATGTACTACTTAATGCAGGTCTACTAGTTACAAAATTATCACCAGTAGTCAATGAAATATCACTACTCTTCAACTCTAACCATAATTCACCACTGAATGGTGTCTGTCCTACCTTCCAACCTAATGGTGTAGCATCCATATCTCGTTGACCAACTTTGCCAACTTCATGTACACCTAATCTTAAAGCGGGATCTAAACTTCCCGCTGTACCCATGTTAATAATAGTGTGGGGATTATACTTTAATACTGCTTCTGTTGCTGCAATTGTCGCTTTGATCTTACCAACACCAGTTATTATTTTAACATAAGGTGCTGGTAAATCATAGGGCAATTCTGCTTCTAATGCAACTAATACTGGTATTACACTAGTCACTATCTTTGTCCTCTGTAGGCTCGTCTAATAAGTAAGCCATGTCTGCGAATGTTTTTCTAAAATCAGTACCACGTAATTCATCTAGTTTGTTAATGTATTCCCTAAACTCTGGTAATCGCTGACTCCAATCTTCACTACGAGCAAAACTAATCATACCACGTAAACGCTTGATGCCATATTCAGCCTCTTCCCATTTCTGATAATCTACTTTACCTTTGTGCCAACTTGGAACACCTAGTTCCCAATTCTCTTTCCACCATTCAATGAACTCTTCGTACTTCGCTTCGGTTTTGTCTAAGAACTCATCTGGGAGTACCTTAACGTTCAAGTGTCCTGGCCAGTATACAAAGTGATAGTTAATACCACCAGCACCAAAGGGCCACATGTTGGTTTTCTTCAAGTCTGATTGCAGTTTCCATTTAAGGAAGTCTGGAATGTAGTGAATGTTAAGTGCGTTTACTGCACATGCGATGGTGATCTCAACGTTGTTAGATGTCTTTGTATCAAGACGTTCAAACATTGCAAGTTGATGTGACCATTCACTTGGGTAACGAATATAATCATTCATTTCGCCAATACTATCAATACTATAGTGGAAACGTACCTTTTGGAAATGCTTCCATTGCTCTAGTAGACGATCAGGCAACTCAATACCATTACTGTTGTAACGTAACTCAATCTTATCTGCATAACCCATCTCAATAACTTTATCTAGGATTTCATAATGCTCTTCAATAACAGTTGATTCACCACCAGCAAAGTATAGTTGACGCATGAATGGAATTTGTGCATAGAACTGATCCCAAAACTCTGGGTTGTTTTTATGCCAGTTGTAATTAGCACCGAACTGCTTACCTTTATCATCCCACGACATAGTTTGCTTTAGTGACTCATTGGTAATCTGCGGATACAACTTATTCCAATCTTTCACCCATCCTGATGAATCATGGGGACTACACATAACACAACCAAGTTGGCATTTAGTACCCATACGGATATCAATGTATCGTAGTTTTGAATCAGTTGAACCATCTTCGTATGTTTCTGCGACTAGTTGATCTACATCAATACCGTCACGTTGCCAGTACTGTGTTTCCCATTGTCGCTTAGAACGATGTCCTGCATCTTCTTCTTTGTAACACTTCAAACAACTAGCAGGCTTTTCTCCTGCAAGCATTTGTTGTCGTACACCACGCATGTAACTATTGTTCCATGCACTAGACAAGTCACTGTTGTTTAGGTTAGCAGGCTTACCATCGTCAGTTTTAACAATGCCAACTCGCCCACCATGAACTTTATCATTTGTTGCACCAACACTACTTGCGTTTGCTGTACAACATACTCTCATACTTCCGTCTGGACGAGTACTTAGATGTATCCAAGGTAGAATACAAAATGTATCTGATGGTAATTTCTTTTCTGTCATTTTAGTTTCCTTGTGCCGATTTATGACACTCTTTTATTTATATGTTATAGATGGTATTGACACTACCATTGTGAACCATGTCCCATGTTGCTGGTGTTGCTGTACCTGTGATCTGTAAACAAGGTCGCTTAGTCCAACTACCATTCCATGTTAAATGGGGCAATGTACTCCATTCCCATGTAAATATAGTGCCCGCTTTCCATTGGGTGTATACTCTATTACCAAACTGAAAAACTTGTCCAGGTTCCCAATCTTCTAATGTGATCAAGAAGCGTATTTTATTGTCATTTGAATGCTTGAATTCGGAGTTATCTATCACACGCTCTTTACGTGGATTTCCCGGCAAGTTATCAATATGCCACATAAGTTGATCGTTAGGGAACTGATCATTGAACTTACATGTTAACTTTTCATCTTTATCAAGTTGTAATAAATCAGTGATCGCATTTAATTTCGTGAACTCGCCAGGGAACTTATCATAATTAATCTTACGAAACATAGTAGATGCAGGCTTACCATCAGGATTCTCTTTATCTTCTTCTATATGGTTTTTGCTTTTTTTGTTAGCAGAATGCTCGTATCGCTGTTCATTATAATTTTGAACATGGAAGTCTTTTGAACGAGCATGATCTATCTCTGTTGCCCAGTCACCATCAACTATTCCAATAATTTTAGCATACTCACCTTCTTCATCTTTACGAAATTTATCAAAGTGCCAAGGTGTTTTGAACGGACTTGCCATTATGGTATACGCTTAACAGATATGTATGTATCACTATTGTTAATAGTTATAGTATTGGAAATCTTTTTATCAAATCCATTAATTGAGTTGAATGCTTGATTGTTATATAGTGAGAAATTCATATCTTTACGAACTGCGAAATCTGTTATCTTTGCAGATTCAGTCCAAAGTAATTTTCTCATTGTATTGTAATCAGTATATCCAGGCGCGTAATCGGGATAATGACCTTCGCTGAAATCCATAACTTCTGACCACCATGCAAATGATTTCTGTGGTTCCCTGTATACAAGAACTACATAATCACCAGAAAAATTATTCCACACGTAATCTAGATTAAATTTTCTAGCCAAGAAATGATCTTTTATTATCTTGTAACCAGTACCAGTGAATACTTCATCAATGTCATTGATTATTTTTGATTTATCCATAAAATTGAAGTCTATCCAATCTTCACCGCATCCCATTCCCGGACCCCAATAACTACCACGATGTCCATTGTTAGTGTCGTCTGGTGTTGACGCTCTATGGTAACATGTTCGTTCATCTGATTCATCAGTCTGATCACATGGTAGCACTTGACGCATATGCATATCTATACCAGACCATTTAGATCCAGGTATACCACACATCCAGATTCTGCTTGCTCGTTCAGTCATGAGTACCAAACAGATTGTCTAGTACACTCTTCACATCGGTGCTTACATCATACTCAATCGCTTCGTAATCAAGTGCGATATCTACATTAACGACATCTTCTCTTGCAATACTACCGAAGACATCCTCGGCTGATTCAATAGAATCTAGCATTGCATCTGAAATTTCCACTGTTTCACCAGAGGCTAACGTCAGTATGATTGCCTGAATATATTTTGGGGGGATAGTTTGTATATCGACTTCCTCAAATATTTTACTAAATGATCGGTCATTTTGTTCAATTGCCATGATATTATTTACTTCCATGTGTACTTGTATTTAAGTATTATACTATTATTTATGTTAATCAATAACATAATCCCTGCTTTGATAGTTCTTGTAATAGATTCCAAGTATGTTCCCAGTCTGTGACTGAAAAGCATCTATCACTTGTATTTGCTCTGTTGATTATGGCTTGTTTAAGAGGAGCATCGTTACCTCCTTCTTGCATATTATCACCAAAGAAATAAATGGTCTGTTCGTCAAAATCATGAATGATCTGACCTTTATCGTGACCATTGGGCATAATGTCAATGCCAGTTTCACCTGCAACATGTGCAGTTATACCTGACTCTTTAAATTTGAGGTTGAACGCATCAGCAATTAGTTTACGCTCCTTATGCACAAATTCATGTTCTACATAGGCGGCGCGATCTTCCACTGTTGCACCTCTACCCACTATACTGAAATTCGCCATTCCTGGACGATCTTCAATATGCATTCCCGTCTTAATACTAAAATCAGATTCCTCTAATTTAGTGTTAAGAAATTCTCTCGCTTCTTTACCAAGTGTCCAATCATTGCATTCAATTTCTATACCATTGTTCCACACACTATTGCCACTACATTGATATGCTTGAACTGCAAGATCATATAATGTAATGTTTAGTTGCTCTAGTGTTTTGGGACGATCACTGCCAGTGACAATGTACACATCATTGTGCGTACAAAAATCTATTAACCATGATTCAAATGCAGGATCAATTAAAGAACGACTAGGAGTAAGTGTACCATCTACATCAAAAACAAACGCTATTGGTTCGTCATTTAATAATGACATTAATGTTACTCCTAATCATGATCTAATTATGCGGTTGCTGCTGCTTTCTTTGAAGCAGGACGACCACGTTTCGGCTTTAGTTCTGGTGATAATGCATATGCACTTTCGCGCAATGTTGCTGCTTCATCTTCAAACTGCTTTGCTTGTGAAATCATGTTCGTTGCAATAGAAAGATCATCAAGTGCGCCTTCAACTGGTGCTGTAGCGTCTGTAGCGGCTACTGGGGATGTTGGTAATGCTTCTGCACCTTGCTGTGAACGAATTAGGTTATTCAATTCATCTAAACGAATCTGTGTTTCACGATTTGGTGTCATCATTACATTAGAAGACTTCTGCTTTTGTAACAGACCTTTAGCGTGCAATGCTTGCAGCATATTAGTGCCGTCTGTCATTGTCCTACGCTGTGCAAATTCAGAGAAATCAATTGATGATTGAGCGCCCGGAGATTCTACTGCATTAATAACATCATCGTGCATCCAATCTACCAATGAATCGGTATCAACGATAAGACAATTAGATTCATCGTCTGGTATTTCACGAAACATTACAACGCATCGTTTTTGTGTGTTGATCAACTGACCAACGTGTTTTAGATTATTTGTAGCCATGAGATTAACCCTTTCCTTCTGTTTCCGCTGCTGGTGCTGCTTCTTCGTCTACTACTGGTGAAATTGATTTGATAATTGCTACTAAGCGATTGAACATCTGTCCAACTTGCTCTGCTTCTGCGCCCTTAAATGCGCCACGCTGTACTGACAAATCGATAATATTCGCAGTCAATGTTAGGTCTTGCAATGTTAATGTTGGTGCTTCTTGTGTTGCTTCGGTCATTATACTTTCCTTTTATTTAATTGTAATTAATAAATATAATTAACTACTAAGTTTATTTATCTACAATAGATAAATGGGTTTACTATTCGTAAACAGTTCCGGCGATCTTCGCCATTGTTAAATTCTTTTCAAATGTTTCTAAGTCTGTAGGTAACTCAAACCATAATTGAAATAAATTACTATTATGGTCAATTGTTCTAATGTAGTACAAACCAACCATACCTTCTGTTAACTTGCTCCAATCACATACTTGCTTTTTTTCAATCAAAACAAGTATGCGGTTTCGCAACATATTCAGAATTATATCAGTTCCCGTAAGCAGTACTAAGTCACTTTCACTTAGACTGCCTGCATTTTTGATAATCTTTACACTATACGTCATAATGAATTGTAATCCCAAATGGTGATTCAAGACGGCGCTCAGTATCACCATGAATTACAAACAATGTATCACAATAATCTTCATCACCCCATGAACCAAATGGATAACCATCAGTGAACATAATCAATTGATCAGGTTCCATGTCGTTTTCCTTCATGTAGTTCCATACTGCATCAAAATCAGTACCACCACCACCGCGAATCTCGTACTCTGAGATATCTTCACCACCTTCTGCGGTGAATACTTCAACACCATATACACCAGTGTCAAACTGCATAATAGTTACTTCATAATCTTGATACTGATCCATGATTCCTTGTACTTCACTAACAAAATCACGCAACATTTCAGTGCTAATACTACCAGAAGTGTCAATAGCAACTGTCACTTTCAACTCTTCATCCTTTGACATGCCTGGGAAGATAACTTCACCAGAACGCTTGCTAGGACGCATAAATGTGAAATCACGCTTCAATGAACTTTCCAATTGAGTGCGTAACACTTCGCGCCAATCCATCTTAGGTGTTGTTAACTCACCAATCATTCGCTTGATATCATCAGGAACATCATCGCCCGCAGACTGCGCAGCATTGATTACTGCTTGCTTGATTTCATCTTGCAATGCCTTACGTTCATCTGCTGACATACCATCAACTGGGTTCCCGTTAGCATCATTACCATCTTCATCACCTTGTGCAGGCTCTAAATGAATATCCATACCACTGATGTTACCAACTACATTACCATCTTCATCAATAATATTACCTTCTGCATCAACAGTATAATTTTTATTATCGTTATCTTCCATCAACTTTTCATAGATTTCATAACTACCCATATCACGATACTTAGTATCATAACAAGGCTCACCACCACCTAATTTATCAGAACCGATAATAGTACCGATCTTGTTATCAACTAGTGTGAGGTTTATATTGTAGTCACATGCAGCATTGTATACTTGAGGATTACGATCACCACGTGCAGCCATGTGATCATATACACAATGCAATACTTCGTGAGCAACTAAGAAGTCAAGTTCTGAATCTGATAACTTATTTACAAACTCAACATTGTACAACAGACGGCGACCATCGGTTGCTGCTGTAGGCATATAATTAGCCTCAGTAAGAATCAATCGTGCTGCTAGTGTACCATAGAACGGACGAGTTAATAGAAAGCGAACACGTGACTTAGTCATACGCTCACGTACTGTCGCTGAAATCTTAGGACATACTTCTAACTTCTCTGCTACTGCTGTAGACATATCATTTACCTATTAAATTAACTTATGTACTAATTATACTATAGTTATTAGGCGTTGTCAAGCGTTTTTTTATGACAACATGCAATACACATTGTAGGTGGGTTATCACTAGCCCAACCAATCGGTGATACACGATTAACAAAAAAGTCGTGATTTATAATATCATCTAAAGGTGTAATATCTATATTGTTCCAATGAGGATCTTCTGTTTTCATTCTTACAAGATATTCATCATCATCTAAATCAGTATTTTCTGGATTAATCTGTGCAGTTGAATAATGGTGACAGGGCCACATAGTACTGTCTGCGGTTACAAAGAATTGGTTTATACCATCTTCCCATGCGTGACAAGTTATATTGTATTTGCTTGACATATCATTTCCTCTACCATTCCCAGTTTGTTGGGGTCTAATAATCCATGTTCTTGTGTATTAATTTTATAGTTTACTGTTGTATCAATTTCTTTTGCCATTCTTGCTACCTCTGGTATTTGATGATAGTTCCATTCAAATATTAAAAAATCCCATTGTGCACGACCACCTGCTTCTGCAAATGCAGTCATGTTTGCATATGCTTTCTTAAAATCAACACCTTCCCTGTACTTCCAATTGGTGTCGTGATCAATACCATCGATTCCAAATTTGATTGATAAATTCCTACCATACCTTTCAGCCATATTGGTATACCATTTAGCAGTACGAATGCCACCATTGGTATTAATAGTAACTTTTTCAGTTAGACGAAATGCTTGATCAACAAATTTAGTAACTTGAGGATGCATCATAGGATCACCTGTCTGTCCACAGAAATAAATACCTTCTATCTCTTGATTACTGTGCATGGTGTTGCGTTCAAATGCATCATAGTCTTGATGTTTCGGTACAAGCCAATCTTCTTGCTGTCCTGTGTCTTTATTCGTTCTTGGACATGTTCTGCATCGCGCCTGACAATAACTTGTAATAGCAAAATCAATAGATATCATTTGATACTATCCTCATTGCTCTTTACTTGTAAATACATATTCCAATAATACATAAATTTTATTGGTTCATTGATATGACTTGGCAATACATCACCGTACATTTTATTAAATTCTTCTATTTGATCTTCCGTGACTTTGTTGCTCATAATTATGTTCGTTTCCCTAGTTCTACTATATCATCCCAACGCATATTTCGTATTTGCGATAATAGAGGATTGGTTGATTTAGTATTGACAAAGTTATATATGTCTATTGTTTTTTTAATTCTATCTGGGTCTAATCTTTCAGCAAGGGTAATTAACTTTGAATAATCACCACGTATTAATAAATCATTTGCACTGACCATCTTAACCGATAAATCATTGCAAAGTTGCCTAACCTCTTCCATTTCACAATACTTGTTAAATAACTGATCGCACATTACATGCAAGTCAATCTCTTTTGCATAATCTACATCTTGGGCTGCATCTGTACTGAATTCCATTAGCAAATGATGCTCACGCATAGCAGGCTCTGACAAGTCAATATCAGTACATACACATTCAACGAGGTCGTCATACTTAGTAGTGGACGTAGTATAAGTAGATACGTATTTTACGATTGATTCAATGTCAATAGTATTAATATAAATCACCAATGTTTTAGGTGAATCTGGATATTGATTCATAACGTATTGCTTCTCGTACATCCTTATAAACTTACCTATGTTTCCATTATTACGAGGATTACCATCACAATCAATATCTTGTCTAACATGATCATTGTAAAAATCAATCATATCTTTATTGTTTTGAAAAATAGCATCATCGCAATGTCTTGCATATAGACCAAACGGACCAGGATATAATTCCCATGTATTTTCTTCAGGATTTACAATACAATCGGCAGCAACTAATAATCTATTTGTTAATTCATTCAATCCATGTCCTGGACCTACTACTATGATGGTTCTCATAACTCGCTCTCTTCTATCTTTTCAACTACAATCCCACATTTCTCTAGAAATTGTGTACCAGACGGATCACGATATTCAGTACGATAGTATACTTCGGCAATACCAGATTGATATATTATCTTAGCACAATGCATACATGGTTGGTGTGTAACGAACATGGTTGCACCATCAGCCGATTCAGTGGTTTTTGCAATCTTTGAAATAGCATTCATTTCTGCGTGCAATACCTCTGGTTTTGTTTTAAGCAAACTCGCATTTGTCGAACTATCAAACCATGTACTTTCATCCAGCGTATTGTCCATATTAAGTTGACCCGCTCTCTCTGGTAAATATTCACAGTTATTATCCCAACCACTCGGAGTCCCGTTAAATCCAATTGATATGATTCTATCATCTTTGACGATAATCGCACCGACCTTCAATCGTATAGCATGACTCAATTCAGCAAATCGTATTGCTGTATCCATATATGCTTCTTTAAACTTTTGCTTCATAAATCAATTACTCTTGTTGTCATACATAGATTATACATTAAATATCTATACATGTCAAGTACTTATTGTGCTAACGGATTATCTAATGCGCGTTGTAAGCGTTTGTTTAGCCTAGACTCAAGTTCTTTTAACTTTCGCTCAGTATCTTTACGAATGCTATCTGCTTTCTGTTCATAGTCTGACTGTAGTTGACTTCGTTTATTTTCAAATCTACCATCTGCAATGCTGATTAACTTACG
>Ga0115005_10003142_pt1 | contig 13162 bp, 8 predicted proteins | sample ArcOceMetagenome_FD_87163 | JGI IMG/M metagenome (GOLD analysis project Ga0115005, IMG submission 87163) | Marine eukaryotic phytoplankton communities from Arctic Ocean - Arctic Ocean - Greenland ARC118M Metagenome | ecosystem: Environmental > Aquatic > Marine > Oceanic | place: Arctic Ocean... | reverse complement strand
TTATTAAGTTCTTATTAAGAACCTAATCAAATTATTTAATATATTAATAATCTTAGACAATAACTTAATTTAACATCAATGTATATAAAGAATAAAACCCAATATTAGTATAAAGACAATGGCGACCAATACCGAGTTTGTATTGAAAGATAAAAAAATCGTCGATTTTTACAATCAACATCCTTCTATTAATTGCGAAAAGGCAAATCTTCTTCTCGTGGATTTCTTGGAGACCATGTTTAATCACATCACTGATGATCTTGGAACAAATGTCAATTCTCAACTTCTATCCTTCATGAATGAAAACAAAACACAACTTCATGACCTTCAACAGCAAGTATCCTCTTATCGAGAGGAAGTTTCCAAGACCCATCAAGAAGCAACTAGCGAGGTTTTTACACAACTATCTTCTTGGAAAACCAAATATATGGATGATGTAAAGCAACTGATCGAGAATAATCAACTATCTTCTAATGAAAAGATTGGTACATTTCTAGATAAAAATAATATGCAACTTCTTGACAAGACTGCTATTCTTTTAAATGATGCTATTCCTAAGAACCATAATGTTCTTCATCAACAAATCGTATACTCATTGAAAGAATTCAATCGACAAATCACCGAGGACACTTCCAAGATATTGACTACATCCAATAATCAAAATTCAATGGAACAATATATTCAGACTTTTGAAAACAAATATACCACCATGCTTCAGGGTATCCAACAACCATTATTTTCTGTATTGTCTTCCACAGAAGAACGTCTTTCCAAGAACATTGACGGTATTCGAGAGTTCAATTCTCAATCGCTTCTTTCACAAAAACCCGTCTTGGACGAACTAGGGGAATTCCTCGGCAAGTATAATATGTCTTCCAACAAGGGAAAGTACGGAGAACAAAATCTTTGTTCTATTCTCACAACTATGTTTCCTTCTGCTGAAATCCAAGATACAACCGGATTGAAAGCATCGGGCGATTTTATTCTACGCCGCGTTGACAAACCCTCCATTCTCCTTGAAAACAAGGAATACAAGGCAAATATCGATAAGGAGGAGATTTCCAAATTTATTCGCGATATCGATACACAAAATACAAACGGCATTTTTCTCTCACAATATTCAGGAATCACTTTCAAACAGAATTATCAGATCGATATTCACAAAGGAAACATTCTCGTATACGTTCAGAATTGCGAATACTCTAATGAACGAATCCAGATTGCGATTGACATTATCGACTATCTTTCTGTGAAAATCCAAGAACTTAATATTGACGATACCAACAATATATCCAAAGAAATATTGGATGACATCAACATGGAATATCAAAGTTTCATTTCTCAAAAAGAAATCATGGTTACTTGTTTGAAGGATTTCAATAAGAAAATGTCTTCTCAAATTGACGGAATCAGGATGCCTGCCTTGGATAAATACCTTGATTCCAAGTATGCATATGTAAAAACACGCACTCACGTATGCGATATTTGTAATGACTTTACTGGGTCTAATAAACAAAGTATATCCGCACACAAACGCGGGTGCAGGAAAAAACACCTTTCCTCTAACACTGTTGTTACAGATACATCATCTAACTCGATCGAACAAAATATAGAGCAAGTCTAATATAGATACTGTGATCTATTACTATAGAATCAAAATAAAGAAGATATTTGATTCTATAATACTCACCATGTCTCGCGACACGGATAAAATTGTACGCTCTCATGCTGATGGTTATCAGGGCATTATGCCACTTGACATTGATGCTATTCCACCTCAATTTCAAAAAAATGCAATTGAACGCCATATTAAAGATATCGAGGAATACAAACAAGACCAACTCGAAAGACCTGAACGTATGCGATATGAAAACACTATTGTACGAATCGAACGTATACATCGCATAGATAATGCAGCTACCGAAAAACGACATGCTGATGCAATTAAAGTTCGAACTATTAATGATAATAAAATGTCCGATTCACAACGAAATTACGAGGAACGTGAAAAACTTATTATGCAAATATCAACCACACCGACAAAAGATCAAAAAACACCCTAACGGTTTTGTTGTCTATTCTTTCAAACGCTGGGTTTTCTTCAATATTTCATCTCGACGCTTTTTCGCATCGAATAAACATACCGCATTGAAGGATTGGATTAGCAAATGTCGTTTCAAGTCTCCCGTTTTTTCCTTGTAAATATCCATGTCTCTTTCATATTCATCTTCATCTTCATAATCCTCCTCTTTGGGTTCTTTTCCACACTCCCTTTCTAGGATTTCTTGGTAATTATCTTGGACCGGAATGAAAGCACAAACCCAAATCCAATAAATAATTAGTCATTTTATTTGTAATATAAATATTATGGATTTATATATATATATATAGAGAGAATGAGTACAGGATTACTGTTTACATCTGAATCAGTAAACGAAGGCCATCCTGATAAAATATGCGATCAAATTTCGGACGCTATTTTAGATGAATGTTTAAAACAGGATCCAAATTCGAAAGTTGCATGTGAAACTAGCACAGGCACTAATTTCGTAATCGTTTTTGGAGAAATTACAACGAAAGCAATTGTTGATTATGAAAAAGTTGTTAGAGATACTTTGGAGTATATTGGATTTGATAGTGAAGAGAAAGGTATTAATTGTCATACATGTGAAGTCATTATAAAATTGCATTCCCAAAGCCCGGATATAGCACAAGGCGTCCATATTGGAAAAAAAGACGAAGATATTGGAGCAGGAGATCAAGGAATTATGTTTGGTTATGCTAGTGATGAAACCGATGTATTAATGCCGTTGTCTCATTATTTAGCTACTAAATTAGGAAAACGCCTTACCGAAGTACGTAAAACTGGTATTTGTCCGTGGGTTAGACCCGATGGGAAAACACAGGTTACAATTGAATATGAAAAAGATTCCGATTTAAATGGTTATATGAAACCAAAACGCGTACATACAATTTTAATATCAACCCAACATGATGAACATATTTCGAACGAAGATATTAAAAGTGATCTTATAAAACATGTAATAAACGAAGTGGTACCAGAACAATATATAGACAGTGATACAATCTTCCATTTAAATCCGTCAGGTAGATTTGTACTTGGATGACCTGATGGTGATGGAGGATTAACAGGACGTAAAATAATAATCGATACATATGGAGGATGGGGGGCACATGGTGGTGGTGCTTTTTCAGGAAAAGATCCTACAAAAGTAGATCGTTCGGCTGCCTATATGGCTAGATGGGTTGCAAAATCATTAGTTCATGCAAAACTCGCCAAACGTATCTTAATTCAAGTGTCATATGCGATTGGTGTCTCAAAACCATTATCTATAAATATTAATACATATGGTACTAGTAATCATACTGATGAAGAATTATTAGACATCATTCATAAAAATTTTGATTTTCGACCGGGAATGATAGCAAAACAATTGGATTTATACAAACCTAGATATTTAAAAACAGCATGTTACGGTCATTTTGGTAGAAATGATTCAGATTTTACATGGGAAACACCTAAAAATCTGATTAAATAATTTATAATGTAATTATATTATGAAAAATATATTTATATTTTCCGGTGTTGGTGTTATTTCTGTAAATGATAATTATAATTTACTACAAAATAACACTACAAATTGGGGTTTCTTTGAAAATTTCTTGCAGGTTAATACCCTATCCGAACTTCAAATATATTGTATAAAAACATTCGCCGTACAAATTTCTTTGTACGAATTATGGGAAAATTGGGGGGTAACACCTGATATTATTTTAGGATTTAGTTTAGGGGAAGTCGCAGCATGTTGCATATCTGGATTAATTAATTTGTTTGATGCTGTAGAAATTATATTAAATATAGCCAAAGAGGTTGAAAAAGAAAATGGTTGGCTATGTCACGGATATGATTTAAATCTCGTTGAAAATACTTTTAATTCTTCTTTAAATTTCAAAGAAGAAAATAAAATTCATAGTACTGTTTGCGGGTTAAATGAATCATTTGAAAATTTTCAAAAAAATAATCCCGATTGCAAGAAAATGCATGTTAAAAATCCATGGCATCACGAGGTATATAATAAAAATATTATTATTGAAATACCAAACCAGAATAAATGTAAAACGGAACTTTATTTAACTTCAACCACGAATTTAACAACTAAATTAGAAGAAGACCACTGGGTAAAATGGTTATTTACAAAATCAAATATGATAAATACCATAACAAATTTACAACAAACACATCCAAATGAAGTATTTAATATTATTGAAATTGGAGCTCATCCCGTAATGGACCAAATGGTTTCTGCTTTACCAGTTGAAAAATATATAACCTCTATGAATAGAGATGTTAATCATTTTGATTATATAATGGAGAAAAGAGAAATGATATTAGATGAATTATTTATTGAATTGATAAAATCAAAATGTACGAAATTTGATAAAAATATTATATTTGAAAAATCACTTTTACTACAAGATTACAATTCTTTAAAACTAACTAAATTGGCTTCTTTATTGCAAACATATTTTCCTAATTTTGGACCACAAGATTTATATAAACATGATACTATTGATAATATTATTTCCCACTATGGAAAAGGTACAAAATGTATTGATAGTAATATTCAATATAATAATATTAATGACGAACCAATTGTAATCGCTGGCGCTAGCTGTATTTTACCATATGACATTTACGATATGAATAATCTTTGGGAAAAATTAATGGATGGTTTTGATGGAATTCGAACTATCGAGAAATTTGACGATTTACCTTGCGGTTATATAGATGACTTATATTTTGACCATGATAAATTTAAAATATCAAAAAAAGAGGCTGAATCGATGGATCCTCAACAAATTTTAACATTAATTTTATCGGATTTATTATTTAAAGATTCCAGTATAAAAAAGGAGGATTTATGGGGGTCAAAAACAGGTGTTTATATCGGATCATGGAATTTAGATTATGAGGGCAATAAATCATCTGCATACTATGCTATAGGCAAAAATCCAAGTATTATTTCAGCCAGAATTAATAGTCAGTATAATTTACTTGGACCATCTAAAGTCATAAATACTGCTTGTTCTGCGTCATTAGAATGTTTAAATGATGCTATTAAAGATATTAAATTGGGTATTACTGATTTTGCAATTGTAGGTGGAGTAAATATGCTATGGTCGAAAGATTTTACACATGCAATGCAAAAATCAAAATTTTTAGGAAAAAGTGGCCGATGTAAAACATTTGATAATTCTGCCGATGGATATGTAAGGTCGGAAGGCGGAGGATTAATATTAATTGGCAGAAAATCAAAAATAGATAAATATTATGCAGAAATAATAGGAGGAGCCACAAATCATAATGGATATTCTCCTTTACTAACTGTACCAAATAGCGAAGCTCAAACACGAGTCATACTAGATGCATGTAAGAGTGCATCCATAAATCCACATGAGATTGATTATATAGAATGTCACGGTACAGGTACCAAAATCGGAGATCCAATTGAAGTATCGGGATTAAAAGAAGTGATTCATTCACAACGTCAAACTCCTTGTTATTTAGGATCCATTAAAAGTAATATAGGACATTTAGAATCAGGTGCAGGCATAGCTGGTATTATTAAATCGATTTTAGTATTAGTACATCAAACAATTCCTAGAAATATTCATATTTCTGAAATAAATAAGAATTTAAATTTGCACGACGGATTACAGATTGTTGAAAATAATATGAAATCCGATATCAATATAATTGGCGTAAGTAGCTTTGGATTTGGTGGCAGTAACGGTCATATATTATTAAAAAAAAGCGATAATGTAAAATCTATTCATAGTATTCATTATGAAAAACGAAAGGAATATTACGTATTAAAACGTCAAATAAAAGATGTTGATAATATATACAATCAAATGAGTGGCATCATCAACACGGAAAATTTTGAAATAGAAGAAATCGATCAAAATAGACTACATTTCAATACATTAGTTAACGAAATTGGGGTTAATAATAAATACGATATTCCTTTAATTCATCAAGATTTAGATTCATTAACATTAACCGAGTTTATTATTCAAATCGAAAATAAGTATTCGTATGAAATTGACATTGCTGATGTGTCCGATCAACAGCTAACTTGCAACGATATATATAACCGTATTTATAAAATAAATAAGCCAGTACCAAGGGTGTGTACGAATACAAATGAACCAAGACAACCAATTGATACTCCTATAAAGCACAATAAACCTAAAACTTTAGAAAAAGAACCTATAATTACTAAAAAAATATTCAATTATTATCATTATACCAAAATAAGGGACCCTTCGTTTAAAATAAAAACCACACATGTAGGTTCTTTACCAAGAGGTAAAAATGATACAGCAAAGACGGTTATGGAAAAACAATTAGATATAGGTATAGATATTATTAATGATGGAGAAATTGGTAGGAAATCTTATGCTGAAGAAATATTGAATTCATTAACCGGATTTGAAGACAATCTATCAATAGGACCACAACCAAAAGATTTGAAGGAATGTTCTGGATGTTCTAGAAGATTTATTGCAAAAACAGGATTGATTACTTTAAATACCAACGTTCAAACTCTAAATCCAGCATGTACCGGACCTATCACATATACTAACTTATTAAACGTGCAACACTCTTTAAATGATTATTTAACTTCTCTCAAAATAAATGGTGTTAGACCGGAAGACAGCTTTTATAGTGTTCCATCACCAGGTACGTTGTCAATATTTTTTCATAATAAATATTATGAAAATGATGATATATATCTATCAGAATTATCGAAACACTTAAAAATTGAATATGAAGAAATTGCAAGTCATAATGTTAATTTACAAATCGATTGCCCCGATTTAGCTATGGGTAGGCATACTAAGTATCAACACCTTTCTGAAAGAGAATTTTTACTCGTTGTTAAAAAACATATTTATTATTTAAACAAGGCTTTGGAAAATATCGATTCTGATAAAATAAGAATGCATATATGCTGGGGTAATTATTCAGCACCTCATAATTTTGACATAAATTTAGAAGCAATTGTTTCCGAAATATTCAAAGCAAAGCCGACATATATATTGTTAGAATCTGCGAATCACGTTCATAATTACGATATTGAAATTTTTAAAAGGGTTAAATTTCCAGAAGATAAAAAATTAGTATTAGGTTTAATTGACACATCATCACAACATATAGAAACACCAAATTTAATTGCAAAAAGAATTATCGAAGCTGCAAATATAGTAGGCAAAGATAATATTATGGCCGGTACTGACTGTGGATTTGCAACAACCTCAGATTCATCTGGTATCGTAAGCGAAGTTGCATGGTTGAAATTACAAAATCTAGTAAAAGGAGCAAATATAGCGACCAGAATTCTATCAAATAAAAATGTGTTTCAAAAACGACCAATAATTCGTGTATATGAATTTGGAAATACCGATTTATTGAATAATGATATCGATCAAATTGAAATTAGAAAGGTACCAAATAACTTTAGTACTAATATTTTAATAGAACATTTAAAGAATTATGTAGATATTCCGATTGTATATTTATACGATAAAGAAAATGAAAAAATAGTTCAGAATTTCATTAAGAAAATTGAAAATTCTAGATATTATCCAAATGAAGTCATTGAATTTGACGATAATGCTAACAACATTATTAAAAATTTAATCGATAAATATTCAATAATCGATGAGAATAAATTAATTGTTAATAATACGACTACTCTCGAAAATACGTATGATGTAGTAGTAATTGGTGCTGGAATAAATGGATTATATGTTACGAATAAACTTATTAATGAAGGCTTAAAAGTATGTTTGTTGGAAAAAGACAATAAAATCGGGGGGGTATGGAATACATACGCGAATTTTACTTCTCAGGTAAATTCGTCTGAAGCATCTTATCGATTTATTGACGATACAAGAAAAAAGATAAATAAGGACCACACAACTCCCAGAGAAATAGTGGAAGATGTTAATTATATCAAAGAACAAATACAATCAAATATATTTACGAATCATGAAGTAACCTCAGTCGAGAAAAATGAAGATAATTATAATATTCTTATTAAAAATGGCGTTAAAATAGAATCGAAAGGTGTTATATTTGCAATTAACGACCGTGTAGGTATTCCAAGAGAAGTCACATGGCCCAAACAAGACGAATTTCAAGGAAAGATAATTAATGGATATGGAAAAGATGTCAATAATATAGATTTTGAAAACAAAAGAGTTGTTATTGTTGGCATGGGTGCATTTGCTACCGAAAATATGAGGACTGCATTAGAATCCGGTGCAAAACAAGTTACTATTTTATGTAGAAGGAAAGGAACCGTATGTCCCAAATACATTGAATATATTAATTTTATAAATAAAACAGGAAATGAAAGCGATTTACTTCATAATTCAGTGGAAAATACAAATAACATGGTTACATGGAGGAAATTATATGAAAAATCTGGTGCAAAACAACCAGAATGTTGGCCTGCTAATATTAAACATTACGGACATACAATTAGCGTTTCAGATTTATTTTTTATAGGACATTATCTTGGGTTAATTGAAATTGTTACGGATGAAATAAAAGAATTCTACGATGATGGTGTGGTAACCTTTAATAATGATAAAATAGAGGCAGATTTAATAATAAAATGTACCGGATTTGAAAGAAATGCATCAATGATTCCTAAGCTAACTCAATACAAAGAAACAAATAGTATTAATTATTTAGATGATAATTTTATGTATTTAGCAGACGCGTTAATAGATGATAATGTTTTTAATTCAATATTCGGGTCAAGTGTTATTGAAATGGTGAAATTTTTTACAGAGGTATATATCCATTTCTTTCATAATCCAGAAGAATATAAAAAAGTCCAAGATAAATTACATACAGTTGATATAGAGAATAGAAAATGGTCTGATTATATTGCAGGAACTCAAGTATTATTTGAAAATAATGAATCATTAAACGAGGTTGTTAAAACACAGTTAGCAAAAAGGCATAATAATTTTATAAACGCACATAACGTTGAGGATTTTAAAAGAGAAAATAAAAGAGAATGGATCGAAATTAATAAAATATTGTCATATTATTCCAAAAATTTAACTACCTTAGAATATCCAGATTGGTAAAATAGATTAACCTACATTGTTATAGTTAGTAATATCAATATTATTCAACATTAATGTTCTTTTTAATTTATTACCGCCAATTTCATAAATTTTATTAATATTATTTAAATTATTTTTTATAATATTATCCCATCTAATCGGTGATGTTAAATGATGTGTTAAATTTTGTTTCAATTCATTTATATTAGAATAAACTAAACCATCATAATTACTTATCGTTTTTATTTTTGGATTATGAAAATCAACCGTATTTAAATATTCTTTAAATGGCACTGAACTTTCTTTCATAAAAGGACTATGAAATCCACCATCAACATCTAATAATTTAAAGTATATTTTATGTAATTTTTTTAACGTATTTAATTTTGAATATATAAGGTCTATATCGTTTTTATTTACTGATAATACAAAACCTTCTTTTGATAAATATATTGAAATATAATATTCCATATCCTTAAAAATGATATTGATATATTTTTCACTAATTCCGATGATACTGATTAACGCAGAATTGGTTTCAACACTGCATTTATACATCAGCTCGCTACGTATTTTTATTAATTTAACACAATCTTTAAAAGAAATACATTCAGAACATATTAAAGATGTATATTCTCCCAAACTATAACCTATTAATAAGTCTATATTATTATAAAACGCACCGTCGAGATGCTTTAATTTATCAAAATTAGAAATATTATAAATTAATGATAATAATTGATATTTAAAAGGATATTCATTCTCTAATATTTCTTTTTTTGTTATATTTAAAATTTCGGATGCTTGATTAAAATAACTATCCGAATGTGGGTCGAACGTAAATGTTTTATTACCTTGTCCAGGAAATAAGCAAATATTCATATACGTAATGAATATATATAAATATTTTATTTATTCAAATTGTCTAATATTGTATCCATAGTAATATTCTCAAAATTTATAATATCTTCGCAATAAGTTGTTACTGTGCCGTGTATTCTTTCTGGGAGAAGATTCGAAATATCTTTTTGAACGAAACTTTTTCCGGTAGATTTATCAATTATATTATTATTACTCAAAATTTTAATATTATCCAATTTTGTTAATCCACACCCTATCATTTTCAAATAAGATTCAATTTTTGTCCAAATGGTTATATTTTCTTCTATCGAATTTTTTAAAATTTGAGATTTGTTTCCATATTTCAATAAAACTTTTTCTGCTTTTTCATTTTCATTTTGTATATCTATACCAATTTGTTTATTATGTGAATATGCAATTATGATATAGTTTTCTGAATAACTTACATTGTAAAAGAGTCTATTATTATAATACGGTTTATTAAATGTGGTTTTTTTTATGAAAATATCCTTATATGGAATATTATAATTTAACTTTATTATAAATTTTTGGAGTAGTATTCCATACGTTTTCCGTCTTCTACTATTGCCACGAAACGATTTTAAATATGTTAATTCTGTCGGATTTATATATTTATCAAGTGTATATTCATGTTCTGGTATTTTTAATAGAAAAATTCGCATACTACAACGTTATACTATATTTTTTAGAAATATAATATTATATATTTATTATATTTGTAATATTTGTAATTATTGTATTAATATCTATAGCTATCAGGTTTGAATGGACCCATTGGAGAAACATTAATATAATTAGCTTGTTCGTTTGTCAATTGAGTTAAATGTATATCTAATTTATTTAAATGTAACCTAGCCACTTCTTCATCCAATTCTCTAGATAGATTATACACCTTATTTTCAAATAATCCCTTATTTTTTAATAGCTCTAACTGAGCTAATACTTGATTCGTAAAAGAAAAAGACATAACAAAAGACGGGTGACCTGTAGCGCAACCTAAATTAATTAATCGGCCTTCGGCTAACATAATAATACTATGTCCGTCTGGGAAAACAAATTTATCAACCTGCGGTTTGATTGTTACTCTTTTTATTTCTGGATCTTTTATTAATGGGAAAAATTGTATTTCGTTATCAAAATGTCCGATATTGCAAACTATTGCATTATTTTTCATATTTCTCATATGGTCTAACGTAATTATATCTTTATTACCGGTTGCGGTTACAAAAATATCAATTTCGTTTATTATTTCTTCAATCTTTACCACTTGAATACCCTGCATACTTGCTTGTAACGCACATATCGGGTCGATTTCTGTTATATATACCGTTGCACCTGCAGCTACTAAAGATTGAACGGATCCTTTTCCAACATCACCATAACCACAAACCAATGCTTTTTTTCCAGCTATCATAACGTCGGTTGCTCGCATTATTCCATCACATAATGAATGACGACATCCATATACATTATCAAACTTGGATTTAGTTACTGAATCGTTTACGTTTATTGCTGGAAACAATAAACCACCTTTCTTTGCTAATTGAAGTAACCTTTGAACTCCGGTAGTTGTTTCTTCAGAAACTCCTATAATTGACTTTGACATTGTAGTCCATTTTTCAGGATCTTCTTTTAATGTTCTTTGAATAATATTTAATACACAATCAGACTCACTGTTAATGAGGTCCAAGTTCTCAAATACTGGCATAACACCAGTTTCTCTATATATTTTTTCATACTTAACACCGTCGTGTATAAGCATAGTGGCATCCGAACCGTCATCCACAATCAAATCGGGTCCCTCATTATTTGGCCAATTTAATGTGTTATAAGTACACTCCCAATATTCCTCTAAGGTTTCTCCTTTCCATGCAAAAACAGTAGCTATATTTTCCTTTGCGATTGCTGCCGCGGCATGATCTTGAGTTGAAAAAATATTGCAACTACACCATCTTATAGATGCTCCCATATGATATAGCGTTTCTACTAAAACTGCCGTTTGAATAGTCATATGTAAAGAACCACTAATCTTCAATCCTTTGAATGGTTTATCTTCACCGTGTCTAGTGCGTAATGCCATTAATCCAGGCATTTCTATTTCGGATAAATCCATATCCTTTCTTCCCCAATCTGCTAAAGATAAATCTGCTACCTTTGAATCAATCATTAATATATATTATATACATATATTAATGATTGATATATGTATATCCTTTCTTCCCCAATCTGCTACCTTTGAATCAATCATTAATATATATTATATACATATATTATATTAATTAATACATAATTCGTCTAATAAATTTAATACATATCCATCATTATGCCCTTTTACCGCATTAAACGCTTCTGTCGCATCTTTATTTTTAAATTGTTTTATAATCGATAAGCCTCCGGGATGATCTTTTATATACTCAGTTACATCAAACTTATATCCATCTATTATAATGATAATTTGTTCTTTCATTATATCATATAAAAATATGATGAATTTCAGCAAGTTTTCTATTCCTTCAAACGTCGGGTTTTCTCCAATACTTCATCGCGTCGTTTTTTCGCATCAAACATGCATACTGTATTGAATGATTGCACGAGCAAATGACGTTTTAAGTCTCCCGTTTTTTCCTTGTAAATATCCATGTCTCTTTCATAGTGATCTTCATCTTCATAATCATCCTCTTTGGGTTCTTTTCCACACTCCCTTTCCATGATTTCTTTATAGTCACCTTGAACGGGAATGAAAGCACAATTGATTGCATGGCTAATATTGGTCCCCGCCTTTGCAAACCCATCCATGTGTTTGATGAATTCTGCTTCTCCACATAATTGCTTATTTTCGTCCTTCTGTTTCTCTTTGATATAAACCGTCCCATTTTTCACGTCGGTCGTTTGCATGAATTTTCCTGTTTGTGGGTTCTCGTCCATACAGTTTTTAAAAATGTCATATACATTGGACGCCAGGTCAATCTGATTATGGGCCACATCCAAATAATTCCCTTTAAAGAATTCTACACTGCGTTTTACGAACCGGTCTGTGAAATCGTGAATGGACTCTGCATCCTTGCAAGTATTGGTCAAATAAAAATTCAAGGTGTTATTATTAGTG
>Ga0115005_10003139_pt1 | contig 13166 bp, 9 predicted proteins | sample ArcOceMetagenome_FD_87163 | JGI IMG/M metagenome (GOLD analysis project Ga0115005, IMG submission 87163) | Marine eukaryotic phytoplankton communities from Arctic Ocean - Arctic Ocean - Greenland ARC118M Metagenome | ecosystem: Environmental > Aquatic > Marine > Oceanic | place: Arctic Ocean... | reverse complement strand
TTGCGTTTGATGCGTACTCGGAGCCACCTCCAAATTCTTCACGTTGGGAACGCGGTGTAAGTTCAGCCAAGGTTCAACTTACCTTTGATGTTTAGAAATCATAGCAATGCAATCTCATTTTTATATGTTTCAGTCTTCAGGTCTAAATGTTGCATTCCAATCTACAGCCTTTACACGTTCCTTGTATAAAGGTCTCCTCCAGATCACACCCATTAAATGCATAGATCTACCAGATGAAGATGATTCCGCTGAAGGACTGATGACAGGATCTGGGACTGATGCATATCTGTTGGTAGCAGTAGCAGAGGGTAAATGGAAGGAGGATATCGAATTAATAGAAAAGGAGAAATTTAATGATGGTGTCCTTGCCCTCAAGGGTTGTGCCCATGTTGGGAGGAGTAGCACTGCTTGGAGTAACGTTGATAAGAAGAAGGCTCAGAGGCTAAAGAAGAATGGGAAAGGAAGCGGCGCTTATCATATAAAGAGTTCTTGGGGGAAAGGAGGTCAAGCTATTTGGGAAGATGATGAATCGTTTTATTTATATGTACAAGACCCAAGGGATGCGAGGCTTGTCTTTACCGTCATGGATGATGACATTGTTGGGGCAGGAACGCCGATTGGTTCGACAAGCAAAAGAATATCACAAATCATTCCAGCGGCAAAAGTTGCTGATCCGATGGCTTTGGTGAAGGAAGAAGTAGTGGCTAGACTAAAGCGTGGAGAAGAAGTAGATATGAACGATACGGAGGGATTGCTTCGCAGCATCGCGCAAGAGTGGGACGGCAGTATGAAGTTAACTTCCAAGCCGAAGAAAAAGGACAAAAAAAGTCAAATTGCAGCTGCTGCTGCGGCGGGTGCAATGGTTGGTGGACCAGCAGGGGCGGCAGTAGGTGGTCTCATTGGAAGTTTTTATGAAGGAGAAGTTAGAGGACGCGTTGATGTTAAGGTGAAATATATGCCAGTTCCTACGGCTCCAGTCGAGAGAGAAAAGTATAAAGTGACAGGGGGGTTAGAGGGTGTGGTATGGGGCACTCTTTACGAGAAAAATTTAGAGCGAATTCAGGACAACCTTCCAGAAAGTGCTTCTGATCCTCATCTAGGTGGGAGCGATCTTGAATTCTGCTCTTTTGTGACACATGATGTCACTGGGTGCTCGTGTGCAATATATAGATCTTTGGAAAAGAAATTGATTGCAGTGTCTTTTCGCGGTACGTGTGAGCTTGTTGATCTTATCACCGATGCATCAATTATTCAAGAGACCTGGGTTGCAGGAGAGGACATGGAAAAAAAGGATGCTGTTAAAGTTCATATTGGGTTCAGGTGAGTAATTTCTTGCTTGCATTGTGTTGACTGCTTTTCTTTGTTCGTTGACCTGACCATTTTGTACTTAACAACTAAATAGGAAATCACTGGAATCAATTTCGAGAAAGCTCAAGGAATTGATTTTAGCGTCGGTTGCGCCAGGTGACAATATATCAGACTATGATCTCATGGTTACTGGCCACAGTCTAGGGGGGGCACTTTCAACTCTTTTTACTGCAGATATAGGAGAATATGGTATAGACGCTGGTCGTGGTTTGCCTACCCTCGAACCCGCGGAACCTTGGTGGAGCTCTCTCGCTTCTAACTTTTATGGTGACGATGGCGAACCTTCTTCGAGATCTCCTCCTCCTCGACCGAAGTCTCTTCGAATTTACAACTTTGGATCGCCCCGTGTTGGTAATGCTGACTTTGTTGCCAAATTTGATTCTCTAATTGGAAACGGAATCGATGAGGCATATAGAATTGTAAATGGTGAAGATGTCGTGACGCGACTACCTCGCACAGTCAATGCCCTCGGCCTCGTGTCAGTTGGATATGAACACTGTGGTCCTACTGTACTTATCACTGTTCCTGAAGAAGCAGAGGGTGAACAAGCACTTATATGGATCGAAGGGCAGAGTGAGGGAGATTGTCCGGTGAGAGATGGTACCCCTTTAACAAATCCTCTTTCACGAGGATCTTTATTAGGAGATATAGTGTCAGATATTAATGAAGGCTTGAGTGGTGATGAGCAATCTGGTTCTTCAGCGGGACGAGGGCTGCAAAGTATTACAAACGTGGCATCTGCAATGAAGGAACGTTTCGCGTCCTTTGAGGCGTCCGATATTCCTGGCTTAGTTGGTATTGATAAGAAATTTGTAGAACGCGAATCAAAAATCGTCAAATCTATCTTCAGTGGTGATGCCTTAAGCCATCACATGGAGGACCAATATTATATGGCCATGGGCCGAGCATGCGGGTTCAAAGCTGAAGTTGGCGAAGAAATCAAACCCATGAGTGGTTTGCTTGCAAATCAAAAGGATGAAGTATAAAATCGCATTGCTTCCAACAAAGCAGGTAATTAGAGCTACAAAAATAATTATCAGGTAAAACGGTAGAGTTTTTTGAAGAAGTTGGTAGATATATGTATGAGTTAATTGAACGAAATGCAATGAGAATGTACTATCTGTTGCATGCGGAGCCGCCCTTCTTTTCAACTCCAAGATTCGCTCTCGCCAAGACCGACACTGATGACGATGCCTTTGTAAGTTTGCTTCACTCCCAGGCATCAATCATACAGCGACCTGTTCTTGACATGATGGTATCGTACTCGGTCTCGACGCTGTACATTGTCACTGCTATCGCTAACGCCAAGGAGAGAGCTTGCAATTGTTGATGCGTTCAGGCTGTAAAGTCACATATTACTGCACCAGAACACACCAGAGGAAGAAATGGAGGGAGCGATTCATTGGTCATATTGGTTTTCCCATCTTTCAAACGATGGCGAAGAGTGAAGAGGAAAATGGAGAAAGGGGAGCGATCAATAGACTCTTTTGAGTCCATCATAAATGACTTTTCGATATGATTGAGCGGGAGTATTCAAAGGACACAAATTGCAGCGGTCAAAGTGAGATGGTGAGATTGATTAGAGTGGTGAAATGTGTACAGATTGAAGTTTGAAATAGCGTGCTCTTTGCTATTATAATATACCGAGTTTTTCTAACTTCTTAAAAATTGAACACCATTCTATTTCTTTCATTGATCCAACCCCCATGATCTACGTGTGAGTCAACTGCAAGAGGCTTGGTTCGACATCATTGTACTAGCAATCACTATTTTAGGAGTGACCTTTCCGATAACAAGTCGAGATGTGTAGCTTGGTTACATTTGTTCCATCAACTCCATATCATCTTTTTGTCGAATGCGTGTACGTTTTGTAAGCCACCCTACCCTATCTTTCAAAGTTAATGGATGTCGGAGAGCTATCTGAAGCAAAGACGCGAGCCGTTTTCAGCTGCCGCAATTAAAACAAGGCCGATTCCGCATCCAAGTTATAATATTATTTCTTAAAGCTAAATCAAAATAAGTGTGCCACCAGAAACTTTTGAGCGAGAGGATAATGTGCTGTATCCTTTAAAGAGCTCAAAACTTCAAAAGCATCCATGTTTAAAGATAACAGTGTGTCAGCTCCATTTGTCCCATATGCACCAGTTCTGCCGTTCGCACTTAGTAGTTTTAGAAGCCCTGCCTGTATTTGTAAAATGTCAGAGGAATGAAAATAGAAATAAAACCACAATGACGAAAGGATAAAGAACGAGGAAACTCACCTCTCCCAATGGACAGAGCATTCCAATAATCATATGATATTGAGGGCACGGTAGATATTTTTGGCTTCCTAACGAATTGGCCATACTTTCCATTTTTGTATGGACTTCCTCGATGGTAAACCCACCCCTTTCTCGACCAGTATTGCGCTGGAGAGCGGCGAGTGCAACGAACAGTAACGCCTGGTACGAGGTAGCATGTGATACTGCAAAATGTAAGATTGAATTGAACATTTCTCTTGCAGCATTTTGAACATCACCAACTCCAATCACCTTTGTTCCAAAGCCCCCAGAGGTGGGAAGGGTCTTCTTGCCAGACAAAAGCTGATTGAAAACATTCTCAGAAGCACTCTTGCAAAGTTGAAAGACTTTTCTAATATCACCCGATTCGGACGCTATTTTTCTTGCCGCAAATCGGATGGCATCGGGGTGGAAAATAGACTATGTGGCGACGAAAATCATATGTTGAGTGATGTAGAAAGTGAAGGTATGGATTCATCGGCTCTGGTTTTTACATACCTTCTCACCGCATAACGACTCTCCCAACTTCCCTTCTATGATTTGTACACTATCATTCCATGAATACGAATTGAAAATGCATCGTTGCTTCCCAATTCTGGATTGAAGCCTCACATGCAACCGTTCCGGTAGGTTCAAAGTGTTCGATATCCCAACTACAATCAACTGCGCATCACTTTTGTGTTCGTATCCTGTCATCGGCCAGTCAAAGAGATTATATAATATTGTTTGTTTTTGTGTGACGAGATAATCAATCTCGTCGACTAGAAGTACCACAGGTCGTCGCATCTGATGCGCACCTTTGTTATTAGAAGTATTCGTCGCAAGGGATGGTTCGCTGAAATACAATTGAAGTTTTGCCAAAGCCTTCGCTGTAGTGAGTTTCTCCTTATTGGGACTTACAGCTTCCCAAAGTTGGACATATGTATCGAAGGGGTGCCGCATTTCCATTCCATTAAGACTCAGAAACTGGAACTCTGGGATAGTTCCCTCAGCTTGGTCCTTTCGCAACTGATCAATTGTTGAGCTCACAGACGCAGTTTTACCGGTACCTTCGTTTTCATATAGTAGTAGAGAGAATTTGGTCAGCTGCGCCCTGAATTGGATGTTTCAAAAAGAAATTGCAATTAAACTTACCCGGAGGCCCTCCTACAAACAAACAGAAAGCATTCGAACTCCCTGCTGTATCCGAAATTTGCATTGCATTCACCCCCTGGATAGCAGAAGAGAGAAAGTTTTTAATCTGTGCTTTCTGTGCTTCACGACCAATGACGTCCGACCTAGTACTATCATCAGAAGCCTCAGCTAGAGTCAGTTTTGATATTGTACTTTGAAAGCGACGTTTCCAGTCGGAATTTAAATCAAAGTCTTTTGGAGTATCATCAGTGTTTCCTTGCAAAGCCTGAAACGCGGATCTGGCCTGTGTGCCTGTACTTAGGTATTTTGAGTAGAGCATCCCCCTTTGCATTCGTTTGTCTGCTGTCCCTGTTGGCATGAGCGTTCTTCTGTGAAGTGACCAGAACCTGTGACAAAAGAAGTGAACCAGGGGCATCCCTTTCAAATGTTGATCTAATTCCTGATCAGGGGAAGGATTGCCGGCATGGACCACGACAGGACCCAGTATTGTATTTGCTCCAATCTCGTCAACATCATCAGTCTCGAAAATCTCTTGCAATCCAGCTCTATTAGCTCTGTCTTCCTTAGTGTTCAAAGCGGCGAATCCTGGAATATCGTCCATTTTGTACAGCCATCGTACCTCAACTTGAAAGTTACCATGCTTCACGGAGTCATTCACAGAAGAATCCAGTCTTTTATCGGTGTTTTTCCTTAGTTCCTTTGCTTCATCTGCTTCCAAGTTGCGATAGATGGCAATTATATCAGCACACCACCATTTTACTCTAAAAGGATGGTTTAGAAATTCATCACTCAAACGGTTGCTTGCTCTACGGCGCATGGATCCAGTATCGACGTGAATTGCAACAGTATCTCCAACGCTTAATTTCCACACTTCTTCACCCATCTTGGCATCAGCGTAATGATCGGATGGTGGAGTGACTTCAATTGACGTGTAAAATGCTTTTTGGGCCGAAACGTCAACATGAAATGGAAGTTCTGTTGCCCACATGTTCTCTTCGTCCTCTTCATTGAGGTCGGAGTCCTCGCTATTACTCACCGCTTCATCGTCATTCTGCGGAGCATCTTTCATTTCAGTAATACTGTCAAAAACTAAGTTCTCATTACCGACGAGTGATCCATCATCTACAATTTCTGAACCGTCATCTACAATTTCGGATCCATCATCTACAAAATCCTCCTCTTCTTCACTCTTCTCACCAGTTGTGGTGCTGGCGTGGTTGTTCATTGTCCTTAAAGACGATTTCAACAGTTTTATGAACTTTTCGTCATCGAACTTTAGACAGCGCAACCCACGTGTCAATCGAAATATTCCAAGCATTTTCTTCACATCCCGACTCCGAGTTTGCTCCGACAACAGAGTTCTCACGCCTTCAGAATAATGATCATCAACATGGCATCTGCCTGTCTCGAGAAAGATGCTGGACATCTTTTTGTCACTGGAAAGGAAAGATCTACAAACATAGTTCACTATCGGAACACCATCTTCCCCTACATTTCTCTCGTTGGATTTTTGAGCAAGGTCTCCTGAGATGAGATTCGCCCTACCCACGAGCATGGACGGATATATCGCACCCACAATATCAGACTCTACAATTTCCTCCGATAAATTAACGAGAGAGTCCCATTTAGGATCCTTTTCCCCAACTTGGGTGGCTTCTTTACTATTCATTTCACGGCTCCTGTAAAACCATCGTATTTTCATTCCGAACGTCCCATCGTTTTCTTGATAAATGGCAATGATTTGACACGGCGCATAGGGGCACTTGAAAGGATACCATGCTTTGTTCTTTTCAACTCTGAATTTCTTCTGAGGTGTAACTTTTTGATCTTCCTTGATTACTTTGACGAGGACCATATCACCCAAAGCCACCGTCCAAGTTTGATGTGTTTGTTTCTTTGAGCAATTTCCACTGCTGACATATACATCGTGTTGTATAGGCACCTCTCGGATTTTATTGAAATAACTCCTTTTGTTCCTCTTGTCTGTAAAAATGAAACCAGACGGTATTTCGCTTAAATCACTTTCTTTAAATCTCTTGGAGGCTTGTGATCCATGGGTCTGCGGCGTTCTTTTCTTGGAGTTGTGCTTTGCTGGAGACGGTGTTGTGTGTTTCCTCCGATCGATAGCGTCAGTAGCATCTCGCTTCTTTTGTGGAGCTGCTCCATTCTTTTTAGCTCGTGCACTTCTCCTCGGCATTTCAATTAGTAATATTTTATGAAGCTGTTCAAGAGGTAGGATGGACTGATCACAATGATATCACTTGATGCAACTTTTAACTATCATATGATACTCGATGAACATGCCAACAAGGAAGATGCCACATGCCCTTGTTATTTTGAGATTGCGGCAGATTGCGGGAAAGAAAAATGCGGATTGAAGAAAGAATGGAAGAAAGTGTCGCAAGAAAGAAGAGGAAAAGAAAGAGGGTGATTTTCCACCACTCACACTCCATTCCACACGAACACTTTTTGCTGTATTCACAACCACACCTATTGCACCAATACCAGATTCAATCGTAAAACAAAATACAAAATAGAAACCATGGCTACGCAATTCGATACCTTCAGTAAGTATGATCATAAAAATGATAGGCCTTGGTCATTTAATTTATCTCGCGCGATGAATTCGTTTTCACTTTGAATGAACAAAGTGGAGCGATAAGTGCTTTTACCACTTTCTCCGCGCTCCGTCAATTTGAAATTACTGTTCCAGCGTGTTCCTTGACTAACACACCACTTTTATCACCCATTGAAAATCCAAAGACGCGTTCGAAGACGACGTAGATAATAAAGCCGGGGGACAGGCCGATAAAGTCCACGTCCGCGTGCAACAACGTAACGGACGTAAATGTATCACCACTGTCGCTGGACTAGCAAATGATTTGGACATTAAGAGAATCTGTAAAGCATTCAAAAAGAATTTTTCATGTAACGGTGCTGTTCAAAAGGACGAGGATGCTGGCGGAGAGGTTATTCAATTGAGTGGAGATCAGAGAACGAATGTAATGGAGTTTTTGGTGGATCAGGAGATTTGTCCCAAGTTGGAAGTTGTTCTTCATGGTTTTTAAGAATTTCTTTGGTTCTTCGAAGGTTTGCCAAATTCCACAAAATGATGGAAAATGTGGAGGCACATGGATTTTGGTGAAATTGTTTTCATGTAGAATGGAGAGATCTTTGACTGAATATCAAAGTCAGGAACGGGGTTTGATAAGAAAGCCATAATCATAATCCAGAAAGAAGCAAGAGGGCGAAATGGGTGGAAATTCTTTGGAATAGGCAATAAATAGCATAGGGATAAAGCCGATTTTTTGTATTAAGAAGTGACAAAAGTAATGAAGCAACCATACGAAAGATAGAGATAGATTTGAAAGTTTATTTTTTCCATGCCAGTCATGGAATTGCTTGATCACCTTTTTTGGATGGTATCATACAGCTATTTGAGTTCGTTTTTTCAAAATTCTTTGTATTCTCGTTGATGAATAATGTACTACGGAGAGTCTCATAATCTTACGTCTCTGCTAACCCTAAGCTAGCTACACGTAGGTCTCTACACGTACGGTATGGTAGTACTCAACCAAAAACATGACGGAATGCTTCGGAGACGAAATTACTCTTCTCAAACATATGTTCAAATGTGACGGCCCCGATTCAAGTGAATTATATATACTATATTATATCAAGTGCAAGTATTGTTGTATAACTTATGTGTATTATAAGGTGGTTTGTTAAAAACTACTGATGCAATTATGGTGTGAAACATGTTGTTCACGAGCGCCACACACCAAAAATTCTAGTTCATAAATATTATTCAAAATACAAGGTGTCATTGTGTGAGTGAGATTCCATCTTGAGGTGGATAGCCAAAAATTGATGAGTGGGGGGATATTGATACACTTCTTGAGGTTCAATGTTCAAAATAGTGGTACGGGGTGAAGATGCGAAAGCTTAGCTAACTTTTTCTAGCTGACAACGACAATTTGGAGTTCACGTGTGGGTTGTGGTGGACTAATACAGGGGTGTGTAGAGCGTTTTTGGTGTGTGGTGTTTTAGACAGTGGTAGTGTGGATGATGTGGAAATAGAAAGATGCAGATGTGGATAATTGAACAGGTCACACATAGGGTACAGAGCGTATTCTTGACGGCCAAGTATACGATGTACCCTCTACCATGTATTAGTACCACGTGATTTGCCCATTCCAAAAGTTGTTGTTGTCGAAAAATTCATTTGCTGTCGCTTTGAGATCGGATGATACATTTGCAGGGGGGTGAATAGTGCTAGTGTTACCAGATATACTCATGTCAGATTCATTTATGTCTGAAGACGAGGGTGGTTCTTCTTGGTCGACAAAGGTCGTAAGTTTGTTGTCGTGCATTACAACAACGCATGAGATACGATGTTTAACAGGAGCCCCAGTGTTCGGCACAGAATTCCCGTGTGCCTTAGCGAAAGTGTTGAAACCAGAAAAACTGGTACAAGAAGAATCCTGTGTAGAGACACCTGAATCCCTACTAGTTATCGCGGATTCGTTTGAAGCGGCATCTTGTTCAGCTGCCCTTCTGCGCTCCATACGATACTCATGACGAAATCTGATATGGTAGAGAAAAAGTTGAAAGTTAGTTCAGACTGAGCAATGGCATTCACAAAACTGACACATTTCTGGATTTTTCTTCAGACATCAGACATCATCCTCCTTCCATAAAACGAACACTACTTCAAATTCCGACTTACTCCGAATGAAAAGATGCGTACACTACAAACGGAAAACAAAAAAGATCGACGATGGCGTTGAAAACTTACCGCTGCGTCTCTTCGTAGGAATAGAATAATTGCCTCACATCCATTGGTTTCGTCCTCGCCCTTGTCCTCACTTCTACAACCAGCGGATTTGACCAACTCACTCTTCTCTCGGAGGTGGAAGAACTGTAGGAATACGAGGAAACGGACGAGTCATCATCACATTCCGTTAGGTCTAGCCCGGGGTAACTAGTTGAGTCTTTATAGCTGGGCTCTGGGATGCGGTCCACTTGCTGCTCCTCTAGCGACGGTAACATACATTGAGTTGTATCATTTGTTATACACTGCAGTGCTTCCCTTTCGATCTTTATCGTCATGTTAGTCAATCGTGTTCCTAGTTCCAGTAAATGAGATGTCAGGTGTACCGTACAGTTGGGTTTTTAGAGGTTTGGGGCTGTGCACGACCGCGATGCACGAGCGACGTCTCCTGAAAACAGCGAAGCACACGGGGGCCAGATTCTTCGAAGATTTTGAGGTTTCAAAGTCACAGTTTCTTATTTTTCTCGCATACATAAGCCTCTTCCAAAAACTCACACATTGAACATACTGAACATGCACCGTTCAAACTAAGCACACAAAATAAACACATAAACACATTGTCATTCAACTAGCCATACCGGTACACAGCCAAGCTCAATGTAAGTGAATTGGAGCTAATATAGAGCTAGCACAACATTCCAATATGCTTGGGGATAGGCCGCACTACGTGTAGGTGCTCTGCAACATCACCCTCGCCTCGCCAAAAATACCATAAACGTTGTTTCAACATTATGTAATATATATTTGTGGTGTGGTGATGAATATTGAATTTTAAACCATTTTTAAAATGTAAGTGTGGCAACAAATCATTAGGGTAGGGTAGGGTACTAGGGTAGGGTAGGGTAGGGTAGGGTAGGGGCATTTCACCAAAGACAACCATTTGTACATCATGACAACAACACGCAAGCACCACATCCAAACCAGTGGAACGAAATTTCAGGATTATCCTATGGGGATCGATACTATGTAGTAAATGTACCAAGGGTACTTACATGGTCAAATCCAAACCGATATTTTTGCTGAAACAGTCGAAATAAAAATGTGTTTGACGTGTGTTCTACGTGTACAGTACGTGGTATACATTACAAGCAAGATTCATTCTAGCATTCCTATTTTCTCAAGAAATAAAATTGTTTGGAAGCGTCTAGGAGATAATCTTCTTCCTATCAGACATCATGATAGAACTTGTCAAATTCTTCGGAAGAAACAATTGTATATGTGTGAGAATTCACTATCATGATCAACTGCAAAAAAAGTCGCGAATGGAAAGATAGGGTCAGAGATCCGGATTCATTCCCACCAGAAAGAGATTTTCAAATTTGAAATTGGCTACTCAATTTTTTTACCGTTTACCTTCTTTTACGAGAGGGTATTCATTTGCAGAAGATTTGGAGCCCCACCACTACTCTCTGCGTGGCGGGTTTTTACTTTGGTCTTTGGTTGGTTTTGAAAAGATAAAATGTGGACTGACTGACTCACTCACTCGACTCTCGTGACTCACTCCCTCTCATCCTTCCCTTCTCTTCAATTTTGTCACAAATATGACTATTCGGTATTATTTTGCACTACCAAAAAAGAGGAGCACGAGGGAGGGGTAAAGGTGGGTAAAAAAGGGAGACGACATTTTAGACATTCAACATCCACATCAACAAAATCAACACACAAAACATAACACTATGTACCGTACCGGTACCCGGTACACCACTATAACACACAAACAACCATCAAACATGAAGAGGGAATCTCTATCCAGTTTGATCGCCGATACAGCTATTCAGCACTATAAAAACGTTCTCCCAAAGAAAGGGAAACCAATTCCAGGAAAAGAATGGACCGTCTATGCGGCAATTGTCGCCACCTCTACTTCTGCTCATGGTCAAGATCTAGAAAACGATGATAATGATAGCGGAAAGGATGGTGGTGACAACGGAAAGGGGAGCATAGAACGAGCCTGGGTAGTGAGTTGCGCAACAGGCAGTAAATGTACCGCAGTCAATTCTGCAGTCTCCTCTAACTTTTCCAAAGTGGAAATTCCTCCATGTGCAGCAGCCAGCAATGCCGAGGAAGATCATAATGACCAAAATAAAAAGAGTGGACAAGTTTGTAGTGAATGTTGTTGCCAAGAACAAACAAAGGGTTTGATACTCCACGATTCTCATGCAGAAATAATTGCTAGACGGGGCTTGATACGGGTGCTATGGAAAGAAATAAAGCATCATCTCATGGAACTGAATGATGCTTTGAATTCGTCCAACTCTCAAAAAAATGAGGCGGGCATACCCATTAACAAATATGGCAATGCTACTCGTTATAACGAATCCGATAAACTTATGCTCTTGAAGAGAATCGTGACGGTCAGCGCCAAAGGTGAACCAGATAGAATATCTTTCCACTTAAAAGAGGGAATTCAACTTCATTTGTACATAAGTGACAACCCATGCGGTGATTCATCTATTTATGAATTAAGTCCCAAATATTCTTTATCCGAGAGGAAAGGAACAAATGGGAACGTTTGTGATGACAAAGATGCGCATGAAAACGGAAATCTCAATTTCACAGGTGCCAAGATCATCATGCCGACTATTCTTGCGAGTGCGCCTCCGTGTACAACTGCAACACGTATCAGCAATGTTGAAACGGATAATTTCACACCCTGTGGCGATTCAAATACTAGTATGAGCAACAAGGAAAATAATTCTGGTTCAATTATTTGCATAGCTCGAGAAAGACGTCAGATATTATCAGCACTACGCCTCAAATCCGGCCGATCGAATATTCCCCAACATTTACGTTCATCAAGTCATTCGTGTTCTGATAAGATCTGCAAATGGATCGTTCTGGGATTACAGGGAAGCGGGATGCTCTCGTCACTTTTATCCGCACCTATCTTTTTGAGCAGTGTAATTGTGAGTCGTGATGAAAGAACAGCAACAGATGCGAAAGACCACGATCTTCAGAGCGGTAGTGGTACTAATAGCCAGCATGATGCACTGGAGCGAGCCTTGACTACGAGGGCAACTCAAGCAATGCAGGTTGTCGACAAGTATTGCCCTGAACTCTATGACAAATTGACCACGTACATGACTATTCCCAACATTAGTATCTGTTCACAAATATTTTCTGAGGGTAAAGCTGCTGCAGAAAAAGACATGCACGATATGGGGACGAGAACGAACTCTAGCAACACGAAGAAACGAAAGCTCGAGGATACAAACCCTCATGTAGATGGACACCAGACAGCGCTTAAAACAAAGAAAACCATATCTCCTAGCGGTATGAGCATCAATTGGCAAATGCAACTTTTGCGAAATAAAAGCAATATTATCAACGGTGAACGAGATAAAAATGTAGAACTCGAGCAGATAGTGGGCGCTAAGGGTATCAAACAGGGCAAGAAATCGAGACGCATTGAAGAAATTATGTCATGCGCATCCCGTTTATCCCGGCACAAATTGTTTCTCAGCTCCTTGGAATGCATAACTTTATTAATTTCCGTAGGGATGACCCCAGTAACGTCAACATGGGCAGAGTTCTTAAAAGAGCAAGAGCAC
>Ga0115005_10003137_pt1 | contig 13169 bp, 7 predicted proteins | sample ArcOceMetagenome_FD_87163 | JGI IMG/M metagenome (GOLD analysis project Ga0115005, IMG submission 87163) | Marine eukaryotic phytoplankton communities from Arctic Ocean - Arctic Ocean - Greenland ARC118M Metagenome | ecosystem: Environmental > Aquatic > Marine > Oceanic | place: Arctic Ocean... | reverse complement strand
TTCAAATTATGTTACAACTACAACGGATCAAGGCAATCTTTTTTCTTGCTGTCGTTCAGTGTGTCGTCACGGCTTCTTTCACTTTTTCGGGAAAGAAAGCCCTGGTAACAGGGTCTTCTGGGGGTATCGGTGCTGCAATTGCCAAAGAATTAGCTAAGAAAGGTTGTAGGGTTATGGTTCATTACAATACCCGCTATGAAGGAGCGAAATTCACAAGAGACACTATTCTTGATGAGGGAGGGATTTGCGACGGTATGATTCAGTGCGATTTCAGAGATCCCAGTAATATATCACATATGATGAAAATATTGGACAAGGAATGGGCTGGCGAGATAGATATTTTGGTGAATAACGCAGGGGTCATAACGAAGGGCGCCGCAGAAGATGAAGACGAGGACTTTTCATCTTGGATGGAAACCATGCAAATCAACCTGAATGCTCCGTATCAGCTTTCCAAACTTTCTTATGAAAGAATGAAGAATCAAGCTGACGGAGGGAACATTATTAATATTAGTTCAATCCATGGAAGCATTAGCTGCGAATATATGGTTGCCTACGCAGCGAGTAAGGCAGCGATGGATCGTATGACAGCGGGGCTTTCTAGTGAATGGGCAAGAAATGGGGTGAGAGTCAATGCTGTTGCACCAGGAATTGTTCCCGTTGAACGAACGCAAGAAATCCTTTCTCAGCAGGCAAGTCAGGACACTTGGCTTCCTCACTTGCCTGTTGGAAGGATGGGGACTGCGGAAGAATGCGCGCACTCAGTTATTTACTTGTGTGAGAACGAATGGACTAGTGGAAGCATTTTAACTTTAGATGGTGGCATGACGGCGAGAATCAACATGCCTTTCAGACCAAAGCCAGCAGCTGCTAAAAAAATTGAGACTCGAGCAAAGGGCGGTAGTAGCTTTGAAAAATAATATAAATGATAGAAGTTATGACCCTGCACATATCATATTTCGAAAGGAACCCGTAGAATATTCAAAATGAATCCCTCCAGTTTCGATTTATAATTTACTGCTTGGTTTTAGGTTCGTAGTCATCACCCTTCTTGTTACGAGACCTACTGGAGACATCTTTCTTACTGCCAAATCCTGATTTACCTCCTTCCTCACCCTGGTATTTCTGTACACTGTCTCCTTCGAAAGCTCCAATATCGGCATCTTGTCCGGTTGTCGTTCTCTTCTTCTTCGCAGGTAGCAGCACCTTGTCAATCAAACCATACCTGACAGCTTCATCACTGCTCAAGTAGAAATCACGCTTCATATCCGCAAGAACTCTTTCAGAAGCCTGTCCAGTCATTTTCATAAGCTCCTTTTCCATCTTATCATTCATAACCTTCATGTTTGCAACCTCCAACCCAATATCAGAGGCTTGTCCCCGGAAAGGTTGGTCCATCCCCGTTCTCTGAAGTAAGAACCTCGAATTTGGCATAGCGCATCTTCTGCCCTTTGTTCCAGCTCCGCAAAGAAGTGATCCCATTCCAGCACAAAGACCGAGGTTGACAGTGGTTACCTCACAATTCTGCTTAGTTTGCATCAACAAATCATAAACGGCGAGTGCGGGACGGAGGTCGGCACCTGGTACGTTGAAGTAAAGAGTAATAGGTCCAGTGGGATCTTCTTTTCGTAGATAAATAATGGTGGATATGATTTCATTTGCAGCGTTTGAATCAATGTATTTTCCAATCATCATGATGCGTTCACGGTAAAATCTAGAATAGATATCAATGAATTGAGCATAGTCTGATCCAGGTGGCTAAGAAATAAAAAATGTGTGAGCATTTTCCAAACCGAGAAAGGAATCCTTTGCTTTATTTGAATTGTGAGAAGAATTGCAGTGGCTGTCAACTTACCTTGTATGGAACCATAGGAGTATCGGTAGGCATTTTGATGATATCTCTTCTTGCATGAAGAACATGAGTTGAGGATCTTGCAGAATATATGCTTGGACTCGAGTTCAAAGTAAATGCCGCGCAAGATGCAGTGAGCATCAATACGGAAAGGGCACGTTTGCAGAATGACTTCATGGCCAAGTACTGTTCGCTGTTCTAAGAAGTGGTGTGTTGGGTTGTGGTGGTGGTGGAACAGTTGTAACTTGATGGCGCTGTCTCTTTCGTTCCTCTTCTGTCTTCTGTTGTCCTCTGCTTTCTGTACACCTGACGAACGAAGATCGACCCATTTCCCATAACCCCCAGGCGAACATGGGAGACCATCGAAAAGTCTGATGGACTGACACGAGTTCCGGCACAAAGTATGAACTACAGGAGTATGATAAAATGGATAGTGATCGCGACGTTAACAGTAGTAGTGTAGTCGGATGATTTTACTAAAGCAGTGGTATGTAGTAGAATGCAACTTAGTGGGTTGTTTAGTTTTATTTAAGAACGGCACAACTTTTACAATTGTAATTCGTCATATAAAATGGTTTTGGAGAAGGTCACCTCCGTCTAAAAAGTGAATATACATTCATGTTCTTTCTATTTTTTCAAGAACAATTACGCACACTGGTTTTGCTGCAAAAAGAAACCGCTCAGAAGTCTAATCATGCTGCACTAGCTTTGCTTAGAAACAGTTGATGATTTACTGCTGAACCTTAGCGTAGAAGATTCCCTTGGTGAGGATCTTCTTAGGAACCTTTGATCCCATATCGGTATCTCCAAGCTGGGTAGCAACGAATACTCCTCCGATCTCGGACTCCTCAGCGTTAACCTTGTTGACCTCCATCTCTACACGTCCCTGGGTAACATCGAAGGTCTTGTTATTCTCTGCGAACATTTCAGCATCTCCCTCCTCTCCAGATTGAAGACCGGGAAGAGCTACAGCCATATCGTATCCGGTGGTTCCTCCACGTCCCTTGGGGTCAAGGAAAAGTCCGGTACGGTAAGAAGGGGTGTTGAAGTCTCCTCCCATCTGGAAACCAGGCTTGAAGGTATCTCCGTTACCCTTAGCAACGAGGTCCTTAACAGTGAAGAGGAAAGGAACACGCTCTCCTCCGGGAAGCTGAACGGTGCAGGGAGCGTAATCAATTCCCTCCTTCTCGGTGAAAGTGATCTTTCCTCCGTCGGTGGTGATAGGTCCCTCAATTGCCTCAAGAGTGTAGGTCTGACGAGTCATGACCTTGGAGTTGACGAACTTCTTCTCGGTCTTTCCTCCTCTTCCGACCTCCTCCTCAACAGCCCATGCCTTAGGCTCAATGCACATTTCCGTAAGCTTTGCTCCAGCCTTGGGCTTGATGGAGTCCTCTCCTACAACCTCAGCACAACGGTTAGCAAGTCCGGTTCCCTTTACCTGAAGGTAGGAAAGCTCGTTGATCTGAGACTTGGTCAAAGCCTGAGCGGGAGCAGCACATACTCCAACAGCGATAGCTCCAGCAAGTGCAGCCTTTCCGAAGTTAGCCAAGTCTCCCTTAAGGGACATCTGAAGGCCAGTGGTGCGCTGAAATGGTGAAGGTAAAAACGGCGGAGTTAGTTAGGTGTCAGTTGAAGGAAGATCATGAAAGGGTTCGACACCTGATTTCGATGACATCAATTCGGCGATGCGAGGTCCAAGTGAAGAAGGTGGTCCAGCGGAGTCGTTACTAGACGTTGCTTATTCAATCTTCCTTAATGCTAGACTCATCCGTGCTTGAGATCTTGGCTAGTTCTGAACATCAGTTTCTATTTTTCCATGACGATCCATGACAAGTTCACGATCTGCCGTTAATCACTTCTTGTCTTCGCATCAACCGCAGATCTCCGTCCTCTTTCTGTGTCAAGACTCACGCTGGTGGTGGAAGCAGGAGCAAAGGCGGAAGCCGAAGCTACGAAAACGGTGGCAAGAGCGAGCTTCATATTGTCTATTTAATTGAGTTGATAGGTTGTGACGAAGGAGATAGAAGGAGGCGAGTGCTGATCTGCAAATCTTCTTCGTTGCTTCAGGAGGATACATTCAACTTACTCGGTAGGGGCATTAAAACAGCTCAAATTCAACCCCAGAGACACCACTTACGTTGCAGAAACCTTAAACTAGGCGCGAAGAATGGTACTACCCCGACAACAAACATTTACAGCAAGATTATCCAAATTCTAAAAAATCAATTTATTTAGCGAGACCACCGGGGAAACTATGAAACTATCATGTTAAATGTCTTCGACACTAAAAATACTTTCGTAACACACCTCGACCCTGCTTTATAATACAAGACGCCTATCCCAGTCATCGGTCATTCTCGTCAACACAATTCTTACAGTACCTCTAGTCTTGCAGGAGTAAACCATCACCTCGCTCCTTCTTTGTCCAGCATACTTTTCTAATACAACCAAAGAAACTTCGTCTACTGTGCGCACTCGCAACGCCTTTGCAAAGGCATGCTATATCTGTGATTGACTGTGTTCATAATTCATAATGAAGTTGTTCAACGCAACAAGAACCCTGCCATTATTCATAATCATATTGATAACCCGAGTCATTCATTCACAATACCTGAGAAAACGAGAGGTGACAGCTGTCATAAATCAAACTCCCGCCTACGAAATAACATCTATTGAAAATGGTATGCTAAAAATTCGATTTGATCCAGATGAATGTCTATCGGACTGGACTGCCATTAAATCTGCAATTGTTCTTTCGGCCGTCCTGAACCCAGGCAGTGCGCATGACTTTACACTATGCTCTGATACGGTATTCTTGTTGGAGAGCCTTACAAGTGACCAATCACAACTACAGCCGATTGATATAAAAGTGGATAACGCTGTGTTTCGATGCGGCAATGATGGGGAAATAGACAACAATTGCTTGATCGTCGGTGGTTATGCGCATTTTAGAATGATCGAATCTATCAAAGATGTTTCATTTGTAGGGATTACGTTTTCAGGTGCCTCCTTGTCCTCAATTTTGGCAACTGGTGAAGCGGACGCAAGTGTAGAATTCGTCAATTGCGCCTGGATTGGTAATAGCGGAGTAGCCGCAATATTGATTTACAATGAAGATAAGGGCGTGCCGATAACGGCATCGACCACAATCGAAGAGTTGGTAGAGCCCAGGGCCAAGTCCATGACTGTGAGTTGCATTGGCTGTGTATTTTCAAGAAATGATTTGTATAATAGCACGGTGGTCAATTTAGGAGGAACGGCGGAGTTAACAAAATCTGTCTTTATTGCGAATAAAGTCTGGGGTGGTGTAATTATCAATAAGTTCGGAAGCAATCTTGTGATGGATGGATCTTGTTTCTTCAAGAATGATGCTCAACTTGCCGGGACCATAGTTGTGGAGGAGAACAGTGTCGTCGAGCTAAATAAAGACACGTACGGAGAATTGAATACAATTGGGCATGGAACATGCGAAGAAGTATTTTACGAAGTTGGGGATAGTTGTATTGGAGGGGCTAATCCGAAGTGCGTTGGTCTTTGCGGCTACTTCACAGCCGACACCTGCCAGGTCGATATCGAAAGCATTTCTTCTTTATCTGATTTGATTGATGATCTTTTTCATGACAAAGTGCAAGTCGACCTCGGCGACTCAAACATTGGTGGTGTCGATGGCGATGGAAACTTTTTCTCAGAACTACCTTTGGGTGTTTTTATCGGTGTTGGTACTGGAATATTAATTATTGGGCTCTGTTGCATGGGATGTTCGTACCGGTTTGGGCAAAAGTCGGTACTTGCGCAATATGCTGCCGTCCCAGTTCGCGACGATCATGACCAACACAGGCCTCCTCATCATCCAGACCACAGCGGTAATAGACCTTGTGCAATTGCGACACCCGCAAGGCCAGCACAGCCCGAAATCTTCCTTGACAACCTCCCAGTCACTGCAGTAGCAAATGAAAGTCAACCCAATATTGCCACAGACAACAGCTGTAATGTAGCACAAGCGGAAGTCCAGAAAGACTCCAAGCCTAGTGTGGAGGCAAAACCTGAGCCGATACAGAACCAAAAAGAAAAGCAAGAAGATGAGCTCCCTACATTTCATAGAAAACCAAGGCGGGTAAGTAATTCTAGTGATGCGGCAGCTTTTTCTCTCTTCGGCAATAGAAATAGCGCTATGAATAATGACGACGACGATAGTGCGCTGGGGGTGCTGGCGTCAAAAACCAAAACGGTGAAGAAAGACGACATCGACGACGCCAAGAAACCAGCAAAGAAAGATGAAGAGAAGCAAAAGAAAGATGACAGTGATGATAGCTCAGAATCTGACGAGGATAAGGACCTCGAGTCGAAAAAGAAAACGAGGAAAAAAAATCATAATCGCAAATCTAGAAAGGACGATGAAACGGCTGCGAAGGATAAAGAACCCACGCGGGCGGCGCCGAAGGCAGAAGAAGAGCGAGATAGAAAGAAGAAGCAAACTGATAAGAAAGATGATAAGAAAACATCTGACGATAAAAAGAGTCTTCGAGAAAGCAAGAAAAAACATTCTAGCGAGACTAACAAACGTGACAGTCTTCGATCCTCACACCGTCTCAAGAAGGAGCCTTCACAACGTATCAAGAAGGGGGACAAGGAATCATCTGACCAGGCTGCAGAAAAGAAGAGCCTTCGGGATAGCAAGAGAAGCTCTAATGCTAGTGAGACCGACAAACACCGTATCAAGAAGGATGAGAGCCTTCGGGATAGCAAGAGAAGCTCTAATGCTAGTGATACCGATAAATACCGTATCAAGAAGGATGAGAGCCTTCGGGATAGCAAGAGAAGCTCTAATGCTAGTGATACCGACAAACACCGTATCAAGAAGGATGCCAAGGAAACACCGAATCCAGCTAACGACAAAAAGGTTTTGCGTGATAGTACAAGAACTTCTGGTGACACAGGTGACCAACGCTCAAAGGAAACTACCGCCCCAAGTAAAAGTAACGACAAAAAAAAGAGGTCTGAGGTTGCTGATAATGATAATGATGGCGAAAAAAAGGTTTTGCGTGATAGTTCAAGTTCAAGTGATGATCAGTCTGAAGATGTTTCTCAGTATAGCACTGACATCGATAATAGTGCGAAGAGCTCCATTTCTTTAGCCTTGTCATCCAGAAGGTCGAGCGTGGATCTTACGTCAAGAAATTCTAGTTCTGTCAGTTTAGCTAGTCTTGACTCCTCGAGACATTCTTTTAGAGCAGGTAAGACTCACTCGAGGCGAAGAAGTATGGATTCTGATGTATCGGAGGCTAGCAGCGTCAATGTGGCTAAGAAGAAAAGCATAGACATCAAAAGCGTTGAACGACGAAGACGAGCCAGTATCGAGTTTCTTTCGTCTGCGTACAATGACAAGACAGCTTCAAGTAAGAGAGGTAGCATGGACAGTAGCGTGCACAGTGATTCCATGCAGAAACAGTCCACGCCACAACGGAGTAAAGACGACGGCAAAAAGAGCAAAAGAGAGTCGGAAAGCCACCGCGACACTTCCAAAAAGAGAACAAAAGAGCGCTCTATAACACCAACTAAATCCAGAAGATCCAGAGATCATTCAGAGCCAGGAAAAGAAACAAAAGATAAATCACCGTCGAGGTCCAAGAGAAGCTCTACAGAGAAGAAAAGGGACACTTCTACATCGCCTTCTAGAAAGGAAAGTAGCAAGAAAGACACAAGATCACGCGATCGATCTGAATCACCTCACAAAGAGCGTCGTAAGAACAAGGGCTCGAAGGATCGCCCAGAATCTTCTTCGAAAAGATCTTCTACTGAGAGGAAGAGAGAGCCCAAGGCCAGAGGAAATCTCGAGCGTAGAAAGAGTGAACTTTCTTTAAGCACAGAAGATAAAAAAAAGGCCAGAGGAAATCTCGAGCGTAGAAAGAGTGAACTTTCTTTTAAAAGCACAGAAGATAAAAAAAAGGCCAGAGAAAATCTCGAGCGCAGAAAGAGTGAACTTTCTTTATTAAGCACAGAAGATAAAAAAAAGGCCAGAGGAAATCTCGAGCGTAGAAAGAGTGAACTTTCTGTAACCGCAGAAGTAAAAGAGAAAACGATGGAAAAAGGCAGCAGAATGGGATCACTCACAACAAAGGAAAAACTACTGAAAGATATGGCAAAATTGGATACGGCAATTGCAGGTCAGAGAGGCATTGCCGCTCAACGAACGAAACATCATATGGTACATGGACATAAGCCACTGAATACGAGTGCTCTGAAACCATTCGATTTGAAAGACCTCAAAGCATCTACCAAAAGTAAAATTGATGAATAGCATATAAATAACACCTTTATAACTAATGATTATCTACAGTAGCCTGCACTATGCTTTGTTGGGTATGAATTGTCATAGGTTTCTTACCGCATGCAATAATATGGGATCAAATATTGAATATTGCACTTGTTTTACCAAGCGGTTTTCACGAAGACTGTTTTGAATGTTATCCCTCAATACTAAAGGTATTTTCAAAGCTCATAACCAAAAGCCCGAAGCCGCTCTTCAACGCGGAAGGAGCATCCTCCAAGAAGAAACCTGAACACATCCAACAAAGATTACCAACATAAAAGCTCCTCGAGTCGTTTGCAAACATCTGATCATGCCAACACTAGCAGTAGAAAGGGATGTTCTCTTTGAAAGTATAGGACATACCTACACCGAGGAAGAGTTCGATGAACTTTGTTTCGAGTTTGGAGTTGAACTTGACGAGGTCACTTCCGAGCGCGAGGAAGCTTTGAAATCCTCCACCGTGAAACTATCCAAAGATGTGATTGCAGCTCTAAGTGAGACTGTTATTTACAAGATCGACATGCCTGCAAACAGATATGATCTTCTTTGTATTGAGGGATTTAGCCGTGCTCTAAAGATCTTCCTTGGAGAATTTGATGCACCTAAATACGAGGTAGTTTCGGTTCCTGAGGCTGATATGGAAGTTATGACAGTAAAACCTTCTACCGCACAGATTCGTCCTTTTGTGGTGTGTGCCATTATGAGAGATGTTAAGTTTACCGAGCAGCGCTATAAGTCTTTCATTGATCTGCAAGATCAGCTTCACAGAAACATGTGTCGTAATAGAACTCTTGTTGCAATTGGAACTCATGATATGGATGCAGTCAAGGGACCTTTCACTTACGATGCAAGAGCAGGCGAGGACATTGAATTTGTTCCTTTGACTCACTCATCCACTGGAGAATCATTCACTGGAAAGTCACTTTTGGAGCATTATGAGACAGCAATCGCATGCAAACATTTGAAGCCGTATGTACCAATTATCAAGGATAGTCCAGTTTATCCGGTTGTTCTTGATTCCGAGGAGACTGTCATGTCTATGCCACCCATTATCAACGGATGCAAATCCAAAATTACTCTTGATACCACCAATGTGTTCATTGAATGTACGGCAACTGATCTTACCAAGGCCAATATTGTCCTAGATACTGTCGTTTCCATGTTCTCAGAGTACGCTGCAAAGCCTTTCACTGTTGAGCCTGTTAAGGTCAACTTTATCAATGAAGCTGGAGATGTTACCAAATCTTATGTAACCCCACAAATGTACACCAGAAATGAGTGTGCAGATGTTGCCTTTGTGAACTCCATTATTGGAATAGATATTTCTGGTGAAAAGATGGTTGAACTCTGTAACAAGATCCAACTAGGTCCTGCGTGTCTTATCAACGTAGATGGAAAGGCAAAGCTTCAAGTCACTGTTCCACCTACCAGATCTGATATTCTTCACCCTGTTGATATCGCTGAGGACGTCGGTATCGCGTACGGATTCAACAATATTGTGAAGAAAGTTCCTACCACCGCAACTGTCGGAGCTGAGCAACCCCTTGCCGCCCTTGGAGATCTCCTCAGAGAAGAAATTGCTAGAGCTGGATATATTGAGGTTCTTTCGCATGGACTTTGCTCTATTCGCGATAACTTCACTGCCCTCCGCCGTAACATCTCTGCTGCTGTATCTCTTAGCAACCCTGCCAATGTTGAATACCAGGTTGTCCGTACAACTCTTCTTCCTGGTTTGCTCAAGACTCTGCAGCACAATAAGAGTGCATCTTTCACTTCTGGTTTCAAATTGTTCGAAGTTAGCGACGTAGTTTTGCCTGATGATGAACACGTTGTCGCTCAAACTATTGTTGGAGCAAAGAATGTGAGGAAGGTTTGTGCGGTATACGCTGGACCAACCAGTGGGTTTGAAATTATTCATGGATTGGTGGATAGGATCATGACTTTGACTGAGGTAGCTCCTGAAGCTGAATATATTAAGAACTCGTCTAAGGGACAGGAGGAAAAGTACCGTATAGCTAAGGAAGGATGGTATTACACCATTCGTGAGTTGGAGAACGAAGGCAGTCACCCTCACGCTGGCACATACTTTCCCGGAAGAGCAGCAGAGGTATTATTGACCAAGCCTGGTTGTGAAAGAGTTAGCATTGGAACTTTTGGAATTTTGCATCCTGAGGTGCTTGGCAACTTTGATATTCAGTATCCTTCTTCGGCACTTGAACTTGATTTAGAGACTCTGCTTTGATTTCCTTGGTATGTTATGCATAGGATAATGTCGTATTGGAGAACAGAACAAAATTCTAATATGTTTTAAATTGTAGAGACATTTTAAAAGTTTCTTTTATACAATAATTGCGTTTGAGGTGATTTATGATATTCACATTATGCATCGTAGTTGTTGCGCTCGCAAACCATCTGCTCCAAATGAGCTGTGACCTCGTGTATGCGATCGTTTTGCATGCTACTTGCTTTACTTTTTTCCTTTTCAAGTGATTGGGCTTTTTCCAGATAGTCCCTTACAACTGATACTGCAACCGATGCATCTCCACGAGTTGGACACATGACGATATTGCCAAGCAGTGCTCCAAGTTTTCTGGCGTCTTCCATAGTGTCTCTGTAACCAGCCTCGAAACCTTCCTGTAACTTTATCTCTTTGTTTTCATCGTATGCTTCATGATATCCTATATTTCTATAGTTCTCTTCTTGAGCCTGCGATTCGTGCTTTAGTAAGGAACCATGAGCAAGAGGAACTTTACAAGCTGAATCTTCGTCGTCGGATTGATTGCCAAAGAAGTCATCTTCGGAGGAGTCTGATGTTTTTGAATTCATTGAATTTCTTCTATTGCTTCTTTTCCAATGTTATGATCGCGTCGTTTACAATAATATGTACTGTAGAATTAGACTTCCGTAAGCCAATAGTCTTTGCCAGATAAACAGACTTACAACTTCAACCCGGGGTACTGTATCGATCAGAGACGCACAGAAGGCAGAAAAGGTGGTGCGACATCCACCATTCACAAGTCCCACTTCGGCCGAGAAGAGAAGAATGTGACGTGAAAAGCCCACGTCCGTTTTTAACGGACGAAAACCGACCAAAACGTTCTCTAACCTCCTCCTCCACCAGTTTTCTTATTTCTAGCCAACAAGGTCAAAGTGAAATAAATTTCGAAATTCTTCCTTTTTCCTCTTCAGGCTTCCCTTCTTCTTACAAAAACTCTGACCAGCAACCATAGAATGAACTTGATACAACCTAAAGCATTCTTTTCGTGCATTCTATTCCTTTCCCGATCCTCTGCATTCAACACCAGTCCCTCTTTCTCTTCCCTGAAAAGTCAAGTAAGAAACAAAGAACTTTTGCAACACTTTTCAAAGTACTCCACTTTTTCTAGAACATTGAGTTTCCCTACAAATACAATCATGGATAAATCACTCTCGCAAGCTGCATCAAGGCGCATTTCTTCCCTGTTCTCAAGAGAACAGAAGCAGGTAGATGGTACTAAGGATCGTGATTATTCCACAAAGAATCGTTCAAAGGAGTTGAAACGTCTTGCTTCTACGCTTGACGTGGATGTGAAACAGGTCAAAGAGATGTTGACAAAGCAGAGGTCTAGATTGAACAGTGACGAGGAAAAGGCAAAATACGTGGACTGGATTCTTGCTGACGATACAAATGGGCAGAAGCGCCAGAGGAATCCTAGTGATGCAACATCCTCTGAGGAGAAAAAAACCGATGACGCAGACATGGTAAATACTGCATCCGCTTCCTTAGCTCCCAAGAAAAAGAGAGCTGCACGTCCTGTGCGTCCTGAACCAAAGAAGAAGCCGGAAGATATGGAAGTTGATAATTCTGCTCCCTCTTCTACTCCATCAACTGTGGACCCCAGTCTTTTGAGCAACTTCAAGTTCAAAGATATGCCCCTCAACGCCATGACAAAAAAGGCATTGACTGAAACTTTGAAGTTGGAGACTATGACTGAGATCCAGTCAAAGACATTTACCGAAGCTGCAGGGGGTACTGATGTGCTAGGAAGGGCACGAACCGGAACGGGAAAAACTATTGCATTCCTACTTCCAGCTCTTGAGTGTCTCCTCAAAAATCCAAACTTCACGCCTGGGAAAAGCGTTGGTGTTTTGATTATTTCCCCAACACGAGAATTGGCAGGTCAGATTGGAGATCAAGCTCAGAAGCTGATTACTTTTCATAAGGACCTTTCTTGCCAAGTGGTTTATGGAGGCACTAGTATTGGAAGGGACGTGAATGCATTTAATAAACGCATTCCCACATTCCTTGTTGCTACCCCCGGTAGACTATTGGACCACATGGATAATACCAAATTGAGTAATGGAAAGAAGTTTGGTTATGATGTTATGAGAGATACACCAATCCTAGTATTGGATGAGGCAGACAGGCTTTTGGAGATGGGATTCCGTCAAGAAATCAAAAAGATTATGAAATTCCTACCAAAGCAAGATAAAAGACAGACCTTGCTTTTCTCCGCAACTGTTCCTCAGGAATTGAAAGCCATCATGGGTGAAAACATGAAGAGCGATTATATCGAGGTTGATTGCATTCATGATGGGGGGAATAATCCAGATGGCGGGACACACACGAACAGTCTAGTAAAACAGACTTACACTGTCTTGCCCAAGCTTCAAGACCAAGTAACAGCTGTTGTGAAGTTGGTTCAAGATCAAATGAGGTCAGATCCAGATCACAAGGTTGTGGTATTCTTCCCCACTGCGCGTATGGTTGGGTACTATTCCGAATTTTTCAATCTTGGACTTGGCATTGAAGTCATAGAGATCCACTCGAAGAAAAGTCAAGGGTACAGGAATAAAGCGTCTACCAAATTCAGAGAGGCGAAGAGAGGAATTCTGTTCACGAGTGATGTGTCAGCGAGAGGAGTTGATTACCCAGATGTCACCGCTGTCCTTCAATTTGGAATTCCCGAGAGCAGGGAGCAATATATTCACCGCCTTGGAAGGACCGGGAGAGCAGGAAAAGAGGGA
>Ga0115005_10003134_pt1 | contig 13173 bp, 12 predicted proteins | sample ArcOceMetagenome_FD_87163 | JGI IMG/M metagenome (GOLD analysis project Ga0115005, IMG submission 87163) | Marine eukaryotic phytoplankton communities from Arctic Ocean - Arctic Ocean - Greenland ARC118M Metagenome | ecosystem: Environmental > Aquatic > Marine > Oceanic | place: Arctic Ocean... | reverse complement strand
GATATCCCTGTGCTGAAGGTGAGTCAGTTCTAGTGTTTTTGATTATTCTGTTTGTTTGTTTGAAGTAAGTGAGAGAAAGAGGATAGTTTGCGTGACGACTATAGATTAGGCATTAGTAGGCAGTGGATCTTTATACTTTGTTGTTGCCATGGAAGATCGTAAAGGATGAATGGTGTTGGAAGTTGCAAGGGAATGCATGGATGGCTTGAAGTAAAGACGTCAAGATCCACACATCTATCTATTCATCCATTCACTCATTCATTCAATAGAAGAAACATCACTTTTTCACAAGATATCCTTTTTGACTTTTTTCATTTCTCACCCAATTCAATACCTTTCCATCCTTCATCATTAGACACCCCTGCGATCCTCATGGCCATGGAGGAAGGAGGATCTTCCGTAATCGAGCTCGGAATCCCATACACCGACCCCCAAGCCGATGGAGCCACCATTCAAAAAACAAACCAGGTTGCCATCAAAGGAGGTACATCCGACATCACCCAATGCCTCGCCCTCGTCAAACAGGCACGCGAACTCGGTCTCACAATCCCAGTTGTACTCATGGGATACTATAACCCATTCCTTCAACATGGACTCGAAAACGTTTGTGCACAAACAGCAGCAGCTGGAGGAGACGGATTCATTATTGTTGATCTTCCTCCTGAGGAAGCTGCTGAACTATGTGTTTCTTGTAAGAAGCACGGTTTGTCCAATATTCCACTCATCGCTCCGACTAGTTCAGATGATCGTATTCAAATACTCGCTGATAAAGCATCGACCTTTCTTTATTGTGTTTCGGTAGCGGGTGTTACGGGAGCTCGTAGTTCTCTTCCGGATGATCTTGAGGAATTTGTAGCTCGTGTGAGGTCCAAGACGGACTTGCCACTTGCTGTTGGATTCGGAATTTCGAACCCTGATATGGTGCAGGGAGTTGCGAATGTGAGTGATGGTGTTGTGGTTGGATCTGCAATTCTTCATGCGATTGAGGCAGCTGGAAAGGATGCTACTACGGAGGAGAAGGCGAATGCTGTTCGTGAAAAGATTGCCAATTTATGTACTGGGTTGAAACAATCTAGTGATGCCAAGAACCAGGCCACGAAGTTGGGTGCACTGCCAGATGCGATTGATGTAGACGAGCGTAACAAGGTGACTCACTTTGGAAAGTTTGGAGGACAATTCATTCCCGAGACACTTTCGGAGGCTTTCCGTGAGATTGAGGAGAAATACAATCAGATCAAGTCTGATCCTGAGTTCCTCGCTGAGCTTGCTGTATACCGTAAGGATTTCGTAGGAGGACCTACTCCTCTTCACTTGGCAGAGCGTCTTACTGAGTTGTGTGGAGGAGCCAAGATTTGGCTCAAGCGCGAGGACTTGGCTCATACCGGAGCTCACAAGATTAACAATGCTATTGGACAGTGTCTTCTTGCAAAGCGTATTGGAAAACCCCGTATCATTGCTGAAACTGGAGCTGGACAGCACGGTGTAGCTACTGCAACCATTTGTGCAAAGTTGGGTATGGACTGTACAGTTTACATGGGAGCTGTGGATTGCGAGCGTCAAAAGTTGAATGTTTTCCGTATGAACACACTTGGAGCAAAGGTAGTTCCAGTTCAGGATGGACAGCGTACCTTGAAAGATGCTATTAACGAGGCAATGAGAGATTGGGTCACCAACGTTCGTGACACTCATTACTTGATTGGATCTGCCGTTGGGCCTCATCCCTTCCCGCAAATTGTGCGTGATTTCCAGAGTATTATGGGTGTTGAAATGCGTGCTCAAATGCTCGAAAAGGCTGGAAAACTTCCAGATGCAGTCATTGCATGTGTAGGAGGAGGATCCAATGCTATTGGAGCTTTCCATCCCTTTATCAACGACGAGACCGTTGAATTGCACGGTGTAGAAGCAGCAGGACATGGTATCGACACCGATCAAGGCCACTGTGCAACTCTCACGAAGGGAACTCCTGGTGTTCTCCAGGGAGCTTTGACGTACGTTATCCAAGAAAAGTCTGGACAGACACTCAATACCCACTCAATCAGCGCAGGTTTGGATTACCCCGGAGTAGGACCTGAGCATGCGTTCCTGAAGGATATTGGACGGGCAACATATAATGCTGTCACCGATGACCAGGCTCTTGAGGGATTCAAGATGATGTGTGAATACGAGGGAATTATCCCCGCTTTGGAGACCGCCCATGCTATCTATTATGCTATTGAACTTGCGAAGACTTTGGGTCCTGATAAGGATATTGTCATCAACATGAGTGGGCGTGGAGATAAGGATATGCCACAGATTGCTAGAATTATGGGAGTTGAGGTATAAAATGTGCGGTGAATGTAACAAATAAATGTCATTTGTTTATGCGAATGAATCTGTATATATATTTGTGTCGATACTGTTATTCATTCATCATTTGCTACTTAATCATAGAATGACATCTTGTACTATTTGCAGGACCCCCGATCATGCATCTTAAAGGTCAAGATGATTCTTTGTAGTCTCTCCCCAATTGTCTCCATTCCACTTCCCCCTAGCATCGTACAGCATAAAGCGAATGGTTCTGCGAGATCAACAATGGAAAGATAATTGTACTTCACACATATTGGATTGCGGTGAAGACCATATGCATTGCAAATATGGATAAGTGCATCTTTCCCTCTCTCTCACATGTCACATGTTGAATGTTCGAAGAGAGACGAATACGAGAGAATAGGAATCCTCTAGATATCCATGAACATGGAACACAAAATAAGGTGACGTGGAAGCTACAAGGCTTTTACCCCGTGCTGCAATGCAAACATTCAAAATCTTTTACTCCCAATATCGTTTCAGGATCAAGTAAAGTACCAAACAATGCTCGGTGATTCAGTTTGATTTCATGAATTAAAGAATCATCTTCTACAGTACGCCAATGAATAGATGACTGGAACGGAAAGAAGTATAGCTACGATAAAACTTTTTAACATATTTTTGAATTTTCAACGACAGCGCTTCTAAGTTACTTCTCGCTACAACACTATGATACTACCATAATACTACTTACTACTACCACTCCTCCTCGTTCAGTAAGTAGTGCAAGCCAAGTAATATCATACCCACTACTACTCTACGCTGTTGTCATTTTGAAAGGGTGATAGGCAAGGACGTCGAAGATTAGTAGAAAAGGCGAAACGAACATTCGACGACGCTTTATTTCTAGACGCCGAACAAGTTGCTAGCACGTGTACAATGATTCTGAGAGAACGCATTGTCGAGGATCGTCTACTACATTATTGCAACTAAAAAGGGCAATAACAGCATAATAAGCGAAGACGCTGATGATTAAAATAGGCAAAGTTGTCATGTCACAATGCTTTAATTTCTCCAAGGGGATGCTTTGTCAATGATCGTGTACTGCATTGTTATAATTGAGAAGGGTGATAGGCAAAGATGTCGAAAATTAGAATAGGTGAAGTGTAAATCACTTTCGGACGAGTTGCTAATACAACGATTCTAAGGGGATGCTTTATCGAGGATCATCTAATACATTGTTGCAACTGAAAATGATCACAGGCAAAGACGCTGACAAAGTTCACATTTAGCATGCTTTGTAAGGAGTTGTTCCAATGACTCAATCTCAGAGTGGCTTGAACCTGTCCTCGTTGAAAATCTCATCTGTATCTATAAGCGACAATTTATGTGAAAGTTTGAGACAATTGAGACGCCTCGGCTTCACTTGCAGGCGAATTTAGGCTGTGCTTCAGCACTGCCCTTTTTATTTGATAGCTGTCACTGATAAGACGATTCGATACTTTTGGTGGTACACGCTTCCAGATCGTCGTCGTTGTTGTCCATATCATCCCTCATTTCGGTATCGGACATTGTTTTGATTTGATAGTTACCGTCACTGGCTCTAGAGGACGATTCAAACCCATTAACGTCACCAACATATAAGATGTCAAAGCCTTCTGATTCCAAGCCCCGTCTGTTGCACCCGTGAGTTGATCTAGAAAAACCTTGTACACAACATTCGAATGGAACTGTTTCTTCATTTACTAATTTTTGCAGCACATCGTCGTCAATATAGTCCATAGTACCATCCTTCATTGCGACATCGGCATTTGTTTTGATTTGACAGCTGCCACTGGCTCTAGAGGACGATTCAACACTTTGATGGCTATCTTCAAGATCGTCTTCTGCAAGATCTTCATCATTATAGATATCATCCCTCCTCATTTCGGCATTGGAAATTGTTTTGACCTTGAAGAGTGCAGATCGGAATGATATTATCACGATTCCGCTCATTGTCACAGAAAATAAGGCATAAAACATCCAACTTAATCCTGTGAGGCTCTCCTGGCAAGATGCGCCATTGAAGACCCTAAGAAAATCGATTAGTATATAAGTACGAAGAATTGTACGCACTTTTCGAACAGTAAACGCATTGCACATTGTCTTACCTTCTGTACATTGGTAGCACTTTTGAGCATCTTGAAATGTTCAATCCTCCTTCAAAGCCTAGGGCGAGGACTTGCAAGTTTCGTTTCAAATCATCGATAGTTTCCAAAAAAACATCAACGCTATCTCCACAGGAATTCTTGATATTGTCCTCATTTGTCAATATATTACTAGTTGCGTCGATGCTGCTCCGAATGCTCGCAATCTGCATAATTACTTCGCTATCCCAAGATTTCTCTATTGTACATTGACTCTTGTAATAGAGGAAACTTTGAAACATGAGGTGATCTTCAGTAATCCCATATTGAAGCAATGCTTCCTCAATAGTAGCTTCCGGTCCATTAATTCCATCGCCGACACAGAAATCTGAGTTCAAAACGCTTCCCACAGCAAAGACAATGGTGATAATCCAACCAATTGCAATCATTGCAAAAAATAGGGGTAGGACAAAGTATGAAACCATGGCTTTTGCTGCGGGATTCCCCAAATTACACCAACCAATTAGCGCATAGGCTACGAAATAAAAACTCAAAATTCCAACTATCAGAGAATACATTTTGACCAGCCAGTCATTCCTTGTATATGCATCAAGGGCTTCGTCCAAACTACTTGACCTTTCTATCATGATGTCAAGATTGGATTCAAGCCCCACAATCTCTGATCTTTGAAGAAAGTCCTTCACTCCGCTCATGCGATTCACGATATCACTGATTGACGAGTCAATCTTGAAGGTGTCGTTACCACTTTGATTTGGGCAGAAATCGTTCATATCAATGTAGCTACTTAAGGCTGATAGGGGATCTTGGACACCCTGGATCCCTTCGTTCATATAGGATGCAACGGTTTTCCCTTCATACAAAGTATTTCGTAAATCTTCATTGAGAACCTTTATTTCTGTCACTGCTTCCGCAAGAAACGGGACGCCTTTGTTCAACAGTAGTGTGGACCCTATAAAGATTCCACAGATTGCCACGAAGAACACGTATCGGATCGTTTTATATCTTTTGTATGACTTTGTCTCAACAACCTCCTCCGTGCTGGTGACTTGGCCAGCCATACAACCATACCGTTTGTAACCACGAACTTTGAAGTAAAGTATGAAGATGCACCAAAACAAAAATAATGAGCATAGAAACACAGAGAAAGCAACGATTCCTTGAACATAATTTTGCTTTACTGATGCAGTTTGAGACGCAAGAGTAGCAATATTTCTGGTATGCCAGAATCTAGGGGCATTATGCATAAAAGCCATTTTCTTGTAGTCAAATTTCTCAGCCAATGTGCATGGAGGTTAGTTTCAGGGCTCGAGTTGAATGGGGTAACTAGAACTGCCTACTTTATGGATTCGGATAGATACTGGCATCGTACCTTGTAATCTTTGAGTTATTGTTATTGTTATTGTTATCTTGTTTTCATCCGTGGCACCATAAAATCGCAAAGACGACTCAGGGAATCTTATCATAGACTAACTGTAGTAAATACTTCGTTGCATTAATTGTTATTGTACCTGCTGTGCGCGTTGAGGCCCTTTTCAAAACTTGACTCAAAAAGAACATCTGGAGGAGTCCTGGAATTCCTAATGCCGACCCTTGCACGACACAAAAAAACATACCACCTTCGAATCTTCTCTCCACAACCAATGGTACTCAACGCAATCCTACACAGCCATAGATAACATGTCTACTATAACTGTAGCTGGTTGACAAGCAGACCCTCGCAGCCACAAGAGTTTCAACGGCTCTTCTTACAGTTTAAACATTCCTCAATCATACCGACAGCAGTTGTTCCAACCCAACCCAATCAAAACATCATGTCGTTCTATGCTAGCAGACTGCTATTTCTCGCCCTCTTTGTCGATGTGAATGATATTGACGATTGGAACAAAGTCACCATAATTTACTGCGAGAATCAAAACGATTTTTCAGGCTCAGCAATCAGACTGAATGAACAGGGAGATGATAACATTGCAATTCACAGCTATAACCAAGGCTCGATCCTTCACGTCAAGACGAATCCGTTTGAAGTTATTGCAATAATATCACACGCTTGCGCACGTTTAGATTCTAATGTTTGACTACTTTTCAAAATCCAATTCTACTGGCCCAAACCATGAATTGAATTCGATGTTATCTTGCCCCCTTCAGGATGTTATGAACATATCTGCCCAATAGTCTTTCCAACCTTTCCCAACGAAATACCTTTATTCTACTCCAGCTCGTCGTCACCAAGGACATCGTCATCTTCACCTTCTTCACCCAATTTTTCATCTTCTTCATCAGCGTAAATTTCCTCAGCCATATTCCAAATCTGGAAAACATTGTCCTCCGAAACAGATGCAATTGTCCACTCATCATTACGGTTAAACGAAAGATCAGATACTTTACTAGTGTGGCCTCCATGCAAGAAAAGCAATTCTGGAGGTCCATCTTCCGCATCCTCTTGTGTTTGCTCCATTCCTATACGGGAAAGATCCCAAATTCCAACACGTCGATCAGAAGAACACGACGCGAGTACCGATTCATTGTGTGGCGCCCATTCGACATTGTAAACTTGGTCTGTATGCCCTCTAAGAGTTTGGATGCGGCTATAGTTCAATTTATCAATACATTGTGAGAAACATTTCAATTTCAGATATTCATAATGGATATGGATGGAACTAATTCCAACAGTACGATTTTTTCTTACCATTTCAAGTTTCTCATGTCCCACAATGCGACAGTTTTATCAGAACTACCAGTTGCAAGAAGATACTCATTCACGGGGTTGAATGCAATACTGTTAATATCTGCATCATGTGCATTCTGGATACAGTGTACAGATTGAGAGGGATTTTCCTTTCTCACATCCCATATCCGAATACTTCTGTCATCACTAACACTTCCAATGAGGTTTACGTCCCTATGATGCCAATCAACATCTTCTACAACATCAGTGTGTCCTCTGAATACACTCACAGGTTTCACTTGTGTTCCATTTTCGGACTTTCCTCCAACGGCAGTATTCACATCCCATAGGCACACAGTCTTATCTTCGCTACAAGTAATCAATGAACCTTCCTTATGCTGAGACCAACACATACCATATCCCTCACCTTCGTGCCCAATACAAACCCCCTGAGGACTAGGCGGAGTAGCTGCATCTGGGAAACTACTATGCTTGCTAAGATCCCAAATGAATATTTCCGGATTAGGCCCGCGACTTGCAACAATGAAATGGTTTTGAGGCATGTACCGTGCACGATTCACCTCGCCGTCATGCTTGATCTTCATGCGGACCTCGATCTTCCCAACTGCACCGGATGATCCCGAAGGAGCGTGTCCAAATCCGCCAACTTCATTCTTTTCTTCGTCATAGTTTGCAGCGGTAAAGGTTGCAGCGGGAGCACTGCCATCCCCACTATCCTTGACTACCTCGTCGTTATCTTTAGGAAGGTTTACACTTGCCACCATGAGGAAGTTCTGTTCTCCCGTGGTGTGGGTTCCAATCAAGACATTGTGTTCGACGGATTTTTCGAGGGTTTTGGTGTTTGGCAGCCATTGGCAGGTGAGAGAGGGCCACTCGAGACTGTGTGTCATTACAAAGTCGTAAAGGTAGGGAGTATTTTTCTTCCAGATCTTGTACTCGGCATCAATGAGCCGTTCCTCTAGGACATCGCTGACTTCTGGGTTGTTTCTATTTTCATTGATGAGATCAATTGTTTTGGATGATGACATGGTTGAGTTAATGGGTTGGTGGTGCGAACGGGACTTTGCCAAGAGGGTTGGTGATGTGTGGTATGTGGTATCTGGTGGACGCAACAATGCACAAACATGAATGATGAGCTAGAGAGATCCAATCGCAACACGAGCGTTTCAATTAAAAGTCGCGTTGAGGAGGGCGGAAAAAACACATGAAAAAATATCAATTCGATGTTTTGGCGCGTTACGGAAGATGCCAGACGACATTACAGCCCTGCACCTTCGCAAGACTCAAAAAAATAATCTAGTACGTAAACTCCGTCTTTCACTGCTGTTTAACGCCCTCGAAGAAGTCCCACATCCTCTACTGACTACATTCACAAGCTCCAACGAACAACTCTGTGTTCCAGACACATCAATTGATCGATTTACTGCGATTATAGGATTGAAATATAGTATCTATAGAAGCATAAACGTTAAGGCGGCCTACGTGTACTGGTATACTAGGACAAAGATTGTCAGAATGCCGACGACGAATGATTTGAAATGGGATGCCTTGTATGGAAAGCTCATGAAATACAAAGAAGAGCACGGGAACACTCTTGTTCCAAATAGACATCCGCAACTAGGAAGTTGGGTCTCTACTCAAAGGCGATACTATAAAGAAATGAATTCGGGCAAAGAGACATCACTCACACAAGCTCGAATTGATAAATTGGAACAAATTGAATTTGTTTGGGCCACAAAAGATCCACGACACGTTCCTTGGGAGGTCAGGTATGAACAGCTTTTAGATTACAAAGCACGGAATGGAGACTGCATAGTCCCCATCGGCTACAAACATAACGTGCAACTTGCAAATTGGGTGTCTACACAAAGACAAGAATACAAATTGTGGAAAAAACATCGACAATGTCGAATCACAACAGAAAGAGTGAACCTGTTGATGGGCGTGGGTTTTTCCTTTGTTCCTCCTCGCGGTGGAGCCCGGATCCAAAAGAGGAAGGGGGCTTCAGAAGATAGCGACAGTAGCGTCAGTAGTATCAGCACAAGAAATTCAAAGTCGAGCGAGAAGAGCAACAAGAAAGCGAAAACGCCATTTCTACCTGTAGTATCAAATGAGATTACACCCCAAAAGCGCAAACCTTGGATCAAATCGTTCCAGGATTACATCTGGTGTAAGGACAACGAAACCTGTGTATCGAATAATGAGATGATCAATCAATGGTGTGAAAATCAGAGAGTACATTATAGACTGTGGCAGAATAATCCGAAGACATCTGAGCTAACTGAAGAACGCTTGAATCTCCTCAATTCCATAAATTTTGAATGGGACACTCATAGTGCAATCGCGAAAACGATGGCCAATTCTGGCAATCAGGATATTATGAATAACAGGGTAGCGTCACAAGACATAAGCCCAACCTCTGCAGAGGATATCGAACTAGCAGAAACGCTCCTATCTCTAGGAAGTATTAGCTCTCCAGAGGGATCACCAGAAGAATCACGCAGAAAGACTAACGAATCATGGCCACTTCTTAAAAAACGCTAATTTAAAAATAACCAATAGAGGTACACGTATATAAAATCATAGAGTTTCATTACGATATTTACACTACACTAACCAATCAAAATCGACCTTTCAATCTGCGCAATCTGCCATTCGTCTACTCTTCCTTCTTTGATCCCTTCAACTTTTTGCCAACTGCACCAATCCATTGCAGCGTTCTAAACCTGAATGAAGGCTTATATGGCTGGCACTCCGGAATAGGCAATGGCTTCCCAACCCCATAGAAATATCCAAATGCCCCACCAAGTCCTCCAGTATTACCCTGTCTCCTATCCACAGTATAAAACCCAAATTCCTTCACCAGTCCATCCTCATTAAAATCCATATGCATCAATTGAGGCGGCATAGTCAATTCCTTCCCGGTAGCTTCCACACCCACGAACGTTGCAGTATGCTTGGCAACCTGCCTGGTAAAGAACCAAACACGATTAGTCTGCAAAGGATCTACATTGAAACCAAAATAGTTTTGTTGTATATCAAAAGAATCCTCCAATGAAAAACTCTTGAGTGCTGCCAAGTATTCATCTCTCGGAATAGGTCCTACGACAGCAGCGCAGAATTCAAAATCATCAGCGAGGCATGCTCCAGAGTCTTTGGTTCCGATTCCTATTGCAGGAGAGAGCACTTCCTTCGCACGGGCAATGAGATTAGTGTGTGAAATGGGGAATGAAGATGCAGCGTATAATGCTTCGCTATCGATTTCACCGGGGATAGTAGATGCGGCACTGGAGGACATAGCCATAGCGGTTGTGCTGCTGCTGATACTACTAGCACTTTGTGCAAATGCATTTACTCCCTTTGAGAGGCAATATGCTGCTGTGGCGATGCTGACGAGTTTCATAATGATATTTTTTTTAAAGTGCCGAAGTTGATTGATGTTCAATTTTATGAGAGTAGAAGGTGGACAGCAGGCAGATGAGATGGAATTGAGAATGATGTGTTCGAGAAACAAAATGTGTTGGCGCAGTGTTGGCGCTCGTGGTGTTGGCATCATTTTTTGGAAAGAGCTCTTTCGATCGATCATCGGTTTCAAACAACGGAAACAAAATCCCTACTAGATATGGTCTGCGGACTACTTCACGGTTTAATTTTTTACTGCGAGCAGTTGAAGTTTGAAGTTCAGTCGAGAGGAGAGGCGGTCGAGGTGAGATTCAATCACTCCATTCATCACTCATCACCAATCACCACTTCGGCATCATTATTGAGCTACAAAATAGTAACGCGGCACTGTACTAGCTACTCGTCCCTACTCGCACATTGAACATTGAACATTGAACATTGAACATTGAACATTGAACATTGAACATTGAACATTCTAAATCCACCTCGGAAAGATTCGAATAATAATGGACTTCACCAACGATGATCGATTTGACGGCCTCTACCTCAACGTCGCTCAAACAGCACGAGGAATCGATCCTCTCCTCGACACAGTCTTCTCCTTCCTCCGTCGCAAAACCGATTTCTTCAACGGGCCCGATGGCCAGGACACGGACGCCGCCGTCGCAAAAGTAAACGAAGTCCTCCAAAAGCATGTTCGGTTGCACAGAGATCAACAGGCTAAAAAAGATCTGGAGAAGGAGAGAAAACAATTGAAATTGGCGGAAAAGAGAAAAAAGAAGGAAGCTGTTGCCGCTGCCACAAAGAAGACATTAGAACTAGCGAAGAAGGAAAAGGATCAACAGCAGGTGGATGATGTGATTGAATTGGGAAATGATGGATTCGATATTTCTGAAAGAAATGCAGAGGACACCGAGAGTGCAGTTCCCGCACCCGAGGTCGACATCGACATCGACATCGACATCGAAAAGGATAGTATTCCAAAGATTGATTCCGATGCGGACAAGCAGGAAAAAGAAGAACCTCAACAAGATGAAGATGAAGATGCTGGTCCTCCCCCAGTCGGAAACGGTGGAACCGTTCCAGGTAAATATACATGGACACAAACGCTCGCAGAACTCAATGTCACAATTGCCCTACCGGAAAATACACGAGGACGGGATCTCAACGTCGTCTTCCAAAAAAATCACCTCAAGGCTGGCCTCAAATCTTGCTCTGAACCAATTGTCAATTCTCCACTTTCCAACCCCATCATTTGCGATGATTCATTCTGGACTGTAGAAGATGGTAATCGCCTGGTGATGAGCTTGCAAAAGATCAATCAGATGGAATGGTGGGATAGCGTTTGTAAGGATGATCCCAAGATCGATGTGAAGAAGGTGCAACCTGAAAATTCAAAATTGGATGATTTGGATGGGGAAACGAGGATAACTGTGGAGAAAATGATGTTTGATCAAAGGCAGAAAGCTATGGGGAAACCAACTAGTGACGAACAGAGGAAATTTGAGGCATTGGAGAAGTTCAAGAAGGCTCATCCTGAAATGGATTTTAGCAATGCCAAAATTAATTGAATTCATGGGAATATACATTGTAGGAACTCTGAAGGGGCAATGTGGAAGCTGGCATTCAAGATGACATTCCCTGAATCGATTAATATAGAATGTAGTTAGATTCAACTTTCAACTTGAGGCGAGATTGAATGTTGGCACGTCAAGCTGGGCACATTGTCTTGCGTGCCACTTTCATCGTCGTCGCTTTCCGACAGTTTCTTTGATCTCATCTTGATTCTCAATGTAGGTAAAAAAAGAGAAGAATCAAGATTGATTATGACAGCAAAATTACAAAACGGTGACCGATGAAATGTGTGAGGCCATCACTAGTTCAACGATTCCAATGTATGAAGGTGAAAGGTCACAGAATGAGGTGAAGAATGCGGGAGTTCGGACAAATCTGCGTCGGTTCAAGCTGTGGCTTATAACAAAAATGGATTCACAGAATAGTACATAAGACCTAACGGCGCAACGCTCCATAATGTGAGAAAAGGAAAGAACATCTTTGCATCTTATTATCACTATTTTGGGGGAAATGCTGATGTCGTGGACGATCCTTATCAGATCCTAGGTACTGAGGGGCTCTATGTGTCAGATGTTAGTGTGTTGCACCGCCTAACACCAGGACCTTCGTTGTCGACCATCATGCAAACTGGGACGAGGGTTGCTGATGCCCTTGTTGCAAGCCTCGGTAATAATGTTGAAAAGAAAATTTTATTAGTTGTTTGAGATGAATGCATTGAAGGAGCACGTTAAAGAATATAAGCTCTCTAATCTTCGCGTTTTGCCCAACGGATTTTTCAAACGATAACATCACATCTGAGTCCTGTTTTAGTAGCCCAGTCGATGCCTGATGCACTTCTTACATAAAACTGCACATTCACGAATATTTTTGAACGTGTTTTTTCGCTGTACTTCGCTATGCTTCGGAGCCGAAGAGAAGGCACATCGGGGTCCAACGGACAACGACCCCCATGCACTATGATCATTCGCATAAGAAAATAACAAGAAGATACTGTATTCAGGCACGACAAACCGCAACTATTGACTCAATGTTACAATTTGCTCATCCTCTACCTGGTATATCGATATTGAAACT
>Ga0115005_10003131_pt1 | contig 13178 bp, 9 predicted proteins | sample ArcOceMetagenome_FD_87163 | JGI IMG/M metagenome (GOLD analysis project Ga0115005, IMG submission 87163) | Marine eukaryotic phytoplankton communities from Arctic Ocean - Arctic Ocean - Greenland ARC118M Metagenome | ecosystem: Environmental > Aquatic > Marine > Oceanic | place: Arctic Ocean... | reverse complement strand
TGGGAAAACTGGAATGGCTCGGCGAATTAGTTGGGATGAACCTAGTCTAACTTTGACTTGCAGTCCTGCTCAAAAACAAACGGAACGGTGCCATCCTGATGAAACTCGTCCGTTCACCGTTAGAGAATATGCTAGAATTCAAACGTTCCCTGATGATTGGAAATTTGCAGGTTCGGTGACGCAACAGTATAAACAAATTGGAAATGCGGTGCCGGTGAATTTAGGTAAGGAAGTGGGGTATGCGATTGTGAAGTTTTTGAATGAGGTTGGATGATTTTTTTAATATCGAATAAGGATTTGAGAAGTTTGATGAAATTTCACAAGATTAAAATCGTAAAGTATTGTCAAACTTCTTAATTTTCAAATCCTTGTTCGTTATTTGATATTCAAAAGACTCTTATTTGAACTTCACCTCAATCTCCCTCGCCAATTTTTGAATAGTCATTCTCAAAGCCGCGCCGCCATCTACTTCCAAAGCAACTTCTCCAAACGCGTCAATCAAATCATAGTAAAAATCTTCCTTGCCAGTCAGATGATGCCAAAAATCTTTTCCAATAAAAACTGGAAATCGTTGATCGATACTTTTATAGTGGGAAGACAAATCTTGTTCTTCTCCATAAATGATTCCCACCATCAAATCTTGAAAACCGACGTTAAGATTATTTGTCCGAGCTAAATTAATGATGCCGTCAAAGTGTCCAAAAATAGTTTGCACATCATCGTGGTTGATCGTGTTTGGACCGGATTTGATTTGACAATATTTCTTTCGGCCATCGATAGCGTCGATAAATTCAATGTCAATTCCAGTAGTCGTCGAACCAAATCCTTCGAATAATTCACCAATCAATTTTTGGATTTTCATACCAAAAGTCGTGGTGATCGAAGAACCTAAAACTCGTGGCAAAACTAATGCTTCCGCCATGCTTTCAGGATTGCCATTGCCTCTCAAGAAGTTGGCTAAATATTTAAAAAGAAAAGGATTGACATTATAATTGGAAAGGGAACCTGCTTTTTTTAAACCACCACGGACATGAGAAGTAACGATTTCTTTTAAGAAAAAATCCTTTGCTTTTTGTAGTAATTCTATTCGTTTCTGTTCGTCCATTTTTTAGAGGTCGTTTTCATATCCAATTTCTTTTAAATCAGATTTTAATTGTTGAAAATACTTTAGTTCAGGATTAATTTTTTCTACCATCTGTAGAGTAATTTTATGTTGATTATAAACTTGTCGGACTGTTGCTAAATCTAACCCTGATTTTTCAAATTGTTCTAAGTAATATTCTTCCGCCCACTTTTTAAAGGTATTTGGATTACCGTCCAGTAAAGATAGATATTCAGTTGAGCCATCAAAATATTCATCATCCGGATATTCTATGTTACCCATTTTCCAATTACTACCAAATGGTTTTTGCCAAATACAAAATGTAGTTCCAGTACTTTTTGCGGGCTCTCCGAAAATAAATTCTTCAAATTCTTGTGGGAGTCCTTCCGTTACACCTTTCCACATTATTTGAACTAATTTTGTTTTTATTTTTTTTAAATTAAACAATCTCTTTAAGAATGAGCTAGGTTCATTAATCGATATATGTTTCCAGCCATTCATTTGACTTTCATGGGCAAATCCATTGATGACAATTCCTGTATCGCTAAATAAGATGAGCAGCTGATCGCCTAAGCCATTTCTTATTTCACAAATTTCTTCTGATTCACTCCAATTTTTGTCGTAAGAAAAATATCTATATTCCCATTCAGGGCAGATTATTGCTTCTAATGCAGAAATTGATTTACAGATGTTTTGAAATTCCTTCCCCTTTGGAAGTAGCTCTAGGTTTTTGGTAGATACTTTTTTCACTCTTCTTTTTTTAAAAAATAAAAGACCTGCTCATCACTTTCCCTTGTTTTAAAATTGATACTATTCAATCTCATCGAATCAGGATGAACAAATCCTGTATAAAAGGTAGGACTATGATTATAATAAACTTTTGTAGTGAAAAGCAAAGAGTCATTTTTGATTTTATAAAAACCATGAATGTTTCCTTGTGTCGTTCGATCGAGTTGCATTAGTTCTTCAGGAGTGCTGTAAGCTACATGGGAAATGACTAGACCATCTTCGTAAAATCGAAAAGTTTTGTAAGTATCTCCAAATTGATCAGTATCAATTATTTTAAAATATATTCCATCCGTCCGTAATTCTGTAGAATTAGGATCCAGTAAAAAATTATTTTGATAATACCAAAAACTCTTGGTTCGAGGTTCTTCCCCTTGAATTGTTTTTGAAGTGTATTGCTTTTTTTGACAACTAAAAAAGAAACATAGCAATACAGTTGCAAAAAGCATGAGGTGGTTTTTATTCATGTGTAATCGGTATTGGATATTCGTTTTAATGCTGCCCGCCACAAGCATCCATCCCAATCGGCGATCCATCAGGCATATCTTTTGGCATTGAATTTTTCCATTCATTTGGATCATCCATAAATTGATCAATCATCGAAAGGGCATGCATCACATGTGCTTTTTCCATTTCTTTGCCAGCCGTTTTTTTATCTAAATAATCTTTTAGTTCTTTAATTTTGTAAAAGCTAACTGCTCGAACTTGTTCACTTGCATCTTGATTCATCGCCAATTTCATCAAGTGTTGTAAAGCTAATTTTTCGGTAACTCGACCTACTTCAGCCAAATAAGAATCCTCGTCATCTGTAAACCAAGTCGCTTGGAACAAGGCATTGATGGTATTTTGCAATCCAGGATTTCTTCGATCTCTCGCATGCTGCTCTACCAATCGAGTAGCGCGTTGTGGATGCAAATACATTGAAATCAAATAATTGGCAGTACTCTCCGCGGCAGCCATCGGATCGAAAGTCAAACCTGTCCGAGACTTAAAACTTTCTCTCGTTCGTCGTGAGTCAAAAGTTTTTGGAGGAATGAGTTGCAAAATATTTTTTGGAATAGCGAGCTCTTTTGAACTCAACGTTTTCATCAAACTTGAAATCGCTTTCATCTGCATTTGATAATCGACAATCCTTGCAGCTATTGGTGTATCACCTCTTGAACTATATTCATAATCAACTCCACCAACTACTTTTACTGCCGCCTCCACTTGGTATCGATGCGCCAAAAATAAAGGCACCAATACTTCTTCCAAATTAGAAAGTGGGGTATTCATCGGAATATTATTTACACTAAAATTTTTCAAAGCAGTTGCTCGAACGCCCATCAAACGATTCAATTCCGTAACTGGATCATTTCCATTATCCCAAAGATGTGCATAAGGATGAGCACCTCCCGCAGGACGAGCATCAGCATCAGAAATATATCGTAAACCTAATTTTTGATTTTCTTTTAAAATTCCTAACAATGCTTTTGCATGATCTGTTCCTTTGATAAAATCTTGATAACCAAACAAAATAGTTCGTTTATCCCATGCTCCAATTTTCGTATCATAAGCATTATCAAAATTCAAACTACCATCTTTATTTGCGGTAATATATGGATGAGGATAATCCATCACCGAAGACCGATCATTGGAACTTGCTGCAAAATTATGAGCCAACCCAATCGTGTGACCCACTTCATGAGCCGCCAATTGTCGCAATCTCGCTAGGGCCATTTCCAACATTTCTGGCGAAACAGGTTTCCCTTCTTCGTAAGCTTTAACCAATCCTTGCGCAATTAAAAAATCCTGTCGCACTCGCAATGAACCCAAGGAAACATGACCTTTTATTATTTCTCCAGTTCGAGGATCAGTTACCGAACTTCCGTACGACCAACCTCGAGTAGAACGATGTACCCATTGAATCACATTATATCTGACATCCATTGGGTCTACATCGTCAGGCAAAACTTTTACTTGAAATGCATCTATGTAACCAGCTGCTTCGAAAGCTTGATTCCACCAACTTGCCCCTTTGATCAATGCCGAACGAATCGGTTCAGGTGCTCCTCGATCCACATAATAAATGATTGGTTCCACCGCTTCACTCCTCGCAGCAGTTGGATCTTTTTTCTCCAAACGATGTCTTCGAATAAATTTCTTCACCAAAGATTGATCAATCGGCGTAGCATAATCCTGATAAGCAATAGAATTAAAACCACTTCGCGGATCAAAAACTCTTGGCTCATAATTCGCATCAGGTAACTCCACAAATGAATGGTGCATGCGAAGAGTGAGTGCCTCAGCGCTCGGAGTTACACTTCTCAAGTATCTCCCTTTTGCTTTTCCAACAAAAGTGATCGTTGCTTCAAATTCTGTATTTTTTGGGAAATTTCTACACATCTCAGGATAGATGGCAGAGCGTGTTTTATCAACTTTATAAGAACCTTCATTTTTGCGTTCTAATCGAGCCGTGACTTGGTGAGCATCTCGCAACAAAAAATCAGTTGCATTGACGATGACTGAATTTCCTTTTTCACTATCTACTTTGAAGCCCCAAATTACCGACTGTGCAAATGCTTGCTCCACCGATTCACTTTCCGCAGGATTATCGCTGACCGCTCGATAATTATAATTAGGCTGCATCATCAAGACCTTATTTCCAACTCGAACAAATTTTACAATTCGTGTTGCACCCAACTGACCTCTGTCCAATCCGATATCATTGGAACCCATTCCCGCAGGAAGAGAATTCACATAAAGAAATTCAGTATCGAATTTGTCAATTTCCAACATGACAGTACCTGCGTTTTCATCCCAAGTGAAATTAAAAAACCCCTCTTTTTGATCCACCATTTCTTTTATGGAAGTGGTGACCTGTGAAGTATCGGTCGTTGTAGGAATGGAAGATTTTACATGACAACTCGTCAAGAGAAATAGGGGGAGGAGAAGTATAATTCTAAACATAATTCTTATTTTGAGTCTGTTATTTTTATCTTTTTACTGTGATAGTCAATAGTTCAGGAAGTTATTTTTTTGTTATAAACTTGGATGATTAGTTTGTCTAAGGTGCTAAAACTGTAACTTGCTGAAAATTAGTCAATTATAGTTTTGTTGTCTAGCCTAAATATTACCTATTATTAAAAAGTCAACTCTCTAGTTTTACCAGAGCTGAATAGTAATAAATTTTAGATTTAATGACTACTTGATTAGCAATGCTTTTATTGATGAAAAAATTACCGAACTATTGATAGTGGAAATTTATAATTAAAACCGAAGGTACTATTTTATTAGCCTCTTTGACAATTGGTGTGGATTAAAAAATCAATCTTTTTTCTTACCATATAAGCATATAAAGCTAAGGCAGCTAGTCTTTTTTTTTCTTTTGAAGGGAAAAACGGTATACTTGTTGTATGTCAATAAAGTGAATGTAAGTACAATTGTAACTTTTAAAGAACTTGTTATTGTATAAAGAAAAGTTTAAAATTGACTAATTTTCCATCTGATTGATAACCTTCTCTTACCAAAAAAGAAATATATTAGTTTTTATAAAAGATTGAAAAACAACATTTTAGGTATTGAAATATTGATTCTTTTATTAGAAACTTTTAGGTATGATTTTTTTTCAGAAATTCATTTCCTTTCTCGATTTTAGTAATTTGAATCCTTTTTTTTTAAAACTTAAAACATAGATATGATGAAAAAAATACTTTTAGCATTTAGCGTTATTTTAATTTCTCTATCAACGAAAGCGGAGGAGAATGAATGGTTCGTCCAAATTGCAGTTTATAACAAGTATGTTTCAGCAGCTCAATTTCAAAATATTGAAAGTGAAATCTTTTACAGCAAAGACAAATATGATTTCCATAGATATTTTGTTGGAAAATATGATGAAGCTGGTGCAGAAGCAGAAAGTAAAAAATTGGAAGCATTAGGTTACAACACAACTGTGATGCATGAAAGTTTTTTTAATGCAACTTGTACTTGCTACAAAACGCCTCTTCCTCGGAAATTGGTTTCCAGTTTACAATCTATCTTTTTTGATTTCGATAAATATAATTTGAGGTCTGAATCAAAAAAGCAATTAAAGTTGTTGGTGAAGAGTTTGAAAGAAAATCCATCTTTAGTAGCTAGTCTGAGAGCACATACTGATGCGAAAGGAAATGATCTGTACAATGATCGCTTGTCAAAGAATCGAGCAAAAGCTGCAAAAAATTATTTAATTAATAAAGGCATTCCTATTAGTCGAATCAAAATCGAAACTTATGGAGAGCGCCAACCAATTGCAAAAAATCAATTGGAAAATGGAGCTGATACACAAGCAGGAAGGCAATTTAATCGAAGAGTGGCTTTGGAGATTTTGGACAAAAATGGAAATTCGATGAGTTTGGTTGAGCCGATTTATGTGCCAAGTGAACTTGATGTGAATTAAGATTTATTTACTCCAAAAAAATAAACACCCATTTAAAACTTATGTTTTAAATGGGTGTTTATTTTTAAACTGAAAATTCGATTTTGACTTAGTTAATTTTTAGATTTGCAGTCTTATCTTTTTTATAAAAAATAAATAAAATTGAAATATACTTCCTTCAATTATAAAATGGCTACCATCATATTAATGGTGATTTTAGGTTTCGGAGTTTTTGAATGGCTGAGTGCCGATTTGGAAATTGCAGCCATGTTGACTGTGCCACTTTTGCCATTAGTTTTGTTTTTTAAAAATACTTACGAAGTGAAAAAAGATTACTTAGCCGTTTCCACTTTTGGAAAAATACATCAAAAAATTTGGCTAAAAAATATCGCTAAAATCGAAGATGGAAAAACACTTTATGGAAAAAAAATGGCTAAAGTGTTTTACGATCAATTTAATTATATCAGTATTCCTTTGGGCGATAAAACGGATGCATTTATGAAGGAATTAAAAAATGCATTACCGAACTAAAGTCAAATCTCTTTTTAGATTTTTCGTTTGTTCTCCATTAAAGTAAGCATCATTCCCTTCCCCCAAAGTCTTCGAAATGGAATGAGGAAAACTAAGATTTTGACACTATCTATTCTGTGAGCATCAGGCGTACTGATTAAAGTATTCCCAAAATTTAAAATCAATAAACTGTTGTCACCTTGGTTGACGAGAAATCTGGCGCATCCATACAAACCTATGTAAGCATGCATCCGTATGAACCGTCTCAGTTAGTTAAGGAATGCGAACTAAATATATTCAGAATTTTCACTACTTCTTTTGTCCCTCTTTTTCTCTTTGAAATCAATCATTTATCCAGATAAACTCATGCTTTCAAAGCAAAAACTAAGAACAAAATAAGCGACCGAAAATTCTGAATCTATTTTATTCGCATTCTTAAGGTTTTAAAATTATCCGAATGCTGAATAGTTACTAAACAAATAAATAAACTCACCTAATCCGAACAATCATCAGATCATCAAAATAAACCTTTTCACCACTCGGATTGAAAAGAAAGAAAGACGCTTTATTTCCTTGGAAATCTTTTGGGACGGTAAATTCTTGCACCTGTTTTGTCCATCCATTTTCATCTCTATCTATAATTAGATCAGGATTCTGTAGATAGAAACCGCCTTCCATAGCCATAACTGCTTTGACTGAATTAGTGGGAGAAAATTTCCAACAGGTGACTAAGATTTTTTCGCATGGCTGCAAATTTTCCATGTTGAAAGTAAATCCATATGGATGATCAGCATCTAATAAAATGGAATATTGGCCAGAGTGAACTTGGTCAGAAACTCTAGTTTCTACATTCATTAATCGAATCTCGGCTTGATTAGTGAGGAAGCGTTGGCCATCTTCGGAGAGCAATTCTGCATTGCAAATGATTGTATCTGTTTGAGAAAATTTTCCTTTTTCTAATAAAAAGATTGAATCTCGCTTAGGTGGAAAATATCGAGTGTAGGGAAAACTTTTGATGGTTGTAAAAAGGCATTGCTCCGAATGCGAAATAATATAATGTTCCCGAGGATCATCCCAGTCTTCCAGACCTTGGAAACCAGGTGGACGATTAAAATTTATTCCAAACCATTTTTTATATTCAAATCCTCCATTGATTTGAGTTGGTTCCAATTGGAGTGTTTGGTGAGCATAATTGGTTGCTTCCCAACGTGCTCGATTCCAAGATAAATAATCATGAGTTGCTCCAATGGAAAATAAGATAATTGCAGCAAGTGCGAGATGTCCAACTATTTTTAATGGTCGAGAAATAGAAAAATCTTCATTTTGAGGAAAGAGCATTAAAATTAAAAAAGGAAGTGCCACCAAACTATATCGATCAAAATAAAAATTATTTAACATCAAAAAAGCGAAATAGCCAAAGGCAGTTGCGAGGGCAAAAAAGGTATTCCAATTGACTGCTGCAGCTGTTTTATTTTTTATTAAAAATAAAATTTGAGTGGTGCGGATCAAAATCCATTTGAGTAAAATGATCCCGCTAATGAAACCAATTAATGTAAAATTTTTCCAATCATTTTTATGAATTTGGCTAATGGGAAATTCTCCTTCAAAAGGCAAAACAAGTGGGCCAATGCCAAAATTCAAAAAGGTATTTCCCAAATAGGAATCCGCTAAAGAATGGTAAAATGGATAGCTTAATAACAAGGCAATTACAACTGAAATAATCTTTCCAATCGTCGGAATTTTTCTCCAAAAATTAGCGACTAACACAATCAATATGGGCAATAAAAAAAGTCCCCATAAGATAAAAAAACCAACTGATTTAGAAGCAATAGCATCTGCTAAGTTTCCATTAGTAATATTGTCAAGAAGTTGGCTGGTTTTTCCAAAATTCTTAGAGAGCCCGTAGTTTGCATTTCGCCAATTGGTAAATAAAATTAAACTTCCTAAAGTTAAAAAAGAAGGCGTAATTCCTTGAATTACAGTCTTTAATGAAAATTTATTTTTTGTAATATAAGTGATAAAGAAAGCAATCGGAACTAAAACTCCAGGCTGTCGAATCATGGTGGCAATGATCGAAAATAATGCGGCTAAAAGAATATTTTTTTGACCTTTGTCATTGATTGCTTTGAGGGAAAAATAGGCTGCCGACATCAAAAAAAACATGAACGGAACTTCAGTCATGTAGCTAAATGAATTAGCAAAATAAAAAGGATTAAATGCCAATAGAATCGTTGCGCAAAAGGCCAGATTTTTTTTCATTCCTCCTTCCTGAAAAAAGCGGTAGGTCACCAGTAAACCAAGCCATCCTAAAACTAAAGTGGAGAAGCGAAGTAACGTAAATGAGAAGCCAAATATCTTGCAAAAAAATGCTCCCCACATTGTGTGCGCAATCAAAGTCATTGCTCCCCATTCATCAAAATAAATTTTATTTTCCAAGGCAAGTGCTTGCGCATTTCGACCGTAAGACCAATCATCGTTGAGTGGGAAATCACCAATTGGGTTGACTAAAATAATGCAAATTAGCCAAATGATGGAGAGGTAAAATGGAAAGGTGAGGTGTTTTTTCAAGATGAGTTTTCGTTGCTTGTTTTTGAATTTTTTCGTTCTGAAATTAGAACTGCAAGATGCTAATTTTTTTTTAATCAAAATCTAAATTTTAATCAAAATCAAAACGCTAGTGTAGCGAGAGTTTCAATTAAGTTTTGATTAGTTCAATTCTCCATTTTCAATCGAGTGATTTCTAGGTCATCAAGGCAAGCGTTATTTTTTGTCGGGTTAAAAATATAAAACGTCAGGCTGGAATCTCGAAAGTTTTCAGGGATGACAAATTCGGTGGTTATTTGACTCCAACCATTTTTTTGGGTTTGCAAAATTTCGTTTTTTCCTAGCTGATGAAAAATGGTTGGATCTGCTGCTGTACCGATAATTGTTGCTCAGTATTGTGCCACCAATTTTGACTTTCCCAATCTGTTGGAAGTGGAACACCTCGCCGATGCCAACCATTAAATTCGAATCCACCATTGATATTTTGAATTGGAATGTTCAAGTTGTTAAGAGGGAAATCAGTAGCTTCCTAACGCGTTCGATTCCAGGAAAGATTGTCTTTGGTTGCTGAAATGAAAAAAAAGCGATGGCAGAAAATGCTATCGCAGCAGGGATGGTCATCCATTTTAAAATTGTAAATGTATTGTTATGGTTTTTTGGAAAAATAATTAAAACCAAAAAAGGGGAGTGGTATCAAATAATATTGATCAAAAAAATCATTCGTTATCAAAAATAAAAAGTAAATCCCTGCGGTGGTGAGTGAAAATGTTATTGCCCAATTTACTTTTTCTGGTTCTCTTTTTACCAAAAAAAATAAGGTTTGGCTGAATCGATACCAAAACCATAACAATATATCTACGCCAGCGATAAAGCTAATTAACTTTAAGTTGCTCCAAGTAGAATTAGAAAAATAAGGGTGATAATTTTCAGGGTATTCGGCTAAAATATTTGGGACCATTCCTAAGTTGAAAATGCATGTTTCCATGCAAGGGGTGATCCCATTTTTCCAAAAAAGGAAAAAATGCATAACAATGTAATTACAAAAAATAAAAGTCGAGTTTTTTAATCTTCTTAAAAAAAAGGAAATGAAAGGAGGAAAAAAGGGAAGTTTTTTTAATGGTGAATACCATAATGTAATTTACCATTCAACTTAAGGAAGTTTTGAGGAAAATAGTTAGGGGGTAATTTCGGGGATTTTTACTATAAACTCACAAGGTGACTTCGAGTCATCTTGTGAGTAGGGAATACAGGCAAGTAGTTAATCATTTACCGTTAAACATTCACCATTAAAAACCCACTATTATTTCACAACGGTTACGTTGCCTGATAATTGTTTTGTAATATTTTCGCCTCGCTGGTTTACTTCAAATTCTAGGAGATAAATATAGACTCCTTGTGAAATATCTTGGTTGTTAAATCTGCCATCCCAACCTTCGTTAGGATTGGTGGAAGAATAAATGAGCGCGCCCCAACGATTAAAAATTTTCATAGAATAGTTGAGTAGCGAGCAATTGGAGTAAGGCAAAAAGTAATCATTATAGCCATTGAAGTCTGGCGAAAATGCATTCGGAACATAAACTTCACAAATGGTGCAATTCGTAAAATCAAGATTAACTTCATCTATCAACACATTACAATTGTCAGAAATCGTTACACCATAAATACCATTTTCAGTTATTTGCAAAGTAGGATTTGTTGAGCCATCGCTCCAAAGATATTCCTCCGCATTTGGGTCGAATACATCAATCACGTGTAAACCATCTTCTTCGCAAAGCAAACTATCTGGCCCTAAATTTAAATTTAATTCCGTCTCATCATAATCTATTTGGACAGCGGCAAATCCTATTTCTCCACAAGCACCAAGAATTTGAACTTCATAAAATCCTGTTTCCAAAACTTGATAAATTGGATCAGTTGAACCGTCCTGCCACAGATATTGAATACCACCAATCCAAGTACCATCTAGCGCATAAATTTCTCCAGGACAAAGTAACGTATCTGATCCTAGGTTCACATCCACCACTTGCAATGGAACGAAATTTACCAAAATCTCATCAGTTACCGTATTGCAAATATTGGTAATCGTAACGGTATAAGTTCCGGGATCGGTGATAGAAATAATCGAGCCACCCGTTCCGTCAGACCAAAAATATGATTCTGCATTGGGAAGCGAAGCGTCAATAATTACAGATTCGCCATTGCATAAAATAGTATCATTTCCAATATTTATATTTGGTAAAGGACTATTCAAAACGGTAAAATCAAAAGAGTTGATCAACGAAGGGTTCTCACACAAGTCTAAAACTTCTGTTGTTCCATTGGTCAATAAAGCAATGGAATAATTTCCAGTTTCAGTAATCGGCGGATTCACATTTATGGTAAAAATATTATCGTAAGCGCCACCTTGGGTGCATGCATTAGCGGATACGGTTGTAGTATACGAGCCGCCTGGTCCGGTGATTTGAAAGTTGCTTCCGTTGATGGTATTACATTGAATATATTCCGAAAATGTTACTTCCATTTCATCGCCTCCACAGTCGCCAGGGAGCGTAATATCTGAAATCTCAGGATCAACCATATCGATAATTCCAATATTTCCAGAGCCGCCAAAATCAATAGAGTATCCATTAGTCGAACCTGACCAATTAGAAATAACTAACGCATATGTATTGCCTTGAGTAACAGGAACAAGCGCATTATCCGCGCTGTTTCCTGTAAATTGACTTGGTGGAGAACTATTACAGCCCGCACCTTGATTAGTATAATTAGAACCACCATTTGCACCAGTATTTCCATTGCAAGATCCTCCACCTGCGGCGTTGCAACTCACTTGCATGGAGATGTGATTAAAAATATCTGCACAGGTACCATTGGTTATATTAAACAAAGCCCAGTCATAATCATCAATCGAATTATTTGGAGTCAAGGCAAATCCAAAATCACCAGATTGATTAACCGTAAAAGTGTACCAGATAGAATTTAGCTCATTATCCATGCAGCAAATTCCACCTTGCGAAGTTCCATTGATTTCATTAGGGTAATTTCCAGAGCCAGAAGGAGAAGTATTTTCGGTGTAGATTTGAGCACAAATAGGAATAGCACCCAAGCAATCTTGCACGGTAGGTGTTTGTGCAAAAACAGAATTTCCGAAACATAATAAAATTAATGGGAAAAGAATTTTGATCAATTTTGTTGAGGTCAATTTTAGATTTGTCATAGTTTAATTTTATAATAAGCTCTATCACATTACAGTTTTAGGGTTTTTTTCTACAAAAGCCATACTTAAAGATATTTAAAAAACAGGAGAGTAGGGAAGCTTTAGAAAGGAATTATGGTATTTGGATCTTTTATCAAAATTTAAAAATAGAATCAACTTTTAGAACATTCGTATGTTCACTTCTCTAAAAGCGAATATTTACTATTTTTGCAGGCGAAAGAATACGACGAGTTTTTACCTAACTATATAATTAAACAAAAAAATATGTTCAATTCAAAAATAGCAGGAATCGGAAGTTATGTTCCTGAAAAAGTAACCACCAATGATGACCTTTCCAAAGTGATGGAAACTAGTGATGAATGGATTCAAGAACGAACTGGAATCAAAGAAAGACGCTATGGTGAAAAGCATAAGGAAACGACTGCAACGATGGGAACGAAAGCTGCGCGAATTGCGATAGAGCGAGCTGGAATTCAACCTGAGGATGTGGATTTTATTATTTTTGCGACACTAAGTCCTGATTATTATTTTCCTGGATGTGGTGTTTTGTTGCAGCGAGAATTAGGTATTACGAAAACTGAAATTGGAGCATTGGATATTCGAAATCAATGTAGTGGATTTATTTA
>Ga0115005_10003126_pt1 | contig 13186 bp, 8 predicted proteins | sample ArcOceMetagenome_FD_87163 | JGI IMG/M metagenome (GOLD analysis project Ga0115005, IMG submission 87163) | Marine eukaryotic phytoplankton communities from Arctic Ocean - Arctic Ocean - Greenland ARC118M Metagenome | ecosystem: Environmental > Aquatic > Marine > Oceanic | place: Arctic Ocean... | reverse complement strand
GTGAGGTTTGAAATATTCTATTTAACATAATATAAATTATAGTACAAATGCTTTGATAGCTATAATTCTCTATTATGTAAAATATCCCAGAAAGTCTTGAAAGTACAATAAACATTCGTTTGGGGGTGTTTTAACATTCGTCAACAAGTGTTAATTGTATTTTCGTAGAATCTCATACTTGGTAATATTCAATAACATTTTTAAAATACGCTATTCTAATAAACATTCGAACTATAATAATTTGTAGCTATAATTCGACATTATGTTAAATTGCCTCTTGCCAAAAACGCTCGATTGTTTTTTAAAACTTAAAGCTGAAAAAAGCTTTTATTTTTAAACACAATTTTCCAACGCTTGCCAACGCACAAAAGCTAACCTTTTTAGTTTGTAAGAAACTTTGTAATTATATAATAATCCGTCAATATTTTTTTCTAATAACATTTTGATAAACTTTCCACAAGAGTATAAAATTTAAGAAAAATAAATTTCTATACACTTGTTCTAATTTAGAGTTTGTATGATATTTTTTGGTTTATAGAGTTTAATAAACTTTTGAAATAGAAATTGAAATAGTTACTATTAATGGTTAATTATTATCTTTTTTTCTTGATAAAAAAAGAAACAAAAAAATCAAGGCTCACATATAAATTTGGAAACAATTACGGCTCAATCGCTATATTTTAGAATAAATTCTAATTATTAATTTCACTTTGGAAAGGTTATAATTTTCTAATTATCAATGCTATTTATTGCTAATTCTCTAAAATATGTACGCTCATTTACCTATTATTTTCCCAAATCTATATTAGGCCATTTGCCAACGCTTTATCTGGGTAAAAACGTGTTAGGCTATTTAAAATAATAATTTAAATTTTTAAATTATCAATCATATTTTCTAAAGCATATTTTGATAATTCTGGATTGTTTTTTGAACTGTCTTAAAATTGTAAAAATTAAAAATATGTATTATTCACTCCTAAAATATTGTTTTACACTCCTCTACTGTTTTGCCAAAATTATATTAAATCGTCTTTACAACAGTAACATCTTGGTAAAAAAGTTTTTAGTAGTACTTCAAACTACCCTTTCAACAATTCACTTGGGCTAATTCCAAATTTCTTTTTAAAAGCCGTAGAAAAATGTTGCGGATTTTTATAACCCACCTTATCCGAAATCTCCCCAACGGATAATTCTTGATTTAACAACATACTTTTTGCCTCCTTCATTTTTAAGTCTCTTAAATATCCAAAAACACTGACTCCAAAGGTATTTTTAAATTCCTTTTTTAAAGTACCTTTATTAGTATTTACCTCTTTGGCTAAATCAGACAAGCTTAACGGAGCATTTAATTGTGCTATAATTATATCTTTCACATCGTGCATTTTAGAAATAATAGCTTTTGATGTTTTGCGGTATACCGTATTTATGCTAAAAGTACTTATTTGGTGCATTTGTAATAACAGTAATTCTAACACTTTAGAATCTAAAAAAAGCTGACGGTATTCATTCACCCAAGAACAATGTATAATTTCTTGAATTATTGAATGCATTTGTGGACTTATGGGATAATTATTTTTATTTAAGAACCCGATTTCTTTATTTTGAATGATTTTTTTAAATTTTTTAAAAATAGCATCATTTGGCAAATATTGTTCAAAAAAACTAGGACGCAAATTAATTTCGAAAATGTTTGCTTCTTTTGTATATAATTCTAATTTCCCCTTAATATCATTACAATAGAAGATGTTATGTGTATTAGCATTCAATGTATATGCACTGGGCATTTTGTTTATAGTAGTAGTAGATTTCCCTTGTAGAGTAAATTGCATTTCTACAGATTCTTCATCAAATTCAAATAATACCGTGGTCTTATCGAGCAAAGAATTTTCACCATAATTAATTTTAAAATTTGGCATTGTAACTTCTTTAAACCTACCTTTTATATTTCTGTACTCATAACTAAAATCGGTCTCTTGGGTGCCAACGGAATCAACTTTATAACCGCTTGTTCCAGTTTCATAGACAATACCTTGTATATCATTTAAATGTATTTTTAGTCCCATTTTTTATTGCTTTTTACGTAGATAATTTTGCTTTTTACGTAGATACATTTCTTTTTTTACTGATTATTTTTGTCTTCCAAAGATACTTATTTAAAATTAGTCTTAATAATAATAACAAATATTAAATCAGTATTAAATATACTATGGATCATTACAAATTACTAATAACGCTGGTATTAATTGCATTTTTTGTTCAATTACAATATGGACAAAACACTATAAAAGGGCAAATAAAATCTAATACTGGTACTGTAATTGAAAATGCATCAATATACATAATGAATACAAGTTACGGCACAACAACTAATAATAATGGAAGCTATTTGCTTAAAAATATTCCTAATGGGAACTATAAATTAGTGGTGTCTGTAATCAATTATAGAACACAAGAAAAAGAGATTGAACTTTCTGGACAATCAATAACTAATAATTTTATGCTAGAAGAAGCCATAAATAGTTTAAATGAAATTATAGTAAAAGGAAAAAAAGAAACTGTTCTATTAAAAGAAAAAGCATTTAGACCCGAAGTATTAGATGCAGATGTATTACAAATGAAAGCAACACCCATAATAGATTTATTAGGAAGTCTTTCTGGAATTAACGTAAGGCAACAAGGCGGTCTTGGTAGCGAAGCCAATATTATGGTCAATGGAATTTCGGGTAAAGGAATACAAACCTTTGTAGACGGAATTCCTTTAAGTCTTTTAGGAAAAGGATTTTCTTTACATAATATTTCTACAAACCTTGTAAAACGCATCGAAATTTATAAAGGGGTGGTTCCTGTCTCTTTTGGATCTGATGCACTTGGTGGCGTGATTAATATTGTTACTCAAAGTAAGTATTCCGATTATGTAGATGCATCCTACACAACAGGTTCTTGGAATACCCACAGAACAGAATTTGGGATAAAAAAGTATTTGAATGCTAACAAAACGCACTATTTTCAATTGGACGGTGCTTTTAATTATTCTGATAATAATTATTGGATGGATGATGTTGATATCGTTGTAGATGAATTATTAAATACCGAAAAAGGACGTGCAAGAAGGTTTAACGATCAATACAAATCTTATTTAACACGTTTGCAATATGGTTTTCAAAATGTTTCCTGGGCAGATGATTTTAAAATATCGCTAACCAACTCATTAATTGATAGACAATGGCAACACGGTATCACAGCAATAATTCCTTGGGGAGAAGTAACTGGAGAAAATAATGATTTAAATACTTTAATTTCTTGGAGAAAAAAAACAAAAAATAATTCTTGGAATTTTTCTGCTATGACAGGTTATAATCGCATAAATACAAAGTTTAATGATGTTGCTGGTAAAGCCTATTTTTGGGATGGTACATTTGTACCTAGCCGTCAAAAAGGAGAAACCGGTTTTTACCTTAATGGTAGAACCCCAGACATTACTACAAATAACTTTTTTGTACGTGGAAACGTTAATTACAGGATAAACGAAAATCATAAAGTAAACTTTACAGGTCTCTTCTCCTCTGCCCTATTAAAAGGAAACGATAAAGCTGGGGCAGAAAGTTTTAGAGAAGATTTTTATAAAAATCCGCAGACCTTTTCAAAGGCTTTTTCTGGAATTTCTTTAGAAAACAAGTTTCTAAACAATAAGATAACCAGCATTACTTCCTTAAAATATTATTGGCTAAAAAGTAGAATTGCTGGTTTAAAGAGTGACAATACTTTTGATGATTATTTTGAAAACAATAACAGTTCCTTTGGATATGGCAACGCTTTAAAAATAAAATGGTCATCAAACCTCTCTAGTTACCTTGCTTATGAATATACCCTTCGCATTCCTGATGGCGATGAGTTGTTTGGAGATGGCATCAATATTGGCCCCAACCCTACGCTAATTCCAGAAAGAAACCATAATCTAAATTTTGGGATTCATCTAACGGCATTTAATAAAAAAGTAACTTTTGATGCGAATGGTTTTTACAGGCAAACTAGTAATTCTATTTTCTTAAATGCAGTTTCTAGAGGTCTTTCTGCTTATTTCAATCTACAAGAAACAGCAGGTACTGGTTTAGAAATGGCTATTGTAACAAATCCAACACCTCAACTTTCATTATTTACAAACGCTACTTGGCAAAATATTACTTTAAAAGAACCAGACCCTTATGGGCAAATAGAACAACGCCACGTAGGATCTAGAATTCCTAACAACCCGTACTTGTTTGCAAATTTTGGAGCAACATACAAACTTCTTAACGCCTTTAAATCAGACAGTCATTTAGAGCTTACCTATCGCAATAATTACGTACACGAATTTTATAGGTCTTGGGAAAATGACGCCAAAAATGATAAAAACAAAGCAAAAACCCCAACACAATTTCTTCACAATGCTAGTATTGGGTATGTATTTCCCAATCAAAAATATAGCCTATTTATAGAAAGTATAAATTTCACAAATGAAAAAGCGTACGACAATTTTAGAGTACAAAAACCAGGAAGAAGCTTTTATTTAAAATTAAGAGTATTTATTAATTAATGATTAAAACGTAAAAAAAATGAAAAGAGTAATCACAAATTTAAGTATTGTAGCCTTTATTTTGCTACTAATGTCCTCTTGTAATGATGAAGACCCAACAGATCCCACAGTGCAACCAGATGAAAACAATTACGCATTGTTCACGTTTACGCAAGGTGGAAGTTATAATTTTAATTATTACTTACAACCTATAAAAAGTTTAGTCGACAAAACCTCGTATAACAACGAAAATGCAGTAGAAATTGTAACAGAAACTACAGCAGGAGTTTATGATTTTAATGGAGATTTTTATACAAATACCTATGCGGCACCACAAGAAGTAGCAAAATTTTCTTATGATGAAGCATCTGAAAAATTTGTTGCAAATGGCTCTTTTACAACCACAGAGATTGGTTATGCGGGTGCACCTTGTTTTAGAGACGAAAATATGGCGTTTATTGGAGGACCATCTAGTCAAAAAATATTGATTTTTAATCCAACAACGATGACAAAAACGGGAGCTATTGATTTTAGTAGCATCTCTAGGGCTGGCGAAGTAACAAATTTCCCAGAACCAGGTAAAAAAATAAATATAGAAGCGCCAACAGAAATGATTATTAGAGGAAATTATCTATTTATAGGATTCTTTCTTTTAAATACGGCAGAACCTTATGTACCTGCAAGTGCTACCGCAGATATTATGATTATAGATTTAACAAAAGTAGACGCAAATTCATCAGACAATTCTAGTGCTTTAGTAAAATGGATTTCTAGCGATAAAGGCGTTAGTGTAGGATCGTGGAATTCTGCTTTTGGTGCAAAATTTATGGTTGTTGATGAACAAAACGATATTTATATTTTGTGTCATAATTTTTGGGGAGGTTTAAGTATAGGAAAGCCAAATTGTATTCTTAAAATTAAAGATGGAGAAACAGATTTTGATGCAGACTATTATTTCGATTTAGAGACGGTAAGTAGAGGTTTGGGTAACCCTGTATTGAATTTAGAATATGTTGGAGACGGCATATTTTTTGGTACTTCTAATGACCCAAGTGCTATTAACCCAAATGATCCATTATCTTACTACCAAGATCCTATTGCGCAATGGTATAAGTTTGATTTATACAACAAAACAGGCAAGATAGTAAGTGATGAATATACAAGAGGCTCTTTAACCGCTGTTACGCATAACGAAAATGGAAAAGTTTATATTCCATTTCAAAGTGCCACTGAAGCGCACGTTAAAGAAGTAGATATTGAAACTTTAGAAAATAAAAAAATATTTACAACTACTGGTGCTTCAATAATTAAAAAAATAAAATAATACATTTAAAAAAGGAGTAGAAATTAATTTTTCTACTCCTTTTTAATTAAAATTTTTCTTATGAAAGGTGTAATCTATAGTATCCGTTTTTTATTGGCATTGCTTTTTATTTATGTTGCCATTGATAAAATGCTAAACCCAATGATACCCCAAGATGAAATTGGTATAAGTGCAAACTTTACAACGTTCTATAGGCTTCTATTAGAAAGTAAATTTATCTTTTTTGTTTGCTTTATAGAGTTATTATGTGGCGTTCTGCTACTATTTAAACGAACCTATTTATTGGGTGCTATTATGCTTGTGCCTCTATTATTATGTTTGTTTATGATTCACGCTTTTATTTCAAAAAGCAACTTTTACTTAATTTTTGATGGAACACTTTTCCTTTTAAATAGCATTTTAATTATATATCGTTTTAAAGATGTTAAAACTGGCATTTTTAAACCTCAAAATGGCTGGATATAAAACGGAACAACATCAATATTTCAACTTAAAAAATGAAAACACAAAACATCTTACTTTTATGCATTAGCATCGTTTTATTATGGGCTTGTAGTGCGGATTCTGATGAAAACACAGCACAATATCAACTAAAAGAGGCTACTAAAAGTATCGCGTGGACTGCTTATAAAACAACAGATAAAGTTCCTGTAGATGGTACTTTTAAAACAATAGATATCATTTCTAACGCCGAAGGAAATACAATTAAAGAAGCACTTCAAGATTTAGAGTTTTCATTGCCTGTTGCAAGTTTATTTGCAAATGGTAAAGAATACAATGTAATAAAATTCTTTTTTGGTATTCTGCCAATACCAGATACTATTACAGGGAAAATTAATTTAACAGATGATAAAAATGGATATATAGATCTTACTGTGGGCGGAGTTACAGAAAAATTATTTATTGAATACACCGAAATAAATAAAGAGGTTACTGTAACATCGAGTATGGATTTGCAGAAATGGAAACTTCAAGACGCAATAGAATCTTTAAACAAAGCTTGTAAATTTTTACACGCTGGTGGCGATGGCATTGCAAAAGTATGGGACAATGTGGATATAAAAACAACTGTTACTTTTAAATAAGAACTTATAAAAAAATTAGTATTGTCCAATAAAAGACGAAAGACCGCTCCGCTTTAGAATATAAAACCAAAGACTAGATTGCATCTACTTGATAAATAGTTATCAAAAAAACAAGAAGCAGGTATTTTTTAATTGTATCAGAAACGCAAGGGATTCTTTTGGAAAATCGTTAAAAATGTGTGTTTTAAAAGGATTAATAAAACAAAACTAGTTTTAATCGGACGTTAATATAAAAAATATAAAATGACAAAATTTTCAAAGATTTTAAAAATCACTTTAGGTATATTGGTATTAGCCTTTGGTATTATGACGCTTATTGATTTTATTACAAAAGGATACAATCCTAAAAATGAAGAATTGATTGCATTTAGTCCGCAATTTCAAACACTACACAATGCCATAATGGAAAGCTATTTAGGGTATACTATTCGTGTTATTATGATTCTATGCGGTAGTTTAATGCTCACAAAAAAATACTGGTTTATAGGCCTTCTAATTTATTTACCTGTTGCTGTCAATATTTTAGCAATGCATTTATTTTATGATTTGCCACCTGCACATAATTTCTTTTTTGCTTCAGGCATAGTAGTATCTGTACCCGCTTTGTTACTCCTATGGCTCGAAAGAAAAAAACTTAAAGTATTCATCTATTAAACTTAAAACAGATGCAATTAGAAATAAAAAACGTATCAAAAACCTATAACAACGGCGTAAAAGCGTTGCAAGACATATCATTAACTATCAATAAAGGTATGTTTGGACTTTTAGGTCAAAACGGCGCAGGAAAATCGACTTTAATGCGTACGATAGCAACGTTGCAAGATGCTGATAATGGCAGTATTCTCTTTAATGATATTGCCGTTTTAAAAAACCCGAATGAAGTGCGCAAAGTACTTGGGTATTTGCCACAAGAATTTGGCGTGTATCCTAATGTAAGTGCTTATGAAATGTTAACGCATCTGGCAGATATGAAAGGTATTGCTAACAAATCTGAAAGAAAAGAAGTTGTAGAAATATTATTGCAAAAAGTAAATCTTTGGGACATTCGAAAAAATAAGTTAGGTAGTTTCTCTGGCGGAATGAAGCAACGCTTTGGTATTGCACAAGCCTTATTAAATGACCCAAAACTAATTATTGTAGATGAGCCAACAGCTGGTTTAGACCCTATGGAACGGAATCGGTTTTACAATTTATTATCAGAATTAAGCACCGATAAAATAATAATACTCTCTACCCATATTGTAGAAGATGTAAGCACACTTTGTAATGATATGGCAATTATTGGAAAAGGAAAAGTACTCTTAAATGGCAAACCAGAAATTTTGGAAAAATCTTTAGAAGGAAAACTGTGGGAATTAGAAATTGATAAAAGTGAATTGGCGAAATACCAAAAGGAAAACCTCATTATATCTAATCGTTTTCATTTGGGAAAGATGAAGATTACCGCAGTATCAAATTCAAAACCAAAAGGAGACTTTCATTCGAAAAAACCTTCATTAGAAGATGTTTATTTTCACGAAATTAAAATTCAAGAACAAAAGTATAAAGAGTTGACCAATGCTTAAAAAAATTATATCCTTTGAGGTTTCTACGCGTTTAAAAACACCATTATTTTACCTCTGTTGCGCATTAATGATTATTCAAGTTATTATTTTAACTAAAGGAATATATGATTATTATATAAACGAGGCGGTACTTATAAATTCATCTACCGTATTATACAAAGATTTTGCTGGTGGCGGAATGATACTTGTTATTGTAATAGCGGTAATTACAGGAATGGTGCTTTACAGAGATATAGAATTTAAAACCGCAGAGACTATCTACTCGTTTCCTATCAACGAAAAAAACTTTTTTTTAGGAAAATTTCTAGCATCGTTCATAATAAATATTTTAATTACGTTTAGTTTTATTTTAGGGATGTTTCTTTTGCCATATTCGGGAATTGGAAAACCAGAAGATTTTGGTTCTCCGCCCTTTTTACAAATGTTACACGGATATTTTACTTTAATGGTTCCCAATATTTTTATTTTAACGGCATCTTGTTTTATCCCTTTAGTGCTTACAAGAAAATTATCGAGTAGTTATTTAGGTGTTTTATTTGTAACCATTCTTTTTATAATTCTTGAAGGCGTAAGCCATACATCAACCAATATTAAGCTTATAGAAATCATAGAACCATTTGGGTATGTATATGTTGCAGAAGCTTTAGATATGGTGCCAACTCATTTAAAAAACACTACATTTTTACCTTTTACAACCAGTTTCTATTTAAATAGAGCTTTGTGGCTGTCACTCACTTTTATTGGACTGTTTTGGGCGTATAAGCGATTTTCGTTTGCTTATTTTATCCAAAAAAAATCAACCAAAAATAAAAATGGTGTTTTAAATCAAATTGAAACGGACATTGTAAGTACTACAGAAACTTTTATTTTTCCGAAAGTAACATTGAAGCACAACACTTTAGAACACCTATTAAAATTCTTTAGATTAGCAAAATTAGAATTTCTAAATTTAGTAAGACCAAAAAGTTTTCGCATTGTTTTCGGTATTGTTTTATTACTATTTTTATTACAAAATTTTTTATTCAATGCCTCCTATTATATTGGTCACGAATACCCTTTTACAACCAATATGACGGTTAATAGATTAATATTGGGCGTATTTATTATCATTTTAATAATGATTTGGACAGGAGAGCTCATCTTCAAAGAAAAAACTACAAATCTTTGGCAAATAGCAGATACATTGCCATTGCCTATTTGGGTAAGATTACTTTCAAAATACACAGCAATGGCTGGAGTTGCATTGTGCTTAAGTTTTGGAATTATTTTGACTGGATTAATAACGCAGTTAGTAAATGGTTATACTCATTTTGAATTTGAATTGTATATAGAAGATATTTTAGGATATAAATGGGGATGGCTCAATTATTTGCTATTAATGACACTCCCATTTTTTATTGCAGGAATTACAGGAAAACTTTCTCTAACCCATATTCTATCCATAGGGATTTTTATTTTTTCTATTCTTGCTTTTGATTTGGGAATCATAGAAGACCATCGTTACTCACTATTAACAGGCGTTCCTGGGATAGAAGATTATTCAGAAATTAGTGGTTATGGCATTTTCTCAAGAGCTTCTTTTTGGTTTTACTGTTTATGGGTCACATTGGCTGTCTTTTTTATGTTTGCTTCTATTTACTTCTGGCAACGAGGTGTTAAAAAAGATTGGCTAAAAAAATTGAGTCTAAAAGGAGAACAATTAAATCTTTTAGGTAAAATAGTTGCTTTTGGTGCCATTATTCTATTTTTTGTACTGCAATCTTTTATCGCCAACAATATAGAAGGAAATTTTAAGACAAGTATTCAACAAGAAATTGAACAGGCAAATTATGAGAAAAAATATAAAAAACTCGAAACGTATCCGCAACCTATTATACAAAACATAGATGCAACTATCCATTTATTTCCAGAGGATAGAAAAGTAGACTACACTGCTACTTTTTTGCTTAAAAATGAAAGTGCTTCGCCAATAGATAGTTTGTATATAAACTTGTCTGATTTTACGGTTATAGAAAAGATTAGTAGCAACAGCAAACCTTTAAATGTACTATGGAAAGACAAGGAACATAATATCTATGGCTTTGCTTTGAATGAGACACTTTCTCCTGAAAATGAAATTATATTCAAAATAAAAGCAATTAAACAATATGAAGGTTTTTCTACTGTAGATTTGCAGGAAGACATAGCGACTAATGGCTTGGTTTTAAAACGTGAAATATTTCCTATTTTTGGTTACAATCCAAAAAAAGAATTAGATGAAAACAAAAAAAGAAAAAATCACAGTTTAGATAAAATTGCATCTAAAATGCCAAATGTTTTAGATACAATCGCCATCAAGCAAAATTATTTTTCTAAAGATGCACATCGATTAACAGGTACACTAAAAATAAGTACTTCAAAAGGACAACAGATAGTGACAACTGGTAAAACACTTAAAAGATGGCGTACTGATAATCGTAATTATGCACATTTTAAAATAGCCAATCCATCAAATTTTGAAATGCAAATAACTTCGGCTTCTTTTAATAGTGAAAGTTCTTTTTTGGAAAAAGTAAATACTACTATTTGGCATAAAAAATCACATCATTTTAATATTGATATTTATAAAGATGCTATTGCTTTTGGATTAAAATTCATCAATACTCATTTAGATGGGTACCCTTACAAAGAATTAAATATTGCCGAAATTCCGTACTACGGAGATGCGTTTTATAGTAGTGCTAACTTAATTCTAATTTCAGAAAAAGAAGGTTGGCGTGCAGATACTAGTTTAAAGAAAGAAGAAAGTTATATTTATTTTTCTGTCCTAACGCAACTCATAAAGCAAAAATTGTTAAGCAAAAACGAGGTTGCTAACGTCCAAGGTGCGTATATGTTAACCATTGCATTGCCACAAGCAATTGCTTTACAGGCAGTAAAAGAAAAATTTGGCAAAGAGATACTAGATTCGTATTTAGAAACAAAACACAACAATTATGAAAAAGGAAGAGGTAACGAACCGAATACTGAACCTCCATTAATCTATGCAGATGGCTCTAATTATTTAGAACCAAATAAAGGAGTACTCGCTTTGTTTTCTTTAAGCAATGATATTGGATTTAAAGTGTTTAATGAGGTTATTAATACGTATATAGAATCAAATAAAACAATTGTTTTTAAAGATATGTATCAACAATTAGTAGAAGTAGTTCTTGAAGAAAATAAAGAATCTGTTCGAATAGGTTTTGAAGAAGTGGAGTGATTTATTATAATATGTTTTAGGTCTTGGCTAAATTGTATTTTAAATCCCATTCCATACACATTTCACTTCTCTCCTACCGTCGTTTCGTAAAAAGCGTATTCCATTACATTTTTTAAAGAAAGATTTTAGAAGAAAAAAATAAAGAAAATTTGAGAGGTTTAAAGCTTTTTACCAAAGCAAAGTAACATAACGCAGAACATTATAGTACATTTATGTAGTAATTTCTGTATAGCCGTATTTCAGGCTATTTACACATAATATCAGATATAATGTCTTTAGACTTATATCGATAGATATTATGTTAAAAGAAATTACGGCTATCAAGTTCGAATTCTAATTGTGTAGCCTACTTAAACGGAAAAAAGATGATGAATTAGTTTTTGAATGGAAATATGAAAATGGTGAACGAGAATAATGATATATTTATAAACGATACGCCACAATATATAAAAACAATAGCGGTTTAATCGCTAAAAAGAAAGGAAGTAAACTAAATAAGGTCTGTTTTAACTGAAAAACAATGGAAGTCAACCCACTACTATTCTTATACTAACCGATGTAACACATAAAAAAAGGACATAAAATGAAAAAAATAATTGTTATAGTGTTATGTATTTCTTTAATTCAAGGATGTACGAAAGATGACAAGGTAACAGATATACCAGATGTTTTAAATTTAATAGCTGGAACAAATGAAATGACAATTAATCATACAATTGACGGAAATTCTGTTCCAAGATTAGTATATGTAAAAACACCACAAAATTTAAACAGTGCATCCTCTTATCCAATTGTATTCTTTTTTCATGGAGCAGGAGGTTCTGGACAAAATTTCTTGTACAATAACAACATAACTGAACTAATAAATTCTGAAGAATTTATTGGAGTTTTCCCCAATGGACATTCAAATAATGGAAGTAATGGCGGGTTTTGGAATTTAGGCTCTGAACCCACTACTGCTGATGATGTAGAATTTGTAGATTTAATTATCGACCAATTAGTAACCTCTCCATTAATAGACAAATCCAAAGCTTACGCCATAGGCTTTTCAAATGGTTCGGGCATGGTAAACCTGTTAGGGAAATCTACAAGTCATTTCAATGCTATAGCTCCGCTTTTTAGTCAACAAATCATAAGCACAGGAGATATAACACCTACTAAAGCAATGTCTGTTTTTCAGGTTAACGGAGAAGTTGATGGCGTAATTCCCTTAAATGGAGGGTTAAGTTCTGTTGGAACATTTATGTCAGCGCGGAATAGTGCTCTTAATTGGGCTAATCATTTCAACTGCAATTCAACAGCAACTCAAGAAGATCTTAATTGGGGGAATACCGTTTTAAATTCATTCACATTCTCTAATTGTGATGATAGTCATGAAATAAAATATCTGATAGCATTAAATACTGGTCATGGCTTTAC
>Ga0115005_10003123_pt1 | contig 13189 bp, 5 predicted proteins | sample ArcOceMetagenome_FD_87163 | JGI IMG/M metagenome (GOLD analysis project Ga0115005, IMG submission 87163) | Marine eukaryotic phytoplankton communities from Arctic Ocean - Arctic Ocean - Greenland ARC118M Metagenome | ecosystem: Environmental > Aquatic > Marine > Oceanic | place: Arctic Ocean... | reverse complement strand
GTTGTGTGTTTTTTTCGGGGATGAAGTTTGAATGGTGACGATGGTGTTTTGTTTTAACTTTTAACAGTGTCCAGGTGTGGAAATTTTGGGGCGGGGGCCGGCGGCCGGGGTTCGCGCTCAGGGCAACAGACGTTTTCACCGATCATGTCCGCACCGATCAAATAGAAACCTTTTCTTTGTTTTGTTCCCACCCGCCTAAATTGGCTTCTCCAATTTGCTGTTGTACTTGACGGATTGAAATGGATCAAGTCAATTCCCACAAACGATTGATCGATCTCCTCGAACAATCGTCACCGGACAATCGTGATCACGAAACGACCAGAGACATCTCGGATCAACTTCTTCAACTTCAATTCTTCCAACACATTCCTCGAAGCGACGTTGAAAATCTAGCACAGCAAGTTCAGTACCGTCACATGAGAGAACATCAAACCATCCTGCGGGAAAACGACGATGGAAAAGCTTTTTATGTCATTTTTCATGGTCGAGCCTGTGTGTTTAAATTGGATCGACCAATTTTGACCGCCTCCGACGACAATGCCGAGGACAACAATACGGGAGACAACGGGGAGGAAAAGACCCCGTCTGACACAGAACAAGACATGGACCGTGTGAGCGCCACCACACCCACTGCCACCAAAGGTGTTGGCAGCAAGTGGTTGCGGGAAAACAATAAACGTGCCGCCAAAGAAGATGAGTTGCAGTTGCAACACAACCATGGTGGTTTCATTACGGCGTTGACCAAGGACGATACCTTTGGTGAAGTGTCATTGGTCAACTCACTCCATCAAAAAGGAAGTCGCAAAAGAATGAAAAAACACCACAAATTAAGAACCGCGACGGTTGTGGCGACATCGATGGCCGGTTGCGATGTGATCGTCATTCATTATGAAGATTTTCGTAAATTTGTGAGTCCACACGGTACCGGTGCTGAATTTTATGCTTGGAAAAGATGCCGTGACATATTGCATGTCCCAAAACAAGCACGAAGTGCCGTGGAAATCGGTTTGTTGTGCAATTTTGTCGTGACGTCTAAAATTACTTTTTTTGCTCAATTGAGTGGACCGTTGCGTCGTAAAGTATGTCAATGTGCCGTGTTACGTACAATGAATGCAAACGAAACAATATTTTCAGAGGGAAAAGAAGGCAAAGAATTTTTCATCATTTTAAACGGTGAAGTGATTGTGGTGAAAAAGAACGACGACGATGCATCCACGGAAAAAGTAGTGGCACGGTTGTGCAAGGGTGATGCTTTTGGCGAACAAGCTTTGTTGAGTGGTCAACCCCGGACGGCCACGACCAAAGCCTATGAAAACGGTCCGATTGAATTGATGGTGATTTCCGAACAAGACTACCACACCGTGTTGGAACCATTAATGTCTTGGAGTAAAAATAGATTTGCACAAAGCACGTTGTTGGCGACCAATGTGTCCACCAGTTTAAAAATCTTAAACATTCCACCCAGCAAAAGAAATGCCACTCACATTGCTCAATTGCGTTTCTTTTTGGACCAATTGCCATTTTTTAAACAATTGCCGGGCAAATTAGTGGACCGAATGTGCCATGTCGTGTCTTTGCGAAAAGGTGATCGGCACGATTGCATGTGCCATCAAGGCGATCGAGGAGATGAATTTTTTGTCATCTTGAAAGGATCCGTGAGTGTGCATATCATCAAAGACGAAGATAAAAAAAACATTGTCACAGCACGTCGACGATGGCAACAAAACCAACAAAAACACAACATTGGTGGAGGGGGGGCGGGGCGTTCATTTGGGCGTTCGTTTGTTGCGGGTGAAGCGGGGGGCAACCAACAAAAGCGTGCCAAACACAATGCCAAACACAATGCCAACCCCAACAACACGACAAACAACACCGACAACAACAAATTCCAGGAATTGGTGGACGAATTTGATCGAAAACGAGAGTCCACACCAACAAGTGCCAAAACAAAAAAGAAACAATGGGAGAAAGAGAGTCGAAAGAGGCGGGGAAATGGTGCGGAGAGCAGCGACAACGAAGAACGGGGTGGTGATCACATTGATGATTTATTGGAAGACCACGGTGAAGCAGTCGCGACATTGTTGTCCGGCGATTCTTTTGGTGAAATGTCTTTGGTGTCCAACCACCCTCGTTTTGCCACCGTAATCTGCCGCGAAAAATCAATGTTCATGATCATTTCCAAAGAAGATTATTTGGCCATCGCCAGTATTGGTTTGGTCTTTGATCCAAGTCAATGCCGTGATTTGTTGAATAAAATACCCATCAAAAGGACACCTTCGGAAATTGAACGAATGGTACAATTTGTCAAACCCATTCCTTTTTTCAGTCAGTTGGACCGAAACGTGTGCCGCAAATTATGTGTGTGCATGACAAAGATCAAAGCTAAACAAAGAAACGTCGTTGTACTGCAAGGGGACGAAGTGGACAACCACGGGGGTTGTTTTTACATTCTGTTGAAAGGTTCCGTCAGCATACATGTGGCCGAACACCGTGTCGCACCCGATCCTACGGGGTTGAAAATTTTAATGGATCGACGACCCAAAGATGGGCATGCCCACAAAGAAGGTTATTTCTTACACGTGGACCACCAGGGCCAACACCAGGGCCAACACCAGGGCCAACACGGCGGCCACGTTGGAATAGTGTCGCCACAAAAGGCGGGGTACGCCGCCACAGGGCATCAAGTGCATGAATTGCACCGGGATGCGCACCAACAAATGTTGGCACCCTTGGCATTGGAAACACCAATCCCACTGCACCGCATCAATGAAGTGGACCGAGTCCTGGGTAAATGTGTCACGTTGCTCCGGGCCGGCGACAGTTTTGGTGAGCTTGGGTTGCACGACCACCACGACCACGATGGTTTGTCCCATGAAAACGACAAAACGGCACTGCACATTATGCAGGCCGGCAAAGAAGACACGGCTGCCACGACGACACATTCCTCTCACCACCGCAGACACACGACGAACAGCCCTCATGTTGGCAGCAGCATGGGGGGCAGCATGGGAGGGGGTAGTCCCGTTAAATTGACCAAGCAAGAAAAAGCATTGTTGTTGGAACAACAAATGGTTGGTCGAAGAAACGCTAGCATTGTGTGCCGGGAAGATTGTGAATTGCTGATTGTTCGGCGAAAAGATTTCTTAGATGTCTTGTCCCAACAACAAATTCATTTCAATCCTGCTTTGGCCAGAGACATCATGAACAAATCCATCAACAATCGCAGTGCCAGTGATTTGAGTGTGTTGGTGCAGTTGTGTGAATCGTTGTCTTTTTTTTCACAATTCCCTACCCATTTGATTCAAAAATGTTGTAAATGCCTGGTCCTGGAAAATTATGATCCAGGCGATGTCATATTTGAACAGGGTGCCAAAGGAGATGCGTTTTACATTGTGTTGCGGGGTTATTTGGAATTGGACATCAGCAGTGGTTGCACCCTTGACGAAAGTTCAAGTTCCGACCACCATGAACCAATGAGTGTCGCACATGCCGAACGTGTAGCGCAGGAGTCGGAAAACGAAGAAATATTGTTTCGAAGACATTTGGAAACCAAAGTCTTGAGCAAATGGAAACAACAAATCAATCGGTGGAAAAAAAGAGCGCAACACAGCATTGAACAATCCCAATTATTGGGCGAAACACCCGTTGCATCCATGTCGTCTTCCGCGTCTTCCACGTCTTCCGCAAAGGAAAAGAAGAACCAGAAGAAAAAGGGAACTAAAGAACTCAGCATGCTGCATGTCCATTTGAACGGAAGTCAAAAGGGTGAACAATTGAGCAGAGTTGCATCGACTTGGTCGGGGACCAAACTCGGTCGAAAATCCTATGGGAGTGCCATCTGCATTTTTAAAACGGGCGACAGTTTTGGTGAGACCGCCCTTGTGACTTCGAAACCAAGAGGTGGCACGGTGTTGTGCATTCGGGAAAGGACTGAATTGTTGAAATTGAGCAAACAAGATTTCAATGAAATTTTAAAAGGCATGAGTGACAAAGTTGATTTTCAAGCGAGTGCCACACGGGACATTATTATTCGCGCTAAAAAACAAAATTTCGACATGTTGGGAAGTGTACAAGTCATCCGAAACATTGTGCGGGGCATCCCTGAATTTGATCGAATGGACAGCACGGAATTGAATCGGTTGTTGGAACGATTGAGTGTGCGGTATTACGAAGAGGGGGATTATATTTTCAACCAATACGAAAGTTCCAAAGAATGTTACATGTTAATTGACGGCAGCGTGCAATTTCGACACAACAATGAAACGTTGTACGAAATGAAAGGAAAAGGTCGTTCCTTTGGAATGATGGGGTTGTTGGAACAGACCAGTCGGTCCATGGCAGGTAAAGTGTTTGTGTCTTGTTGTTGTGTGTTGTTGTTTGTTTGTTTGTTTGTTTGTTTGTTTGTTTGTATTGACACCTGTATGTGCACTCTTAATTTTTTAGTGACTTGCAACCATGACAACGGAGCAATCTGTTTGGTGATTGATTCAAAGCTGTACCATGATACTTGGAAAAACAAAATGGACCGTTCTTTCAGTGCCATTGTAGCTACGTTGAAGAAATCCAAAACATTGGGCAACCGTATTGACATGAAGGAATTGACATTGGTCGCCTCTTTTGCGGTACCCATTGCACTGCCCAGAGGTGCTGTCCTGGCATACCCGGACGGCACAAGTGGCACAAGTGGCAGTGACCCGGAAGACGTGCGCAACCACAGTGTTCTGCTGGTCATTCAAGGCGAATGTGAATTAAGACCACTGTCCAAAACCAAAAAACGTCTCGGTGACACGACGAATGGTGCGAATGGTGGTGCGAATGGTGGTGGTGCGAGTATGAACAACACTTTTTCACGCCCATCTTCACATGCACGTCGTCCTGTTTCGGCACGGACGCGTGGCATCATGAACAACACTGCCTCTTCCCGTCATCCTTCCCAAGTGGAGGAACAACGAAATGCTGCCTCCTTGATTGGTCCTGGCATGATTGTGGGCGATGTTTTTTCTTCCTCCTCCTCCTCCTCCTCCTCCGCATCGGCCACGGCTTCGTACACGCTCAAATGCACTCGATCCACCGTGTTGGTACGTTTGCGCACGCATCATTTACACCGTTGTTTGAAATCCGATACGTTGCGATATCTTCATTTGTCCACCAATTCCCATTTGACTTTTTTGCAACGACAAAGAACCACGATGCAAAAAGTGAAGCAGGACACTACCAAACAACACCAACAACAAAGCATTTACCATAAATCAAACATTCCCGGCATGTCCGACAAAGAACGACTGCAACATGAATTGGAGTTGCGTTCCGAGAAGTTTGCGCAAGAAGCTAGAAAAGTGCACGAAGCGGTCGTGTTGATGTCGGGAGGTCGTAACAGCCCGGCCAATGGTGGTGGTGGTGGTGGACAGCAAAGTCGAAGCAATTCACCCATGTTTGGAGAAAGTACGGAAGAAAGGCAATTGTTGCAAAATGGAGAGCAGGAGGCAGACCAGCAGAAAGAATTGTTTGAGTCTTTGCGACGGAGCAGCAGTCGCAACAGTGGGGACCATCGGGCGGGTGGGTACACGGCACGGCCCGCTTACAATATTTTTGCAAACACCGATGCATCGGTGGTGGCGATGCATGTGATGCACAAAGTGAACAGTATGTTAAACAAAAACATTGATGGCAGCAGTAAAAAAAACCAGATCAACAACAACAACAACAACTTCAACAACTTCAACTCGAACAACCTCGCGACAAGTCCATTGCGCGCCACACAAACTTCCTCTGTACCGCCCAAACAACCACACCACCACCGCCCTCGTCCTCCCCCGGCGGCCTCGATCAAAGATCGGTTTCAAAAATTGAAAATCTCCATTGACCATGCCGAAAAATTTCATCACGAAATTGACAAGAAACAGAAACAAACAGCGCGTCGATACCAAAGCGTGGACAGTGAAGTGCATTCGGTCTTGCAAAGAGGGTTGGGGTTGAATGAGACGAGGCAAGGATACCGCATTCCATCGAGTCGAAAAAACAAACGCAACAACAACAGCAGCAGCAACCAAGGGACTCCGTTGTACGGGGTTTCTGAATTGCCTTCTGAAATGACACCGATGCGGACAAGACGACTGCAGGAGACTGGTGGCAAGGGAAAGTTGTTGTCGATTGGATCAAAGAGAAGTAATTATTTGAGAACCATTTTTGCCCAATTGAGTGGAACAAAAGGTGCGGAGTCGATCACAGCGGACAGCAATGGTCGAACGAGCAGTGCTGGTACAAGTGGGAACAGGAGTCGCAAAAGGAGAAGGAAAAAAAGTGCGAAAAAAAAGAAAACGATTAAAGTGGTGCAACATGCAATTCATCGGAGAGAGGAAAACCGGAAAAATCGAATCTTGGCCCAACCCACGCAAATGTTTGATTCCTTGAATTACAACAAGTTTGTTTGACGGGTGGCAAAAAGGCACCATGTTGTAAACCTGAACGATGCGTGGTTTCCAGTGTTCTTCTGTGATACCTTTGAATGGGTACACAGCACACCAGCGCACCACCCGGTAGCAGTACTGTGTACGCCCTGATGTACCTGTGTTACCGACACACATCGTTTACACAAACTTCTCAATTCGTCGTGTATCATTCTCATTAATTACAGTACATTTAAGTACCATTCTTGTTACAAGTTTAAGTTTAAGTACCCGGGGTACATCTGTCTGTGTACACATCCTGTAGTCTGTAGTGTACACACATTCATGTATGTACCACCAACATGTTAAACATGTACACAAGTGCTTTAATCGTCGTTCGTTAAAAATTGCACGGCATCATTGATCTTTTTGAAATGTTCCTCTCCCTGCTCTCTCGTCATCCCACCCACCGCATTTGCATTGTATTTGTCGGGGTGATAAACCAACGCCAATTTCCGGTACGCTATTTTAATTTCTTGCCGTGTGGCATCCGCACTGACACCCAACACTGCTGCGTGTTTTTCCTCTTCGACATGTCTTTCCTCGGCTTCTCGACGACGATGTTCCGACGATCTCGACTTTCTGTACTCTTCGTAATCAAAACCACCACCACCATCGTCGTCGCTGTCCTCTTCCCCAAAACTGCTTCGAAAATTCGAACCACCACCAAACCCAGAATACCCCATCCGATGCATCATAAATTCCATAAACACATCGTCCATGTTGATGTAAGCACCGCCGCCGCGACTGAAACCAGCAAACCCACTAAAACCACTGAAACCACCACCACCACCACCACCCCTGTGCATGTAAGCATCACGTTGCCTTTGTCTTTCACGGTCCCGTTGAACTCTTTCTTGACGTATTCGGCGTTTTTCTTGTTCTTCCATTTCGTACTTTTCTCTGTTTTCTTTCCTGGTTTTTTCCAATGCTGCAGCAGCACGGTCTTTCTCGTCGTCTTTGGCATTTCGCTCCACCATCAATTCGATCAAATAATTGTTTAAACCAAGTGCCACACTCGACACTCCTTTTCTTTCTCCTGCTTCAACCTCCTGTTCCTCTTCCTGCTGTTTGCAATGCATTCGAAACAACCCCAAAATCGTCACGTTCATCATAAAATCGTAGCCACGAAACAACACTTTTGAATACAACACTTCGGACTCCTGGCCACCGCCTTGTTTTTGTTTCTTGCGATCCAATTCCGCTCTTTTTTGCACAAAAGAGGCACCGGGCGTGCAGTCCAGATTCACGGGTTTGAAATATTTCATGTCGAATTCAGTTCTCTTCCCCCCCCCGCCGCCGCCACTTTTTTTCCCTCCTCGTTTCCCCACTTCGTCCAACGCCACGGCAAAACGTTCCGTGTCCTCGTTCCAAAATTTAATCATGCCCGTTCTCCCGTTCAATTCTTTTTGTTTGTCAAGCCCGACCACTGTCACTGCACATTGAATTTTCTTCACAAACAACAAAATGTACATGGATTCGGCTTTTGATGACAACCTTCGCATTACTCGTTGGTCTGATTGCATTTCCCTTCTCAATGTTTCTTCTTTCTGCTGAATCACTGCTTGATTTCTTTGTTCCTCGTCCCACGCCACCTTGTTTTTCCTTGGCTTTGTCGGCATCGCAAAAGATTGGTCTTGCTCAATGTTCCTGGCAAGTTTTCTAATTCTGTCCAGAGTGATTTCTTTTTCTTCGGTGCGCACAATTTGTCGACTGAAATCAAATACCGACAATTGCACCAACAGATCAATGTACGTGTGTTGATGCGCTCTTTCCTGTTTCCAAAAATGCAACCGTTCTTTGGTTGCTTTTTGAAGTTCTTTTTCTTTTTGCATGGACTTTTCAAGCAACTGTTTGTGTTTACGTTCACGACGTGCCATCATTTTTTCTTTGGCTTCTTTCATTTTTTGTTGCTCTTTTTCTTTTTGTTGTTCTTTCCTGTTTTTTTCTTTTTCCAACTTTGTCTTGGTTTCATCCCGGCGTCGTTGAACATTGTGCCAATGGGGCGGTGATTTGTACCACGTGTACCAATGATTGATGTGCAGGGACAGTGTTAATTGTTGTTTCTGGCGTCGATGGGTCGCCAGTTTGGTTTTCAATTGTGTACGTAAAGCAACCCGATGTGCATCGTTCCAATACAGTTTCCATTGTTGGTACGTGGTTTTAAGAAGCCGCAGGATCACTTTTTTTTGCCGTACCAATTCCAAACGTTGGGAATGTTTTCGGGCATGTTGCTTTTTTGCAGAAAGCAAAGGCGCGGTAGGATTTTTTGGCCGTGTGTGGTGACGGGGCACTGGTTTGGTGGGTTTGGTGGGTTTGGTGGGTTTGGTGGGTGTTGATTTGGGTGTTGATTTGGGTGTTGATTTGGGTTTGGTTTTTCTGTTCACCTGTTGTTGTTGTCTGGGTTTTGGTTCTCCTTTGACAACACGATGTTTGTAAGGACTTCCTTGACCGCCCCACAAGTCAACCAGACAAATCACACAGTTGTCGGCGCTTGGTTCGTTGAGATACGTACAAATAGAACATGGGACATTGGTTGGTTGTTGAGGTTGTTGCTCATTTGTTTGTTGGTTTTGTTTTTTTTGTGGGCCTTTTTTTAACTGGTCCTGGTTTCGCTGGTTCTGTTTTCGCTGGTTCTGTTTTCGTTGGTCTTTTTTTAACTGGTCCTGTTTTAACTGGTCCTGTTTTCGCTGGTCCTGTTTTAACTGGTCCTGTTTTTGCTGGTCCTTTCTTGATTGGGTTTTCTTTTGTTGCCCAATACTTTGTTGCTGTGTTCTTTGTTGCCGTTCGAGTTCATGTATTTTGTGCTGAGATGCATCCAATGACATTTGTAAGTTGTGTTGCGCTTCTGTCCCTAAATAATCATACGTCGAATTCATGAGTTCAATCAATTCGTTCCATTTGAGTTGCTCCGCATCAATCTGTTTTTGAAGAGTATCTTTTCTTTTATCTTTTCTTTTGCTCTTTGTGTTGTTCTTGTTTTGCGCCGTGGCTCTTGTTCTGGCCATCTCTCTGGCTTTGGCAATGGATTGTTGTTTCTGAACGGTTGCCCGATTGTTCTGTGCGACTTCTTTGGCTTTCGAGAAAACATTGGCGGCGGCGGTGGCGGCGGCGGCGGCCTCTTCACGTCTCCTTCGGCCCAGTGGGATTCTTTTTGACACTTTGGCGGCGGTGGCAGTGGCAGTGGCAGTGGCGGCGGCGGCGGCGGCGGCGGCGGCAGCAGCCTCTTCACGTTTCCTACGACCCAATGGAATTCTTTGGGTTGGACTACCACGAGGAGAAGGGGTGTGGTTGAACATTCTTGGGGCTGGACCACGAGGAGAAGGGGTGTGGTTGGAAATTCTTTGGGCTGGACCACCACGTTGTTGGTGGTGATTGGAAAACCCATGCCGTTGGATTTGGTCAGCAGCAGTGGCATTGAAGGACGGCAAGATGTACTGAAAAGAAGTTTCCGGTGCCGAAGTTTCCGGTGTCGACCACAACGCATTGTTGTAATCTTTGGGATGCACATACATGCAGTTGTTGATGCGACAGTTGTCGCCGTAAGTGCAGTCCATGGTGGGCGTGGGCGTGAGGGATTCGCGGACTTGGGACCTGACGCTGACCCCCGAAACGACAAATCCTAAACAAGACACATTTCAACATACATTCCTCAACATACAGTCTGTAACACCGACAAATCGCCACCCAAGTAAAATACCAAGCCTGGCAACATTCCTCATAATACAGTCTGTAACACCGACAATCCCGCCACCCAAGTAAAAGACCAAGCCTGGCAAGCGATTGCCTCTAGCTGAGCTCTCTCTTCCCCCCCCACGAGCGTCTACCGCCACCCCACTACCCGTCCCCCAACAACCCACGCACTCGTCACAACAATGCAACCACCACCACAGCAAAAAAAACAGCACCACCACCACAGCAACAGCTCCACCGCCCGCCTCGAATATTTAGAAATCCAACTCGCCGCCACCTCCGCGCTGGCACAGCAAGAACAAACCAACAAACACATAGCCAACGTCTCACTCAATGGCCAAAAACTGTTTTACGACAGTCGTGGAGAAGGCAGTCTCATCACCGGCGACACCAAAAAACTCTCAAAATTCAAAACTGTTTTTTCTTGTGAATCACAATTTTGCCCCATGTTCCTGTGCCACTTGTTCCATTTTCTTGGATTCCCCTTTGCAATTCTTCGATGGGGTACCACGTTCACCAGGCAATTGGGTCTGATACCCTGTTTCACCGCATCAACAAACGGCGTGTGGACCATGGACTATAGAATCTCCAATTTCAGCCACATCATGGTGCCCTATCTCCTCCTCTTCACCGCCTTGGCCCACACGTTATTCAACCCGGACCACCCATTTCGTAGTTACGGTCCGAAGGGACCATCGTCGTTTATACCCCTTGATTACCAATTCTGGTTGATCAATTTGTTCCCACCGACAATGATGTTCTTGTTTTGGTTTTGCCGAAGTCTCATGATTGCAGTGAAATACGCGTTTGTTTCTCGGTATGAATTTGATCGAGTCGTCCAAAACATCGAGACGCCCGAAGCTAAAATGGAATGGCACGCTTGGCATCTGTATTATTGGGTGGCGTACCCGGAACGGTGCCTTGACAATGAAATCGGGCTCTCCTGCATTCGACGCGGCACCTCTAACTTTGACAGCAAGTACAATTTTGTGTTTGACATGAAATACGCGACAGTCAAGGAAGCGGTCGACGATGCCAGACGCATCAATGCAGCGTTGGGGTACTCGTCGGAGAAGGCGGGGGAGACGGAGCAAGAAGAGGAAAAGCAGGGCAATGCTACTCGCCAAGAAAACCCGTTGAATGCCACGGGTAAAGCAGAACAAGAGTCAGAGCCAGAGCAAAAGAAGAGCACCGGCAACGACGACTACCACCAAGAAAAGATCAAAGGACTCGTTGTTGAAGCAGGAACGGATTCCGTTGCACCCGTTCATCCCGGAGCCCATGTAGTGATCCCAAAGGGTTACAAAAACAACACCAAATTGGTACGAGGGTACCGTGGTAAAATGGTCGACCCAACCATCACCGTGCAGGTCTGTGGCATTGAAATGATCAAACAATGTGTACTGCAAGCGGACAAAACAATTCGTGCCGCCAAAACACAAGTGTTAACTCCAGGCGGTTGGCCCTTACACCGATGGTTTGCCCTGTTAGTGGCCGGTCTCCAACCTTTGTTGTTTGTCTTTTTTCCACTCAATACAATGAATCAGTTGTTGCATGGTCCAAGTGCATTCCAACAAGATACACTTTCCTGTTACGAGCACGGGAATTATTTGTTTGAAAACGCAAACCACCAATATACCAATGTTTCAAATGCTTCTTTCTCTTCTTCGCGTTCAAGTTATTCAACGGCGGCAGCCATTGCTGAATATGACACATTGAAACAGACTACTGGGGTTATGTTTTTATACAATTTAGATTGGTTTATTTGTTTGTCACCTTCGTCCATGTTGATTCGTGTTGTATTGGTCGTTTGTGCTGTTTTCACCGCGATCTGTTCGTATTACAATCTTAAAGTGTGGCTGATGTGGTTGGAAATAGGGGTCTTGATTTACGAACGGCATTACCGTGCCATTCAATTTATGAATTCGTTGATTCAACGATCCTTGGTCGTCACCCGATACGATGAAAAAAAGGCGGGGGGTGTACCCTCGCATCAGTTTCGCTACGATTTTAGTCCCAAAACATTGCCCACAATACGGCCAACCGAAGCCATTCTTAGTATTGACACCCCCGCGCGTGCATTGACGTACATGCATGTACAAGATTTGTTGACCGACGTGGGTGCATCGTTTTTGCTACGGGTACAATTGTTGACCGGTGCTTCCGCTGCGGCGTTAATTTTGTTGACGTTGTTGTCCCTTGCGCAAGCGACAAACATGTTGGGTCCCTTTGGCAATATGCCCATCAGTGTGGTTGTGGAATGCCTCATAATTTTTGGGGTGGTGGTGTATTACGTGTTTAGATTGATCACCGTAGCAGGGAACTTAAACCAACAAATGGAACAAAATGTGAGTACCATTTTGGATCTTGAAAAACAAGTGTTGTTGCAGGCCGAAGAGAAAGGGTACGGTGAACATTCTGGGAATCTTGGAAAAGGTGGGAAAGGCCAGGGAAAAGGTGGGAAAGGTGGGACAAGTTGTGGCCATGGAAAAAGTAGTTTGAATGAAGTTCTTGTGAGTGTGTTTGCTCTGGAAGATACGAGACAAATGATGGTTGAACAATACAAAATCAAACCAATTACGTTTCTGGGTTTGAAAGCTGGACCAACTATGTTTACAACGCTGGGTACACTGGTGGTCACCGCTGGGTCTACGTTGATCACACAATTAATGCCGACCACGTCGCAGATGGTTGGACCCGGGTAGTACACTATATTATATATATAAAATATATAAATTATATAGTACACGGGTAAGCAAAAGTAGAAAGTAGATTGTATGTGGTACTAAAAGTATATATATGTGAATAATGTGAATAGAAATTTTAAATGTAGACCCACGGAGATAAGAGATAAACACTTTTGCTTTATCTTTATGTTTTTTGAACATGACATGTATAATTATTTTATTGCTGCTTAAAACCGGTACTACATGTTTGGTGCATGTACATGGTTGGTACTACTGAGTCTTCTAGGCATTTTTACATGTATGTATATGTATGTATGAATGTATGTATTGAAACACACGCTTGCTTTGTTGATTTGTTGTTTT
>Ga0115005_10003121_pt1 | contig 13191 bp, 15 predicted proteins | sample ArcOceMetagenome_FD_87163 | JGI IMG/M metagenome (GOLD analysis project Ga0115005, IMG submission 87163) | Marine eukaryotic phytoplankton communities from Arctic Ocean - Arctic Ocean - Greenland ARC118M Metagenome | ecosystem: Environmental > Aquatic > Marine > Oceanic | place: Arctic Ocean... | reverse complement strand
AATTTATTTATGCCAATATTACGAAGCAGTTGGAGCTTAAAAATGAGAGCATATACAATATACTACGATATGTGACATCAAACGCTATGATATAGAATAGTCATAGAACATATGATATGTATATATATATATATATTATATATATATATATACATATTATATATACATATATGATATATCTATATATATAATATTTATATATTATATATTTCATATTGAGGGGAGGGATCACAGGTGCAATGGCAACCACGGCAGGGATCCCTTCAAGGACATAAATGCTGCCTTGAACGCTGCTCAGACGGAGTTTGTATCTTATAGGAACGAGGGGCAGGCGGTCGGGGAGGACCGCGCGCATGCGTACTTCCTCAGACACAAGGCCGCACCTGAGCCACCTGAGGAGGATCGCCTCATGGCCGCTAAGGCAAAGTCGAAGGCCAAAGATCGAGGCAGGGATGTAACTAGTCTCGGATGATTGGCAGGTCTTGGATGATCATTGGTTCATTTTAGTTTTAGTGGACTGCCAAATCATCTTAGGTACCAAGATGATGGACTAGGATGATGAACAAGAAAATCTGTGGCCTTTTCAGCAGGCCTTGAATGTCATCTCATCCTAGCCCTGGACGCCGGCAAATGGTAAGAACAACAAGGCAAACTTAGGAGTCGACGCATCGTCCTAGCATTGTCCTATCATCTGGATTTCCAACCTCAAGAGACAATTCCATTTCATCAGAAGTGCAGCATCCTAGCGTCATCCAAATGCAGACGCAACCAGACGAGGGGCAAACAAAACGGTTGGGGGGGGGGTCAAGGAACATAGGATGATTCCATAATGGGCGAATCAATTCACTGAAGCTAGGATGATGGACCACCCACCCCAAACAGCTTTGAAAAACAAAATGTGATTGGATCATGTTACTGACTAGTTGCAAGCCTGATCGGTGATCGAGCTGTCTCTTTCCCGACAGTCCAGGCCTCGCGGCCGCCGGGCATGCCGCCAATGATGCCTCCACCGGAGGCCAGAGGGTCCAAACGACATCAGGACTTGGCGGCCCAGACTGCCTAGCAGAATTATAACTGGAGTTGTGAGTGTGGTAGCCACATTTATGAGTCAGCCACATGCAGTTTCAACACGGTGAATTGATTCTGATTGAATTATGAGTCTGCCCAGATTTATAACTCAAGTGGAATCGATATGCTGGCTTACAATTGCAGGTAGCTGACTTATAAGTCCGATTACCATATTCACAATTCCAATTATATGTCTCCTAGGCAGCCTGGGCCGCCAAGGAGCCTTCTTCTGGTTCGGCGAAGAGAGAGGTCCTGCCAAGCAGGCTTCCAAAACCTGCAAGGGTTGACGAGCCTGGCACAGAGCCTCAGGACAAGTATTCGTAAGTTATGGAAACCCATTTGAACCATTTCAAAGCTGTTCGCATGAATCGCATGATGGACCTTTATAGTCGCTGAGGGGCTGGCGGTGTGCTGGCGACCTCTCAACAACTATTCTTAGAGCTCCAACATGAAGGCCATGCGAACGGTCTGAAACACCACAACTAGAAACTAGACCATCGCATCCCCAAGCTGCAATGACCAAAAGTTCGGTAGGTCCAATAGAGCAGGGTGTGCCCCAAGTAGTTGCTGGGAGAATATCGCTGAGCTTCTCATCGTCCTCTGCCAGAGCGAACCAAGATTCATTGGTGAGTCCAGTTGCAAAGTATGCAATGAGTCGCCAATGAATCCGGAGTTCTTCTTTCCGGTATAGGACAATGAAAAGCGCATTGGTTGCTCCCCCAAGAGTTCCTGGCGACACACACTGGTCATTTCATACCTACCAAACTCTCGGCCCCTGCATTCCGGGGGCTGCCATGGACTCTCGCTGTAATGCCGCTCCCGAACCATGATTGCTCATCTTAAGGCCCTTGGGACAATGCCCCTGGGCAACATGGCTGTGCAGACCGGCGTCGATGAAGCAGAGGCCGCTCAGCAGTCTCTTGTGAGAGCAGAGGCGAGAGACGCTGCTGCGAAGACAAAGACGCCTGGCCTGGTCATGGTCTCTGCAGATGCTGCAGGCAGCGCGACTGACAAGTCAGAAGGCCAGGCTATTGAAATAGACAGGGCCACTGTTCGGCATTCAAGAGTGCTTCACGCATGCATGCAATTATGGGAATTATGATACCCAACCAGTGTAAATGTGTTTAGAATGTTTGAGCAATGTATACACGTGTCTTTAGAGTCACCCAAACGATATTCGGGCAGGTAAGCATGGCCACGAATAGCACAGATCAATGATTAGTCTATTGGAAAGCTCAGATGACAAAGTCATTGGCGAGGATTCCCAAGCCATGAGAAACGCAGGCAAATAATTAATCAGCTGGCCACGGAACACTCATATACAGAATTGACTTATATGCGTTCTTGGCAACGACGCAATCAGGTAAACATTTGCCCACACTTTGGGGATGGGGTCCTTTTCCTTTCAATCTGCGTACAACATAGCCGGGGACGCTTAGAAGTCAAGTTTACATGTGAGTGTTTTCTGGTTAGCTGCCATTTATCTGGGTGTGTCGTGTCCTGTGGGACCCAGCGAATGAATTATTTATCTGAGCAGTGCAGCCGACTAAGTCTTGTCAAATTTTACGATCGGTGTTATTCGTGGCCCTGGCTACCTGACAGAGACACGTGTACACATTGTGCGGACATTGTAAACAAATCTATACCGGCTGCGTACCAATGGTACCATAATTCACTTGCCTTTCTCATCCCATGCGAGATGGAGTAACCTAATTAGAAGCGCCCGAGTCGATTTTCCAATGGACCCTGATAAGGCACCACCCACAACGATATGTTGGTGCAGCTCTCAAGGACCTTGAAGCCAGTGGTGGAGAAGGGAACGTGTCAGGTGGCTGTCGTTACCACCTACACGAACCCGGAACCCAGCACTGGGTACGAGAGGGCGGAGCGTGTGCGCAAGGACATCGAGCAGATCGATGAAATGAATCTGCTCCTCTCTGTCCTGCAGTGCATCCGACAGCGAGTGGTTCAGCTCAGCGCCGACCAGCAGCAGGATTAGATTTCTTTTCTGCAGCAGAAAAATAGAAAGTGTGTCTAGCACACACAAGAAAAAAAACATGTCTAGCACACACAACAACACACACAAGAACAAAAGCATGTCTAGCACACAAACAAAAAAAAAACATAGGTTCATCGCTCACCCGTGGCGGTCTTAGGACGTGCCCTGGGGGTGATGGATTTTTTTTCTGCAGCAGATTATTTGACTCGAACAGCTGTGCATGCGAACGTGAACAGCTAGTGTCACCAAGTTAGCTAGTGTGAGCCCTTCCTCCGGCAGGCTTCTAGACAGTCTTTTGGGATTCAGTGTAGACTGAAGAAAGAAAAACATTTTATCTTGCCTCCTAGAGGGTTCTTATTCAGCCTGCTTATTCAGTTTGCCTGCCCTGACCATACTGGTCCATACCGGACCATACGTTTCTGCGCTCTGGCATTACAATTTTGTATTTAATCATAACATCTGGTCTGCACGCACACCCTGATGTGACGACTAATTATTCATCTGGGCTTGGCGTGGCCTGGGACGCCTAGCCAATTTGTTATGTATTATCACGGCCCAAAAGGATACTTCGTTGCATCTGTTACCAGTGGGCCGAATGTTCAGTCTGAGTGCTTTATGTTTCTACAAATCGTCGCTGAAGGATAAGTGCTCACAACAAGTAAAACGCCTAGTTGGGTCAGAATGGGGACGGCATGCATACATGCTAGGAGTGGGCTGAGATAGTGCCTTCATGCATTTTGCAGCATTTAGTTATGGGCTGAAATAATAATGCCTTACAATCATGTTAATATTGCCAGTCTGAAGTAATGCCTTACGGTCCTTGCATGCACCTGGGCTGGAATAGCGCCCTTCCGACTACATGGGGTGGGCTCCCACGCCACGCCCCCGGGCTGGAATAACGCCTGTAGCCTGTGCTGGAATCATGCCATGGGCTGAAATACCGCCCATGGCCTGTGGCTTACAGATGTGGACCATTCGGTACATCAGATATGGAGGTCCACACGTATACCTCGCTTCCGCAACTTGTTGGCTCAAGCGCTAGCGAAATGAGTGCTGACTCGCACTCAGCTTCAGCTCAGGCTGACAGGCTGCTGCGCCTGACTGCCCATGGGTTCCCTGCTGCTGCTGCGGCTGCTGCTGCTGCTCCGCCTCCTCATCAGGGGTGGGCGCTGCGACACTCGCAAGCTCGCCGTGCTGAGGCGCAAAGAGTGCGTTTTGCCCCTGTTAAGGCGCTCCATGCTGAAGCTCAGGAGACGCAGAAGATTGTGCTTAATCGTGATGTCGCCAGCACTGAAGACCAGCGACTGCTAGAAGGAGCTGTCCAGCGAACACGAGGCTGGAAATCAATTGGCGCTGGGTCATGGAAGCAGCGCACAGGGCACGAGGCCTGTCGAGTAACATTCAGCAACCCTGCGATGACCATGCTCGACATTGCAAGAAGCCTGCGACCCAAAGGCAGCCATGGCCATTGCACTGCATTGCTCCAGACAGGCATCCGCATATATTATATATACTAAGTTATATAACCTGAGGTACCGTATATGATATATCCAGATGGCCATGAATATATGCAGGCTTTTGCCTCGTCTAGGATGATTAGCATGATCATCCTAGTGGAGCCCCAAATCATCCTAGTTCTGCATCTTAGGATGATTGGGGGGAGGCCGGAAAACAACAAGAACGGATTGTGGCGACCCCGACCTTATCCTCCTAACAGTCATCCTAGGAGCACCGGGCTGGCATTATGCCACCATCCCAGCGTCATCCTAATGCGACTGCTCAGCGGCTCCACTTTTTCCACCATTGCCTTCTTGCGGATCGCTGCTGTGCCATCATCCTAGCACCACGCTCAAGAGCATACGGTCCCAGCAAAAAAAAAGCATGATAGAGGTTTGTAGAATCATCATCTTAAAGAGTGGGCTATCTTCAGGACTCCACCAGGCTGATCATCCTAGTGCCCCAGTGGCACTAGGATGATAATCCTAGGGCACAACGCAAAAGCCTGAATATATGATCCGAGTCTATATCTCAATATAGCCGCAGCCGCAGCAGCACCGAAAAGTGCTGCAGCAGCAGCAGCAGCAGCAGCAGCAGCAGCAGCAGCAGCAGCAGCAGCAGCAGCAGCAGTAGCAGTATTCAATCACTCCCACAACACATGTGCAGGTCAACAGCTGTATTTATATCTGGTGTAATTCGCAATCACTCATCCTGCATGAGCTCGTAAATGAGATATAATTTACATTCGGGTATTACATCAATGGGGATATATCAGGCGCCTCCGAGCTTCTTCGCCGAGAACACGAGGCCATTGCCAATGCTCTAGCGAGTGGGCCCATGTTCGTCGTCTTCCAATGGTTGGCTGACGAAACCAAGTATCGCATGATGCAGCGTATGCTCCCTGGCCTCAGGAAGATGTGCCCTGGCGAGGTTGCATTGCTGGCCATGCATGGGAGGGTTCTGTGGGCTACCAATGATCATGAGATTCATGAAGAAGACCTTGTGATCAGGCCAGTCGGGCTGCAATCCAATACCGCGGCGTCAATGTGGGGTGCATGGAATGCAATGCTGCCAGGACCATTGATGCAGGCGCTCAAAGGCTTGCCACAGTCTGGGCTTGTGGCGCTGACACCTGGGAGTGATTCGTTCAGTGCGAATGAAATGCTGGTCCACCACATCGAGAACCTCACTTCTGCATCAGCAGACAGAATCTTCGTCCTGCCGGGCTTCTGCCTGCAGCATAAGACAGGCAACGGAATGGGGCCTCTCGTTGCGAGGACAGGCATACTCAGACCATCGTTCTGCCTGGCCAAGCGAATGCGCTCAGACAAATTCGCAAGAAGGTTCCGACAGGGAAGGAAGGCAGCGCTGGCGTTGTGCCTGCAGCACATCAGAGGATCAGAGCACCCTGCTTGGTGGCTCAGGGCGCCCAGCAGATTTATAACTGCAGCGAAAACTGTGGTATCTGGGTGTATGAGTTAGCTAGCTGCAGTTTTCACACAGCGACAAATTATAATTGAATTGTGGGTCTGTCCGGATTCGTTACAAGAGCAGTTTTCAATGTCATGCTTTAAACGAAATACCTACTCCAAGTATGATTCATTCTTTGAGCAAGTATATTGTATAAATTTGAGCATCGAGTAAAGTCCAGGTTCTCAGGCGCCTGACCCCTGTGACAGGTTTGCAACGTGCTCGCCTATTGCTGCGGCCCAGCACTGCACATTACATTCTGAGTGGAGCTTAGAATGCGCAGTGTGGGGGGAATCGTCCTGGATTTTATTTGGTGCGATTGATCACACACCACCAGAATTGAAGAGAAAACTATTTGTATTCATTTATACACCAGTGTTGGTATCGGTATACCCGTATAAGTTATAACTTACCTTATAAGTTATAAGCCTGCAAAACTCTTGGGCCAAAGTGGCGTTTTTAATGCGGAAAACTATTTTTTGTGTTCATGTATTCTATGATATGTATCAACTGCCAGGCAGATCACACAAAGTTATTTACATCCTGCAGCAATGCGTTTGTGTGGCTATATAATATAATGTAATATTATTTATATAGCTTATATATTATTTGTTATGTAGATTACATGTTCACAAGCATAATCTATATGATTATAAAATATCAACGTATAAGTCATAACCCACACACAGCCGATTTACCTTATTCAACTTATGACTATAATGTTGAACCTTACAGTGCAGCTAGCTGATTTATATACCAAGCATGCTTAAAGCTGCCGTTATAAATTCGCTAGGCAACCTGAGCGCCCCAAATGGCGTCCAAGCCCTTCTGATCAGAGTCACGCGGCAATGGTGCTGGAGCTCTTCTACTACACAAGGGAGCTGAGGGACGAGGATATGGGTGTCTCCCGCCGCAAAGCACAAGGACTCCTTCTATTAAAGAGGTTCGCTGGCGACTGGAAAAGTAAGCATATCGTTTTCTGGGACCCCGAGGACGAATTCCCAAGCAAACAGGCGGTGATTGAGGAAATTCCCCTGCTTATCGCACAGTTCGACATTGTTTTTTTATAGTAGCGGGTGAAACTTAATTTAAAGTGGTTGCGTAGCATAAGTAGCTCTTTCGCTTCATGCTGCCCAAGCCATTCTAAACTGAGTTCGCATTTGTTGATCGAGAACGGCCACCAGTCAAAATCGGAGCCGCGTGGTCACCGAATGCAAGAACCTATGCTTTCGGAGCTTTTTAACCATTTTCAAACAGTTCGAAGTCTGGGTCGCATCAAAGGTCAATAAGGAGGGGGGAGTTGAGGAAGCTGACAAGCTGCTGGAGGAATCTGGATTCCATGTGGGGGGCGATCCAGCTGAGAACAAGTGGCTCTCGATATGGCCTGTCAACCAAAGTGTTGGCACGATGATGTGCTTTCATTATGTATTCCTTTTCGCGCTGAGATATGCATGCCAAGTGCAGGGGACTGAGGTGGAGGAGGCCATGGCAATCCCCGACGATGGCATACTTGTGGGTGCAGCCCCCGATAACTGGCACAAAATGGAACGACACCGAGAGCTTCGTGCGCTGGCATGGGCCGAACTTGAACGCAGCAAGTTTACAGTTGCGTTATATTCATTCCTGGGCGAGAAATGCATGAGGCACCATTATAAGTTGTTCAAACATGCACAGCAAAGTCCATATGGCAATCAGCGAAGCTTGATATTCGACATTTGCTCACCTTCGTCGTTCATACAGCAATCAATTGACGAGCTTATCAACCTGCTCCACAGCAGCGATGCCTGGGGTCCACTTATCAGCATCTTTGGCCCACTCGACGCCTGGCGTCCAGAATGGAAGCTGCTGGCAGCAGACTGCGCGAGAGCACTCGCAGGCAACATCTTGTAGGGCCTTATTGATCCAATGCCTAGCTATGATACTTTGTATACATGCCACATGAAAAATACACATTAACAAAAAAGGAATGAGGGGGCAGGGCTACTATTCAACTTTGTGCCTGGGTAGGTGGTGGGAGTGGAAAACATACAGTCACATACCGGGAGCCACATACCTCGTACAAGGCGAACTCGACAGGCGAATCATGGACGAGACAAGACGCGCGCCATGGAAGTATTGGGTGCCACTTGCTGACCCTCGCACGCCCATTCCTGATAAGCTGGAAGTGGCTCGCGCACTGTTCGCATCTGACGAGCGCACCTTGGACACAGCCTCCATCCGACTAAGGCGCAAGGCTGTGACGCCGACAGCCCTCGTCGAAGACAGCTGGCAACGATTCATGTTTCACACCGTGAATAAGATCCTCTAGGGATGCCATTGGGTAGCAGGGCTAGGATTGTCGGCGGGATTCCAGCCAGCTTATAAGGAGAGAGCACGGTTCACCGGATTTCTAGTGACCGCGGTTAGACCGTTACTAGGGTAGGTCACCCTAGGATACCTCTCAGTACTGCCTTTATCGAATGCCTTTTCGCACAGTTCAACCAATGGCAAAACAAAAGCCCAAAGCCGATGAGCATACCACTAGTGGCAGCGAAGCATGTCGCGCATCAGTTCAAAGCTGGATCTGAAAGGAAGCGCCAGCGTGCTGAAGGTGTCAGCTCAGGGCGCCCAACAGATTTATAACTGGAGTGTGAAATGTGGTAGCTTTATTTATAAATCAGCTAAGTGCAACTATAACATAGCAAGCTAGCTCTAATTGAATTATATATTTGCACATATGTATAACTCAAGTGGATCAATATGCGGCTTATAATCGTTGGTAGTTGATCCATAAATCCAGTTACCAAACTCATAACTCCAGTTTCATGTCTGCTGGGCACCCTGAGCCGCCAAGAAGGCAGCCATCGTGATCCAGATGAGCCTCAGGCGAAAGCCCCTCGTTCTAAGCCTTCAAGGCCTGAGTGGGTGTTCAGGAGGGGGGAGATGGGTCGAAGCAATGCGAGGCACAGGTTCATAAGCCAGCAGATAGCCACGCGTGGCTTAGGCGTCACGCATACAGATGCCTTTGCCAATGCAAGTGCTGCATGGAAAACTGCGACTCCTAAAGCCAAAGCATGCGCCAAGCGCACCGCTGCATTCTGCAGGGTTCACGCGAAGGCGCGCAAATTGGGACGACTGGCAGAGAGCAGGCATGAGAAAGATGACGTCCCCACGCTATGGGCTATTGGCAGAGGTTCAGAATTCCCTTTGCACCCATCTGATTTTGAGGGGCTGCAGCGACAGACTGGCTGCATCACGAAGCTCAGCAGAGAATGGAGTCAACGTGCTGGTCGAAGGGAGTTGCAACAAGACAATTGCAAAAATCATATCTAAATGTCGTAATAAGCTTATAAACTATAATCTTATAATGGGTAAATTAGAATCTACATTATAGACAGCCCTCCAATATACTAATAGTGTGAACTGCACAATCTAGAAAGACAACGGCCAGACATATAGCCTGATATAGGCTACAGAGAAGAGCGATACATAATAGAGACACAGGGAGCGTCAAATAGCGGGATGAAGTAACTAATCAGCACCCAACCAAGGCCCCATGCTCTCCACAATACCATAGAGCTGCAAGGCAGCACGTTGCAACTCCTGTCGCCTGGTCACGTCACATCGCCATGCGACACCTTCCCCAAGACCGTTCTATACCGCCGTCAGTTGCCGATGGTTATCGATGACGGCCATAAGGCAGGTGTACTGGAAGTCATGAAAGGGCTGCAGCTGCTGTTCGGCAAGAGTGGCACAGAGGTCAGCAATATAGCAGCAACATTCGCCATGAATACTATTTTTGTGAAGCACACCTGCGGCATTGGTGCGTTTGTCAGGCCTTGCTCTGTCATCAAGAGGCCAGTGTTCGACATCAAGCTGATGCTGTTCAAGACCGAGGGCTCGGACAGCGCGTTCTTACATCTGGACCCTGACGGGTTTGAACGTCGCATCCTTGTGCCGGAGTCCAGGCAACTGCACTCAGGGCTCAAGTTTGTGGCCCAGCTCATGGCCAACGTCGATGGGCACCATGACGGTCATTTCTCCTTCCAGATTGCGTCCTTGGCCGATGATCCTGTCCCTGGTCCACCTGGAGCGCTAACTCTGTCTGGGCTCGAGCCAGTCATCGACCTCAAGCGGTTGATGGAAGAGGACAGGGTGCTTGCTTTCAGATTTGAACATCGTCACTGAATGTAAATGTAGGTCAGCTATAGCCCATAGCCTATATATAGCTTATATATTTATAGGCTACAGACTATAGCCTATAGGTTATAGTATAGCCTATAGCTTTTAACATCACATACCATTATGTGATATCATTGATGTAAATGCATGCGATAACAATTCAATGTTATATTATTCATATATATATATGTATATATATATATGTATGTTATCATTTCATATAATGATATGATGTCCAAATCTGAGGAGGCGTACCCCAGAGGATAGGGTGCAGAGGAACACGTGTAGAACGCTGCGCCTTCTGCGGAAGAGCAAGCGCCCCTGGCAACACCAGAGGGTTGCAGTGACAATCAAAAGCGCCCATAAGACTGCTGCAGATAAGAAGCCTGCTGCGCCTCCACCCGCCCCAGGGCATGCGCCGCATGACGCTCCAGAGGATCGAATTGTACATCTTCATGTAAGGCTGCAGTTGGTTCAGTACTATATATAAATAAAAAAATATATATATATATATATACATATAATTAATATATATATATAGATATGTATCAATGCACCACAGCGAATTGACACAATTGATCATTTATCAGTGACAGATGGCCATGCGCGCATGTGATACGCTGCAGGCAGATGTTACAAGAAAATCACAGAGCACTACGAACCTGCAATGCATAGGGCTGAGTGCAGCAGTGCACCCAGACCGCATGCATGGCACCCATGCACATACACTTAGTATACAGGAAGCAACGACTGATGACGAAGCGAAATGGCTTGACACAGAAGTGCATATGGAAGAAACAGATGATGAGCTCTCTGAGCATGCCTCAGACGAGGGTGCGCTGTGCGAGCCATCAGATGATGTGGCACCACCCGTCCCGGAGTCATCATCGTCGTCAGCATCGTCAGCAATGCCTGCAGCTGCCTCCGCAAAGGCTGCCCACGCAGACACCCATATATGATACCTCCTCACCCCGCACCCACTCCCTATGAATCTATATGCCCCCCAGCCACATAGTGACATATGTAGCCCTTACAATGGGGGATGGAATCATGCAGCTTCATGCTCATGCGACCATATGCCGAAGGCACATGTGATCGCACACATGCTGAATGGAAGCCTCCATCCCCACCCCCACACCCATGGCGGGATGGATGTGATCCCACCACCACCCCTCTGGCAATAATGAAACAAACTGTGCGCCAGGCTGACGAAGCGTCCGGTTTGCATACACAGAACCTCAAAGAGGTAAAGATCTTAGACGAGTGGGGCGATGCGTGCGTCGGCACCATCAGGATCGACGAGAAGCGCAAGCAGTTCTATGCCTATTGCTGCCAGCTGGGACAACTTGGTAAATATGACCATCGCACTGGGACCATGACAGAATGCCGGCTGAATCGCAAGCCCACTGCCAAGTCGAAGTATCTAGGCCAGCAGGTGCCCTCCTTACTGCACAATTTGAAATCTGGTTGTGTATCATCTGCAACTGAATTGAAAGTGGTTGTGGTGGTGGCAAGCCGGTCCTGAGTTTGAAGTTGTCGGGGTGTTTGCAACAACATTCAAGTTTAAAACAAAAGGCTTCAGTACAGGGCCCCTAGTTTAAAGTTAGGATAATAAATGAATGTCAATGCTTCGTTTCAAATGAAAGGTTGTTGCTAAACACTCACACCAGTTTGTCAGACGTCGATGAGGAGGGGGCCTACAGGTGCAGTGGCTCAGGCAAAGCCATGCCTTTAAAAGTCGTGGCGACCATCTGGAGAGTGTCGAGTGCATTACGAACGAGGATAAAATCAGATGTAGGCAATGGGTTAGAGATGGTGCCCTCACTGACCCGGGGCTGCTACATCTGCTAGAGCGCGAGGCATCATTCCTAGATATGCCCTGGCATGGCGTAGACACTGTGCAAGAGTGAACTCATCGCACGTCGTGTGAAAAAAACACGAGTCGCTCATACAATAGAATTATGTGGGCTGCAATAGCGCCCACCCATCAGCCACATCATCGGGGGGGGAGAATGTGCAGCTAGCCAAGGTAAATTGGATCCATTAATTGGCTTCATAGCCCCAGTGTGGGCTGGAATACAGCCCAAGGGACTGGAATATATCAGGGCTGGAATATGCCCTGGCCAATGCGGTCACCCAAGGGCTGGAATACGCCCTGCCAGGGTGCCGGCACATCACAAGTTCCTAACCCGTGTCACTACATATTGAGATCGCAGCATTCTGGCTCAAGTGAGGGCGACAAAGTCGTTCCCCAATTCGGCTGTTAAGTCAGCAGGTTGGCAGCACGCACTAGTTCTCCCTTACGCCGTTCACCAATTCGGCTGTTAAGTCAGCAGGTTGGGTGAACGCACCGCTCTCTACAAGGTCATCACTTATCGCCAACATAAGCATTGTCTTTTGTAAAGGGCTGGATGGCCGGCTGCGATGATGCCCGGTGGCGAACAATTGTCAGCAAATTGTGGCAACGAGGCTTTGTACCTATGTTATGCCCATTGAGAATTTTTTGACAGGAAGTGACAATGGGCCCAGGTCCCGGGCCCATTGTCAACAGTCTCGCTGGGGGCCCATGAGGCCTGGGCCGGGGCCCAGGACCAAGGAGGGGCCTCATGGGCCATGGCTCCCTGGCCCTGGCATCATGAGGCCTGGGCCGGGGCCCAGGACCAAGGAGGCCCGGTGTCCCCAGTGTCAAAAAAAAATAGGGGGAAAAAATGAAATAGTCCCATGGCAAAAAACATATATGTTGATGGCTGTCTAGTTATTTAGTTTTTTTGTAGTATTATTTCATTTTTATTTTTGTTAAATACAAAAATATTGATTTTCGTGTTGTTTTATAAAAATGTTTTTTTTTTGTTTTTTTTGCTCCGTGGTCAACGGTTTTTGACCATGGTCAACGGTTCTTGACCACGGAGCAACAAAAAAACAAAATGATTTTTATGGGAAAACAACCAAATTCCATTTTAATTTTTTTAACAAAAAAACATAAAATCGATTAATTT
>Ga0115005_10003120_pt1 | contig 13193 bp, 10 predicted proteins | sample ArcOceMetagenome_FD_87163 | JGI IMG/M metagenome (GOLD analysis project Ga0115005, IMG submission 87163) | Marine eukaryotic phytoplankton communities from Arctic Ocean - Arctic Ocean - Greenland ARC118M Metagenome | ecosystem: Environmental > Aquatic > Marine > Oceanic | place: Arctic Ocean... | reverse complement strand
CTTTCAGGTCTCTCAACCCTCAGCCCTCAGGTCTCCACCTTCAAGCTTCAGCCCTCCCACCTCAAGTCTCAGGTCTCAAGCCTCCCACCTCAGGTCTCTCCCACCTCAAGCCTCAGCCCTCAAGTTTCAACCCTCAGCCCTCCCACCTCAAGTCTCCCACCTCAAGTCTCCCCCCTCCCACCTCAAGTCTCCCACCTCAAGTCTCCCACCTCAGCCCTCAACTACCCCATGCGCTTTCTTCTTCTTACTCTTCTTTGCATACTCACCGCTCAATCTGCCCACGCTGATTATTCGACCCAATTTATTCGCTATAAAGCCGAGCCCGACCTTTCGCGGATCGTGATCAGTTGGGAGGAAGTGCGAGGTCATCGCGGCGTCGATCACATGCATGCCAATCCCGAAGCATATGCCACTCAGGGCGACTACCTGACACGTGGCCAATCCGGCGGGTCAAAAGTGATTACCAAAACCGAGCAGATGGATGGCCATGAGGTCAAAACCGTCATCACGATTCGCTATCCCCGTGGTCACGGTCGTGGCGGCGCCTGTTCGTGGAATGACATCCAAATATTTTTTGACGGCGAACTGCAGCTCGACTCCCCGATGGGCTATGACCACGGCCACGACCTGACAGTATCTAAAGTAACCATCCACGTGCAGGATGAGTCGATCAAAGCGATCAGCAGGGATTTCATTACAGGCGAGCACTACCACTTCATCAAACACGCTGATGGAAAAGTGCTCCGATTACCGGAGGAATAAAGAAAGTCCCAACCAACAACCAGGCACTTAATACCTTAAAACCTTCCCACTTTCGTACCTTCAAGTTTCAACTCTCAGGCCTCAGCCCTCCCATCTCAGCCCTCAGCCCTCAGCTCTCAAGCCTCAGCCCTTCCACCTCAAGTCTCAGCTCTCTCCCACCTCAGGTCTCTTACCCCCCCCTTCGCACCGAAAAATTCAAACGCATGCTTGAAGCGCACCAAAAGGTGCAATAAGCCATACGTCATGACTAGAACCCACGCCGTCATTTACCTCTGCAGTTACTGGCTATTCAGTAGCCTCACGCTGCATGCCAGTTCAGGTGAGGCGCGCCAGCCACTCGGCTTTTTTGAGCCGCCCTTCGTCCACCCCGCCCTGATTGAAATGTTTGGCGGCGATATCAGCGATCGCCACCCCAACGTCATGGCCTTCGACCTCGATGAGGCGCAAAGCAGCAATCAAATCGCCGGCGGCCGAGATTTTGAAGTCATTCCACTGACCAACGACCAAGGCGAGCCCGCCCCCAGCCTAGGCGCGCCGACAGTGCGCATGACGACCACGCACGACAGCGGCGAAACCACCTATTTTGAATATCGCGCCGACAAACAAGCCACCGATGGCACGATTTATTTACGCTGCTACAGCGGGAGCGACCGGGGCACTGGCACTTGGAGCCACCACGTCGCAGTCACAATCACCGAAGACAACCAGCGGCGCTACGACGGCAACGACCAACCCTATCGCCACAACTACCGCATGCTTAAACTCGTCAGCCACTTACCCATGAACTTTTTCGAGTGAGAGTGCGGAACACCAGCTAGCTGGACCTTCCCACCTTAACACACCAGCTAGCTGGTCCTTTCCACTCCAGCTGCGCTGGTCTTACCATGAACGACATCATTTGCCCACAATCATCAAGCAAGCTTACGAGCGTATAATCGGAGAGCGCAAAATTGCGAATAAGGAAAAAACCTTAAGCTTGTATGACGCAGATGTCCGAGTGATCACTCGTGGCAAGAGCAACGGGGAAGTTGGGTTTGGCAACAATCTCTGAATTGGCGAAAACGATCCTGTCGCTGCTGCGGCATGGCTTAGCACATTGCCCGAGGGCGATCCGGCAATTGCCAACTCGAGTGCCGAAATTATTCGTGAATGGACATGCTACGATTTAAACGCGCCGGCTGAATGGCTTAACACCCTACCCGCTTCTCCTGAATTGGATCGGGCTGTGGCGAGCTACGCCTTTCGCGTGGCGGAAGAAGACCCCGAAAATGCGATGGGCTGAGCACAGTCCATTTCGAATGAAAAAATTCGAACATATTTAATGGAGAGGGTCGCCGCAAATTGGAAGAACACCATGTTGAACGCTTTACGGCTTACCTAGAGCAATCCGATTTGAGCGCTGAGCAAAAGACGCATCCGACTGCGCTAGCTAAGTCGTGCCGCGTGTGGGCATGTGCCCTCCCCTATAAGCTAGCGCACGGAAAAGCGATAGATAGTCGTCTGTTCATACACTTCTCCGGGTCTTAGGATGGGTGCTGTGAAGTTCGGCTGATTGATCGCGTCAGGGAAGTGCTGACACTCGAAACAAATCGCGATGCGGTGGGTATAGGCTTTGTCCCCTCGCCCGACTACAGATCCGTCAAACCAGTTGCCGGAATACAGTTGAACGCCGTGGTCGGTGGAGAGCACCTCCATCACTCGGCCACTCTCGGAGTCATGTAAGCGGGCGACGGGACGCAGTGTGCCCGGCTTGCCGTTGATCACGAAATTGTGATCGTAACCCTTGCCGATCTTCAGTTGCTTATCGTCCGCATCGATGTCGCGTCCGATTGGCTTTGGTTCACTGAAGTCGAAGGCTGTGCCAACGACGGGGCGAATCTCACCCGTAGGTATGTAGTTTGCATCGGTCGGATTATAGGCATCGCAAAACATCTGCAGCTCTTGGTCATGAATACTGTTGCTGCTCGGTCCCCCGATGTTCCAATAGCTGTGATGCGTGATATTGCAGATCGTTGGCTTATTCGTTATTGCATGGTATTCGACCTTAAGGCCGTTCTCGCCAGTCAGTGTGTAGGTCGTCGTAATCGCCAATTCACCCGGGAAGCCTTCTTCGCCATCGGGTGAAGTGTATTTGAGCTTCAATTGTGGCTCACCATTGGTCACGGAAGCGGTGCCCTGCCAGAGCTTTTTGTTAAAGCCTTTAACTCCACCGTGCATGTGGTTGGGTCCGTTGTTAGTGGCGAGTTGATACTCGATTCCATCGATCGAAAATTTGCCATTTTTAATACGATTGGCGCTGCGCCCGGTAATGGCTCCATACCAGCCCTCATCGGCCTCGTAGGCAGGAAAGTCTTCGAAGCCGAGTACGACGTCTTCAAGTTTACCGTTACGATCTGCAACGAGCAGGCTAACGACAACGCCGCCATAGTCAGTGATCTTAGCAACCATGCCTTGTTGGTTGGTCATGGTGTAGAGCGTGACCGGCTTGCCTTCGAATTCGCCGAATTCATTGAGCGTGACGGAGGCTTGGCCTGCTGAGAGATTGGAAGATAGAATGGCGCTCATGGCTAGTAGGACCGGGGCAATGGTTTTCATGCTGATTTTTATTATTGGAAATTTAAGACAGGCTGCGGCCGCCGTTCACGCAGAGTGATTGGCCGGTGACAAAAGATGCGGCCGGTGAACAGAAATTGGCGACGGCGACGGCAATGTCTTCGGGAATGCCCCAACGCCCTACTGGAATGGCTTGAAGGTAGGCATCCAATTCGGCTTGGCGGGTATCGGCGTGTCGCTCGGAGGGGATCCAACCCGGTGAGACAGTATTCACTGTAATACCAAAAGGAGCGAGCTCGTTGGACATGCTATGCGTCCAAGCTTTCTGCCCGCCCTTGGCGGCGACGTAGGCACTGAAATTGGGCACGCCAAGCTCGACGACTTCGCTGGATAAATTCACGATGCGGCCCCATTCCTTGGCCTTCATTTCGCGAATCACTGCCTGCGTGAGTAGGAACGGGCTCTTGATAAAGAAGTGCACCATCTCTTCGTAGTCTTCCCATCGGTAGTCCTCGATCGGTTTGATGGGTTGGTCGGGTGTCGCATTAGGCACGAGTATATCCACCGCGCCGAGTTCGGCTTTGATTTCAGCAACAAGCCGCTGAATCGATGCTTGATCGGTTACGTCAGCCTTAAACAGCGCCCCGACTCCACCCTCTTTAGTAAAAGACTCAAATCCGGCCTCCGCACGTACTTGGTTATGCGCATAGTTCAGCGCGACTCTCGCGCCTCGCTTGCTGAGTTCTTTGGCAATGGCGAGACCGAGCCCCGTCGAGCTGCCGGTAACTAAGGCGACCTTGCCTGTGAGGTCTTTGGGTTTTGTAGTGAAATCGTCCATACCTGTTATTTCGTATATGAGTTTAAGGAGACACCGTTCGTGCTCAAAACATGTATTTCGTGAGACTTTGCCTTGGGATGAAAAAACTCCCAGACGACTTCCTTCTCAGGGGTCACTTCAAAGTAGATCGGCTTGCTGCGATCTGTTTGACCATAGCTGCCGATCACGATATTTCCGTTGGGCAGTAAATGCGCACCGCATGGATCGGCGAAACGGCCGTCGACGTCGCCATTGTCACATTTCCAGAGCACTTCACTATTACTGCCAAAGATGACTGTCTTGTTGCCATTGGTTAAATTCACCACTGTGCTACCGTCTGCCTTGCGAATCGCAGTGAAGGGCCAGTTTCTATCCTCGCGACCTCCCAGTTCTTCGAGATCTGTTCGGATCACATTCACGACTTCGCCGGTAGGTGTGTATTCCTTGACTGCGAACGCCAAAAGATGCGGCACCAGATAGTTCCCATTGGGTAACTTACGCGCCATGCGGGATTGCATGTGAATGTTGTCCGTCTCTGGTTGCAGCGGGAAATTGACGGCGAGTTCTCCCGCAGGCGTCACCTCAATCAATCTTGGAGCGACTCCGTTCTCGACTACAAGTGTGTTGCCACCGTCTAGACGCCAAGCGGCGGCGACTTCTTTATTTTTCGGATCGAGTTTGTAAGACCAGACAATGTCCTGAGTCCCCTTCCGGTATTCGACCACACGCTTTCCTTCGCAGATCAGTATATTGCCATCCGGCAAGACGGTGCCATCTCGTGAACTGCCATTTACCGACCAGATCACTTTGCTGTCCTCATTAAAGATCGCCGTCATCTTGCTTCCTGTGACGAGAAAAGAGTGACGAATGCCACTCTCGCTCACTTGGCGGACCTTAGGCGGCGCAGCGGCTTCAGATGCCTCTTCAGCTTTTGTATGGATCGAGAGCGACAGGACAGACAGTGCTGCACAGATACTTAGTTTAGATAAATTCATTTTTTCGTTTGAGGGTTAAATTGAGCGCTGTTTGCCAAATCTATTTCTTCGATCACGCGGACCGCTTCGAGATCAACATCGCCATAGACCTTAAGGCCTTGGTGTGCCTCTTGATAGGCCAGCATTTGCGGTGCAGTCACTTGAGTGGCGCCGAGATGCAGCGAGCCCACCGTCGGCACCGAGAGTGTGGCGAGCCCAGCATCGCTGAGGTCGCTGCCAAAAAGGTTAAGCGTTTCTAAGGCAGCAAAGGAATTAATCGTATCGATTACCGCATCCGCAGAAACCAAACCGGTAAGATTGAGAATGCGAAGTTCGGCAGCCCCTCTGAGTAATTCAAGTTGCGGAGTAGTTACTTCCACACCCGTCATTTTCAGCTCCGAGATGCGGTCTTTCATTTCTGCGAGTAAAGCGAAATCCTCATCCGCAATGACACGCTTTGCATTCTGAAAATCAACATAGAAGAATTCTGAATCGCGGCTCAATGGCAGCACCATGATACCGCTGTCAATCAACTGGTAAATCTTCGCTAATTGAGCTTCCTTGGCAGCCCGCTCTGCGGCAAGCGCGGCCTCGTCCACAGGTGGCCCTTCGGCTCCGTAAGCCACCCAGTGTGTGAGTCGCATGATCGCTTCTGCACTTGGGCGTGGCTTACCCTCTGGAGGCATTGCCATGTCGTCGGACTCGGGCAACCACATGTATTCGAGCAACTTACTTTCACTGATCTTAAACGGCTTGATCGGCGTGTCGCCCAATTTGCCTGGTGTCATCAAATACTCATAAGTGTCGAGACGATACTTGCTCTTCTGCTTCTCGATACCGTGGCACTGCACGCAGTATTGATCCAGCATCGGTTGAATCTGCTGCGTGAAGAGGTTGCCTTCGGCGACACTCGTTAATGAATCGGCATTTACAGCACTCTCTTCACGCGATTCCAAAATCTTTTTCATCCACGCCGGTGCATACTCTATGAGATAGTCCGAACCATGTGTCAGGTTACCTCCATAATGACCGACCACTGGCAGTAAGCAGAAAAGTGCTATCATCAGCAGGCGGTAGACTACTGTCCCCTTCCCTTCAGCGTAGAGAGATAGCAGCTTAAAAAATGTAACGAGCAAAGCCGTCGCCGAGAAAAGTATGCCCAACCATTTATGGAGCCAGAGTGTCTCTCCCGAATAGTCACCGCTGGATGCCAGTAAAAGGCCGAGGTATGCGGTCATCACAGAAGTGAACGCCATTAACCATACGAGAATGTTCGCTGAACGTTCCAGGCCGTCATTGCGTTTGCGCAGTGCGGCTAACTCGATGACAAACAGCCCGACAAACAGCCCGACCGGAAGGTGTAATATGACGGGGTGAAAGCGCCCGAGGAACTGCGTCCACTGCAAGCTCTCTTCAGCCGCCGCTTGAGCTTCAGTAAAAACAACGAGCCACCCGAGTAACAGCGCTAAAAGCAAGAGCAGCGCTGTGCATAAGTAAAAACTTAGTTTTTTCATTTCTAGGCTGCTAGAGCAACGCTACTAGGCTAGGATCTCTGGGATAATATTGCCAAACACATCAGTGAGTCGAACATCACGGCCGCTGAACCGATAGGTCAGTTGCTTATGATCAATTCCCATCAGATGCATCATGTTGGCATGTAGATCGTGGACATCGACTTTATTTTCAACTGCACGGTAACCATACTCATCCGTTGCTCCATAGACCGTGCCGCCCTTAATGCCGCCACCCGCCATCCACATACTAAAGCCCTGTGGATTATGGTCGCGGCCGTTTTGACCTTGCGCAAAAGGCGTGCGTCCGAATTCGCCGGAGAAGACCAGCAGCGTTGAATCGAGCAAGCCGCGTGACTTCAAATCCTTAATCAATCCGGCGATCGGCTGATCCACAGTAAAGGCATTCATCTCATGCCCCTCTTTCAAATGGCCGTGCTGATCCCATCGATCGGCTCCGTTGACTTTCGCCATCGTCAACTCGACGAAGCGCACGCCCTGCTCGACCAAACGACGGGCTATCAGGCACTGAGAAGCATACTGACGAGTCTGCTCGTAAGGTGAGTCCATACCATAGAGTTTCCGAGTCGCTTCGGTTTCTTTAGAAATATCACTTACCTCGGGCACTTCCATTTGCATACGGTAAGCGAGTTCGTAGTTCTCGATTGCGGCCTCCACTTGATCAGCATGGTGATACTTCTTAAAGAAAGCGGTATCGATGCTGTTAAGGTAATCAAGCTTCTTGCGTTGCAGTTTCGATAACGATTCACGCGGCGCGATGTTGTTCATCACCGGGTGTTTCGGGCCGACGATAGATGCCTGATGATTGTCAGGCAGGAAGCCATTACCAAAGGTCTGCATGCCGCCTGATGGAATCAGTCCACCATTGACGACCACGTAGCTCGGCAGGTTTTGATTCATGCTGCCGAGGCCGTAAGAGAACCAAGAGCCCATACTGGGCCGGCCTGCGAGCACGTGCCCACAGTGAAGCGCATAGTTCGCATTGGGGTGATTCGGAGAAAGTGCGGTCATCGAACGGATGATACACAAGTCGTCGGCACACGATCCGATATGCGGGAACAAGTCGCTAATCGGCAAACCGCTCTCTCCATAGTTCTTAAACTCCCAGGGGCTTTTGAGTATGTTTCCGGTATTATTAAAAACCGTAGCATCTAGCTTAAATTTCGGCGCCTGCCCGTTCTCTTTAGCTAACTGGGGCTTCGGGTCAAAGGAGTCGACCTGCGAGACGCCACCATCCATATAGAGGAAAATCACGCTTTTCGCCTTCGCCGGAAAATGCGGTACTTTCGGTGCGAGTGGCGACGAAAGGTTCGCCATGAGATCACGTTGAAAGAGGCTCGATGCGGCCAGCATTCCGAAGCCCATAGAACTGTTTTTAAGGAAATCTCTTCTGCTAGTATTGTATGGGTTCATGGCGTTTAAAATAAGTAGATAAATTCTTTGCGGTTCATCATCACATGGCAGAGCTCTTGCCAGACGGCGACTTCGTCAACGTCTCCATTTTCTTGATACATCTGTGTAACATCACGGAGCAGGCTTCCAGCCCAAGCAATCTCGGCCTCATCTGCGGGGCGGCTGAGTGCGACCTCATGCATCTGGTTGATACGTGCCACATCGTCCTGCTCCGACTGAAGCAATGACACAGCCCAATACTTCGCTTGCTGCTGGGTGAATTCAGCATTCATCATCGCAAGCGATTGCGAAGGGACGTTGGTGACATTGCGCGCACCAATAGGCTCGATGCCATTCGGCATACCTAAAATACGCAGGAAGGAAGGCATGAAGTTGCGCCGCAGCTCCATGTAAATCGAGCGACGTCCATTTCCATCCACAGGACCACTGCCGGGAAATCCGCGTGCTCTGGGAAGATCATTTGTATAAGACATCACGCTGGGACCATACATCTCGGTATTTAGCCGACCGCTAACAAAAAGAACGTGATCGCGAATCTGTTCAGCCTTTAAGCGTTTTACCGGCATGCGCTGTAAATACATGTTGTTCGGATCTATCGCCAGGGTTTCTTCATCGGGAAGCGTCGACATCTGATACGTCGAAGTCAGCACCATCTTGCGAATCATCTGTTTGATCGACCAATCATGCGCCATGAAATCTTTCGCCAAGAAATCAAGAAGTTTGGGGTGTGTCGGCAAAGTCCCCAGCTCTCCTAGGTCGTCGATTGACGAAACGATGCCCTGACCAAAAATATGATGCCAAATACGATTCACCATGACGCGAGAGACCAAGGGATTTGATTCATCGACGAGATGATCCGCAAACTCGCGACGACCACTTTCCGTGGGTGAGAGCAATTCACCGCCCAAGGCATCCATAAAGCGGCGCGGGTTCGGCTCTTTACTCAAATTCTTATGGCTACCGCGAATGTAGATCGGCTCATCCTGCGGAGTGCCTTCGGTCAAGCTACGAGCGTAGACTGGTTGCGGGATCTCATTATTAATTTCACGATAGCGAGCCATCAGTGACTTCAGCTTTTCATTACGGTCGATACCCGCACGGATAAGCCCGGACTCGAACAAGCCCGAAAGAATGGTGGCACCTTCCGGCGTGAGCTTTCGGTTCTGGGCATCCTGCACCACTTGCTTAACGACGTCAGCCACCCCACGGCCCTCCCAAAGCGGGCCCCACTCAGGAAGTGTTGGAGCTGTCGAAATCGAGACGAAGTTATCGTCTGCAATTTTCCCTAGAGGACCTGTTAAGCGTCTCGACTGACCGTCTTGGAGCACTTCGATGTAAGCGGGCTGGCCAGCCCAAAGCTTAGTCGCGATGGAAATGCGCTGCCAAGAACCTTGATTGACGACCTTAGAAAGTATTTTTGTCGTAGGTCCAAAGCCAACCTGCTCATAGTTGCGAACGATCAAATTCACGCGAGCATTCTTGCCCCGAGTATAAAATTCAACAGGACGACCATCTAAAATAAAATCAGGGCTACGCAGACTGCCGGTAATTCTACCACTGTATGCACCCGCTGTAGGATTGGATAAATCAACCAAGGCTTGCACCACATTCTGATCATTCTTGACGGAAAGGATCATATCAAAATCAGCGTCTGGCTTCGCCTCACTAAAGCCCAATCCTGTCCTCATCCATTGGCTTAAATCAGTTGGATAGTAAGTCGTGATCGGAGCCAATCCTCGGGCAGATGCACTCATCTCATCACCTTTGATTGCATGGTAAATCGGATCGATTTGTGGCCATTTTCGGCTCTCTCCTGGAATAGAGTAATAACGAAACCATGATTCAAGAGTGGTCAAATCAAGACTGCCTTGTGCAGCCTCGGTCTGGATGAGGGCCGAGACATCGCCATCTAGATTAGGAGCAGGCGCTGCCTTCTCCTTACGCGCGACAGCCCAAGCTTGACTGAGCTTTTGGAATTCTGGACTTTCACTGATCTTACGAGTCGCGAGCGCATACTCGCTCATCTGGGCAATATCCTTTGCGACATCGGCTATCGCCTCGTCGTAAACCGTAGGCTTCCAGTTTCGCAGCTCCGACTGCGGCATCAACTGCTTTGTCTTCACTACCGTGTTGGAAATATCCAAGCGCGAACTCCGTAACATACCATACCACGAGTAGTAGTCGCCGGTAGTGATCGCATCAAATTTATGGTCATGGCAACGCGCACAGGCAATCGTTATGCCAAGGAAGGCTTTACTAGTGGCATCAATCATGCCGCTGAATATACGGGCTTCATCGTCGTGAATATCCGGTGGGCCGTGTTGCCCATCGGTTAAATATAGAAAGCCTGGCCCCTTGAGCGATTCGTTGATCGTGCCCGTCTCGTCGTAACGGGGCTCGTCGACGAGATCGCCAGCAAAGGACTCGCGGACAAATTGGTCGTAGGGCAAATCCTCATTAAATGCTCGGATCAAATAGTTCCGATACTGGTGTGCATGCGGCATCAGGTAATCAGCCTCGAAAGACTTCGTCTCCGCATAACGCACCGCATCCATCCAATGGCGCGCCCATTTTTCACCGAAATGCGGGGAAGCTAAAAGACGATCGACTTGCTCAGCGTAAGCATCTGGAGAATCATCCGTTATGAACGTATCCATCTCCTCTGGTGTCGGCGCGAGCCCGATCAGATCAAAACTCAGGCGACGCATCAGGCTGCGCTTCGTTGCCTGTGGTGCTGGCATCCAGCCCTTCTTATCAAGTGCGGCTAGGATGAAATTGTCGTAGGCATTACTCGGCCAATTCGGATCGCTGACAGTCGGCGCATCGTAATCCTTAATCGGTTGAAATGACCACCACTGCTTGCGCTCTTCGAGGTCAAACTCGTCGACATTCTTCAGCTCACCAATTTCCTGATCCCGAGGATCGTATGCGCCCTCGTTAATCCATTGCGCAAAATGTGCAATCTGCGCATCACTCAATTTCGACTTCGGCGGCATCGCATCGTAGTTGGGATCATGGCGAATCATGTGCATGAATAGACTGTTTTCCGCATCTCCGGGAACAATTGCCTGCCCCGTATCGCCCCCACGCATCCAGCCGGCTTTGGAGTCTAAGAGTAAACCACCCTTCAGTTTCTCTGAGTCTTCCGCATGGCACTCGTAGCAACTCTCAATCAACGCCGGACGAATGTTCGTTTCAAACAAAGTCAACTGCTCCGATGTGAGCGCAGGGAATTCTTCCGCGGCCATCGCAAGCGGAAGTAGTAATAGGGTTGATGTAAGGGCGAGACGAATCATTCGATCGGCAATGGAAATTAAAAGTATACAGAGTGAACCATGAAAATATTTGAATCTGAATCAATAATAACATGCTTCACGCGAAATTACCTCCACTATTCGCGCTTAAGAGTGATACTTTTTGCTAACACATATTCATTTTCTGCTCAATATGACTAGATTATACTATCAGTCTTGATCAAGTCCACTAGAGTCTGTTATCAAGCATTTATGGACATTCGACAGAATTTAGTTCGAGAGCTTATCCCCAAGGACAAAGGCGCCACATTTGTCTGTAAGCAGGAAAACAGCATTTGGCCCACATGGCATTATCACGAGGAAATCGACATCCTACTCTTTCTGCAGAACAGCGGGCAGCACATCACCGGTGACTATATCGGAGAATTCAACCCAGGCACCCTACTCCTCAACGGTCCGAATGTTCCCCACTGTTTCACAAGCAATACGGAGCTGGAGCTAAGAGCCCCCGACCCGGCTATTATTGTGATTCAATTCTCCAGGAAATCGATCGGCGATGAACTACTCGCAAAGTCAGAGATGAGCTTGATCCATAATTTCCTGCTCTCCACCGGTCGTTCGTTTGAATATTTCGGTGCGACTCGGTCCCAGGCTGCTTCGATCATGTTGGCCATGGGCGAGAGCCAAAATATGGAACGCTTCGGACTCTTTCTTAAATTACTCGAAACCCTCGCGCTCGCACCCGACCACGAGAAGAAAAACCTAGTGAGTGAATTTTACTCGCCCGTGCTCAGCAATGAAAACGTCAACCGCATAAATGCGGTGCATTGCTGGGTGCAACAAAACTTAGCGAACAAAATCAGCCTCGTAGCCGCTGCCTCACAAATACAGATGTCAGCAAAAGCCTTCTCCTACTTCTTCAAAAAGAACACCGGCAAAAGCTATGTTCAATACGTCAAAGAACTGCGCATCGGACTCGCCAGTCAGCAGCTACTACAGACCGATCTTAGCGTTGTGGAAATCTGCTATGCCTGCGGCTATAACAATCTCTCCAACTTCAATCGGCAGTTTCTGGATGTGAAAAAGAGCACGCCAACGACCTACCGAAAGCAATTGAAAGATATGACCAAGAGATCACCTCAAACGATGGCCGAAGCCACGATCTTAACCAAGCACCACAGCTAGCGTCTGGCCTGTTGTCAGTGTCATTGGGTTAGCGAACTGTATTCTGACTACTCTTTCTAGGATTAACTGTTACCGATGCCTTGAAGTCCTGCCCTCTGCTCGGAATTGTGATTCCCCCCACTCTTTTACCTAAAGAGTCAATTAGTCTTCCTCCAACCAAAGAAGCTCATAAGGCTCCAACGTTAACTCATCGTGAGTCGAGACCGTTTTTCCAGTCAATCGATCCTTAAGGAAATGCGATAGCCCTTGGGTTCGTAAAAGGCGCACATCCACCGTTTGCGAATACTCGGAAAAATTGCTCAACACGGCAATAAAAGGGGTCAAACGCAAAATATACAGATTCAACTTACGTGAGCGCAGCAAATAAGGGATCAAACATTTAAAATAAATATAGCCACCTAGTCCTTGCTCAGAACTATAAAAAGGGTCGGATAAAAAAAGGGGCATGTCGTTATCTTTGCAATTACCACTATTTAGTTAGTGATTGATCTATCAAAATAGCTCCGCTCTCTGAGGACAAACGGACTCGACCAGAGCCAGAGATGGGGTCAGTCCACGCATTCTAACAAAAATCGATTGTAGGCTAGTTTCGTATATTCATGTTGTGTGAGCATGGCTCGAAAGATAAAGATCGAATGCCGATTGGGATTTACTGATCGTGTTAGAATGCGTGGACTGACCCCATGTCCTCCCTGCCTAGCCG
>Ga0115005_10003119_pt1 | contig 13194 bp, 10 predicted proteins | sample ArcOceMetagenome_FD_87163 | JGI IMG/M metagenome (GOLD analysis project Ga0115005, IMG submission 87163) | Marine eukaryotic phytoplankton communities from Arctic Ocean - Arctic Ocean - Greenland ARC118M Metagenome | ecosystem: Environmental > Aquatic > Marine > Oceanic | place: Arctic Ocean... | reverse complement strand
CTGTAGGAATGAAAGCAGCAGCAAAGTCTTCATTGGCATTCTTGCTTCTATCTTGGATTTTGCCTCCTGTGGTCCTAAAAACCCGGCGAGGAACAAAAAGAAAGTTATGATACTACTGTGCGAAAATCCGCGAAGAGCTTTTGGCTCTGTGTTTTTTGGCGGTAGCGGCGGGCGGCCGGCGGTGGGATAGAACAGGATAATGAACCTGCTGTTATTAGAGGGGGTCGAGTACCGGTTCATAGGGGCAAAATACACTTTGTACCTCGGTCGCGAGTACAAGGTATGAATACATAGTATGTACATACGAGATAGCAAGTTACAACTCCTGTTCGATATCTACCAGCAGTACTTACTCCTAGTAGGGTAGCTACTTTAAGTTATCTCACCGTCAGGGGCACTTCTCATAGACCTTTGAGATTTATAGCAACTGATGGCATTGACTGGAGTATTCTTATCAGGTCTCGCCGTGTCATCATTCCTGTGTTATGTTATTTATCAAATAGTTCTTCGCCATAAAATACAGAATGAATCCTCTGTATCTTTGCGTCGTTGTCCAAACCCGAACTGCATACGCTGTCAAAAATATCAGAGTGTTCAACAGAGTGCCAGGAAAAGACTGCCACATTTGATAAGTGAATGGCAAAGGAAAAATACAGGTAAAGATGAAAATTCCTTTAGCAAAATAATCGAGGGAGTTCGTTCAGGGCCTCCTCCTCTTCCATCTTCAAATTCGAAATGGATATTTCTGGGACGCCAGAGAGCAAATGCCGTTGGACAGTACCCAACTGTCCTATTCGTCCCTCGTCTTCCCGTTCATTCCATCGCTACACAATTCCACCAGCAAGCATGTCATTTACTTGCGTCATCAAAGTCTATACAGGAAAGTTTGATGGAAGAATACATAAGTTCTCAATTCAATGGTGGGGTATGGCAAGAAAATGATTCAGGGGCTTTGGACAAAACAAAGAATTCAAATCAACTATGGGAAGTCCTGTATTTGCTGAATCAAGGCAAATGGATCAAAGAAAATACCCGTTCATGCAGTAAAACATATTCACTTGTGAAACAGTTTCACGGGCTAATGGAAAATTGCATGTTTGGGAATATATTCTTTTCTGTGCTGTATCCGGGTACTAAAATTGAAGAACATTGCGGACCAACAAACGTTCGCCATCGCCTACACTTTCCTCTGTCTGTTCCAACCCACAAGGATGAAAAGAATAAACCTACATTAAGGATATTGAAGAAGAAAATAAGCTGGGTCGAGAATGAGCCTTTTATATTTGATGATTCGTTGGTGCATGCGGCAGAATATCCTGACAGCGGCGAGTCTGAAGTGAGAGTTGTTTTAGTTGTTGACTTGTGGCATCCAGACTTGACCCTTGACGAAAAACAAATGATTTCAGAGTTGTATCCATCAGTGAAATGAGGTGTGTATTGTACGTGTACACGTAGTCAAAATGATAATAAGAAGAAGGGGTTTCATAAAGGGTTGTGAGTCTATTGCAAAAATGTCGCCTTAAAAGATCCAACTCGTTTCATTGGACCACTCCCCCGTGCGCCTATCTCTGCCCTCCCTGTACCAATAGACCCTTGTAGCAACCGGTCTGGACCTTCAGCTGAGTCGACAACCCCTTCGAAAATTAAAACATCATCTTGATCGACTTCATCTAATGTAAAGGTTACTGTAACCATTGTATCAGCACCTTTTGGTGAAACATATTTCCAGGGAACAGCTCCGACTGCAATTACGGTTGAAGAATCATCGCCAGATCTAAGTTCAACTTCCCCGTTTTTCAAGAAAACTAGTTCACCCTGTGGAATTCCTTTTGTAGCTTCATATTTCCAACTTCCTATAAAGGAACTTGCTCCTTTCAGAGGTTCAAATCTCCCGACCAGGGGAACACCGCTTGCCGATTTTGTGTTGGATGTGAGAGCATATGTTGCGACTAAAGTGTGGGGTAAGAATGTATCTAGAAAAAATCTTCTTCTGCTCTCATTTTTTGTGGAGAAGGAAGATGCAAGCGCCAGAACGCAGAGAAAAGAAACAAAGGCAAGCTTTACGTTCATGCTTCCGAGAAGTGTGTAGGAAAATCAAATAAAGGGCAGGGGTTTGCGACACTAAAGTTTTGGGAGAGATTGCTTGCGCCTTGCGCTTGCGAGCTTGTGAGGAAAGCGTCAAGAGAGCAAGAAAGCGTCAACTCGAAGATCGATTAAAAAAAGGCCTCTGGCTGGGAAGCTAGCTAGCTAAAAATAACTACTGACTGTACTCGGGTCGAAATTTCAAATCCAAAATGGCGGGAAATTGTGTTGCGGACGACGGAACGACGGAAGATTCCATTCAATGTTTTGGCAACTGCTCGCAATCGCAAGTAAACAAAACAACAATCAACACGACCGACAATCAACCTGATCAAAGCACATTTGAACATAGTGTACAGTCAGTCAGTATTCCCAAGATGAAATTACTCCTAGTTTGTCTATCCCATATTCTCTTTTCGGACATATCTCCGACTTTGGCATTCGTGTCGCCATCTGTCAGCCAGTCGAAATCAACAGTCAACCTGGAGGCTGTGAGAGAGGATAGTGAGAAATCTTATGTCAACCTCAACCGACGTGATGCTATCAGTAATGCCCTGAAAACAGCAGCAATCATCACCGGTACATCTTCTATAGCTGCGTCTAATCCTCTTGTCGCTGTTGCTGACGATTCGGTAGGACCCACTACAAGAGTGCCAACAATCCAACTCGGAAAATCGTCTCTGAAAGTGTCTCGCACAATCCAAGGTTACTGGCAGCTAGCTGGCGGCCATGGAAAATACAACCAAGATGAAGCAGTAAAAAATATGAAAGCTCATCTCGACGCAGGTATGACAACTTTGGATACTGCTGATATTTATGGACCCAGTGAACAGATCGTGGGAAGGTTCATGAAGGATAAGCCCGAGGGAGCTATACCCTGCACAAAGTTTTGTTGTTTCAGTTTCTTGTATGATATTGATAAGAATGAGGTGAAGACCAGAATTCAAAAGGCTTGTGACAGACTTCAGGTTGATAAGCTACCACTTGTCCAATTTTTTTGGTCAAATTATGATATTAAACGATATGTTGATGTTGCACTTATGCTCACAGAGTTGAAGGAAGAAGGGCTCATCGGTGAAATTGGAGCCACCAATTTTGATCTCAAGAGATTGAAAGAGATGAAAGATGCCGGTGTTCCATTGGTTTCTCATCAGGTGCAACTTTCTTGCCTGGATCAAAGGTTAGTTCGTGGTTTTGAGTGAATTTAAAATTGTTTCGTTGTGTGTTGTTGGGATGGTTGATTTCATTCCCAATTCATTCCTCATATCTATGCACTCATTTATTCTTCACTGTACGGTAAAAACTTGCGATCTTTTCGATAGACCTGTACAGAGCGGAATGGCAGATTGGTGTCAGGAAAATGATATTAGTTTGATTGCATTTGGTACCGTTGGAAGTGGTATTTTGAGTGAAAAATATTTGGGAAGGGGGGCACCAGTACAGGAGGAGAAGAATACGGCAAGCATGAGAATGTATAGTAAAACTGCTGAACGATTTGGTAGTTGGAAATTAGTGCAGGAACTACTTCAGACAATGGATGCTATTGCTGGCGATGTGAGATCCACGGGAAGGTGTGAAAATGCTAATATTGCCAATGTTGCGCAAAGATACGTATTGGATACGAAATCTGTTGCTTCGGTGTTAATTGGGGTTAGGAATCGCAATCATATCGAAGAGAATGTGAGGACACACTCGTTTGAACTCTCTAGCGGTGAGAGGGATGCTATTACACAAGTGCTCGCAAAGAGGAAGGGGCCCATTGGAGATGTCTGGGATATCGAAAGAGGCACCGCGTAAAAAAACAAAAATCTCTAAAGTACAACTTTCTTTTAGATATTAAAACAATTATTAAAGCATCAACTGATATGACCCTTCTTGGTTTTACGAGCGCAATGTCGGAGTATTAGAAGTTCTCCCTCCTCTTCTAGGTTGTTTGCTCCACTCTTTTGGAAAGTCTTCAATTTTTAGGGATTGTAGATTTGTGTCGTTTTGTATTTGAAGCACATTTTTCAGATCTTGTGGCTTCAGCGCATTTTTAAGCAGTGACAACACAGGTGGGCTGAATTGACCGCTTTCTGTACAGTACAGGAAAGCAACTTTTATGAGCTTTAACTTTTCATTGCCAAAAGTCAACCTATCACAGACTTTGATGAAGAAGTTAAAGGTGTAAGGATCGGGTATAACATTTCCCTTTTGTATCTTCAGCAAAGTCTCAGTGGCGATGCGGACTGCATTCCGTTGAACCTTTTTATCTTCACTTCTGGTAGTACAGCAACTGCGAAGTACGTTATTGTATGTTGTCAAGTCTGGATACAGATTCGAGTTTTCGATTTGTTGAAGGATGTTCTCCGCTTTTGACGCTTTCTTTTCATCGTTGTCGTTAGCAAGAGCTCGAAGAATCGAATTGTATATTCCTATGTCTGGAGAGGTGTCGTATCCCTCTTCTGAAAGGGCTCGCATTTGTTTCAGGAGAGCAATAGCCTGTTGAGACTTCCCCTTCTCCTCACTTGTCGCCCAGGTTTTGATACAAATAGAAAAACTGATTATATTTGGCTTCGCATTTTTATCGCCCGCCTTATATCTCTCCAACATTTTAGTCAATAGCTCTTCGGCTTTAGAGGCAGTTCCTGGTAAGGACGACTTTGAAAACGCATTCATTACTGCATGAAAAGTAAACGCATTTGGTCGTAAATCTTCATCCACTTCTTTCAATTCGTTCAAAAGGTTGAAAATATCTTCCGAACGCTTTGCTGCTTCAACGTCTGTTCCGCTTTTTCTTGACCAAGCACTTATGACACTTGTGAACGTAACTAAGTTAGGTTTTATGCCCAGTTGACCATTCGAATAGTGCTCTTGCATCTCATGCAAAATCATTTCTGCACGATTGGCAGCATGGGTGTCGTTGCTCTTCCCCCATGCATTAATGACAATATTATAGGACACTGTATCTATCAACATTTTCATACGTGGGTTTCTCTGCATTTCCCGGAGTACAGCTTCGCATCTTTTTGCTGAATCTCCTTTTCTTTGAATTGAGTGTGCATATAGAAGAGAATTATAAGATGATGCATCTGGAGATATTTTCCACGATCTGTTCATGTGTTGTAATAACTGTTCAATCCTAGCTATTGAATCTCCTCTGGTGCTTTTCGCCAGACCGTCCAGTGTCATATTATAAATTCTCAGGATAGGTGCTTTGATTTCAGGATCAGTGTGATCCAATTTTTCAAGGCGCTTCAAAACCTCAAGGCCAAAATTACAAAATTTATCAAAATTTCTTTGTCGCTTGATCTTCATCATAAAGGACTCGACTAATATCACCCAACTGTTTGATATTCGTTCTGGCGACTCAATGAGTTTCATTTCATCCATCAGCCGAAGTAAAATTCTCCCACCTTTGTCAATATCTGTTTGTGACCTTGACAAGGCCCAATATCTCACGCACTTTATTGCTTCGTTTTTAACTTCGGGTGGCATAGATCCAGGATCATAGTTTTGTAGAATATCACGCGTCAAAGAACCCACATCGTTTTGGAAAACATTGGCGACGCGTGAACGCACCAATGACGAGTTTTGAGTTGTCGGTCTCGGAGCAACTATTTTGGTATTTGTAGTATATTTCGACGCAAATAATTGACCCAATGAATGCACTGACTGCGTGGAAAATGATCGGCAGTGAGGGTTGGGACGACAACCTTCCTGGAACCGGCATTTATGCTGGTTCGTAGAAATGATCCTTTTATCAACTGAGCTATGTATTCCTCTTCGGAGGTCTGATGATAGTCGTAGGGACTTGAGCCCTCTGTGTCTCATTGCAGTAGACATCAAGAAGTCAGAAGCCACTTGAATCATTCAGGTCTCTGGGGGAGGAACTTGTTTGAATTGTTTTGTTTGAAAGCCTCCTCGTTGTTATCATAGTATGATAGTCGTTATTTGTTTGTTTCGTCATTATTCCATTCTTTTCTGACTGGCGGCGCGATGCGCTGGCATTTCTTCTTTCTTCACTATTTCCCTTGTTGGGTTGGGGCTAAAATGTTCAAAATACAAAAATCTACTCATTTTATTTTTTCTTTATCATGAAGTTTTACCCTTGGTTTTACGTACTGTAGTTTCTGTAAATTCAAAATTTGCAGTCGGAGGTATCATTTTGGCCACACACAGCCTCGGTTTTATTGGCTTAGGTATTCCCACCACAAAAAGGAAACCGTGTGTTATGCGAATAGAGTATTATGGCTCTTCGGTACCTAAAGGCACTACTTGGAGGAAGTTGCCTTGACATCGTTTGTCAGCCATGTAGAAATAGACTTGGCGATATCGGTAGGTAATTCATCGTGGGGACAATGACCAGCATTGATAGGGTCCACTTTGATTCCATCTCTCAATTCTCCAAACATTTCAGCTCGCCCTTTCGCATCATTCAATGGGTCGAGAAATCCTTGTGCAACAAGGACAGGGCCATCGAAGGTTCCCTCTATGTACTTGGACTCAAATGTGGTTTTGTACGCTCTGTTCTTGGATGAACCGAAACCAGCTCCAAGCAATTCATTTGCAGTTCTCGGTGGTGGCAGCTTTGATCCGGAAATCATTACGTTGATTGCACCAGGATCAAGGGAATCGCGGAGGATACCACCGCATAATATATCATTCACTGCTGATGGGTTGGTGGGATAGAGATTTTTGCAAATGGACTGAATTCGGGGACGAAGGTACCAAAGCAATCCAGTCCCCCCAATGCTTGCAATTTGTCTTGGCGGTGGACTATTTTTAGAAGATGGGAAAAAGTCATTTGAGTATCAAATTATTCGAAACAAGCCTACAACTTTTTCTCTTCATGCCTTACCTAGATGTTCCAATAAGACCATTTGCAGTTGCCTCAGCTACAGTGGCCCCAGTTGGATCTGTTGCCATTCCTTCAATTTCTTCCTTTTTGAATACTTTTCCTGCACTGTTCATTAGAACTAACCCTTTGCATTTCGTTGATCCATTTGCTCCTGAAGCTGTCACGTAATTTACCTCGTTGTTGATGGTATTAACGACTGTGTCATCAGCAGCCGAGCTCATCGCGGTGTATCCCCCAATGGAGTTGCCCCCAATAGTATAGGAATTCCATGCTTGTCTTCCCAATGCGATATCCTTGATGAAACCTGATGAGTAAGATTCCCAGAGATATTGCGTATAAGTCAAAGATGGTTTTTCGGATTGACCAAAACCAATCAGATCCGGTGCCAATGCTTCTACCTCTTGATCTCCAGTAAAGTCCTTCTGCAGTTCTTCAATTGCTTTGTTCCACTGACTCCCACTTGCTCCAAAACCATGTATGAGAGTGATCCCTTCCTTATCTGTTCCAGCTCCATTACTTTTATTAATATTGCTAATTACATAACGGCATAAGAATCCGTGCCAACGCCAATAACCAATATCTAAATCACCCTCTCTCTTGTCATCAGTCTCAAGAATGTTCTTGTACGCGAAAAGCTTATGCCATTCACGGCTCTCCACGATTGTTTGCATGACCTCTATTGTCTTCCTACTCTTCAACAAGGAAGGTACAATGATTTCAAAGAAATCTGTTTCTTTTGCTTTTGCAGCTTCGTTGGCCTTATTCCACATGTATCGTGGCGACACCAAACCGAAGAGGAGCGGTGCTGCCAAATATCTCGTCAAGAGCTCGCCTTCAATTAGATTCGCAGTCTTGACATTGTTGGCACCAGATGAGTCTCCTGTTATCATCCAGTTCATAGCAGCGTGTTCCAGACTTAACTCATTACGCACCAGTTTTGATTCAGTGCCCTTAGACCACCACTTCAATTCTTCCACCAAAGCTTCATCACCTTCCTCTTCTATTCCTCCTTGTCCAAGAAAAACATCTGTAGCTCTGAGAACACTGTCTTCGTTGAATGTGTCTGTCATATCGAGGCCTCCCCAATGAGTGGCATATAATCCAGTGTTACGATCCTGTTCTAACTTCTGTTTCACATCGTCATCGTTGAGGTCGTATTCTAATGCGATACAAAGAAGATCATTAATCTCGTCAAGCGACGGAATTCCTGTCAATGACTCAATTTTCAAATTACGTGCTTCATAATCAGCTGAGATAATGGCATTCGAGGATTCCCATTGTCCATCTTCTTGCCTATCAGGAATATACTTCTTCTCAAAATCTACAAATGTACTGGGAAAAGTTTTAGAGTCGTTCGCCACATCTTCCCATGCATCTTGATTCAAATGGCAATTCCACGATCTCAATGTGACTTCAAATTCAGCTTCCTGATTATCCAAATATGACAGTGGGTTATAGCCCAAGTTATTGTCTACCTCACCCAAATCGCAGGCATGAATAGTGACATGCTCTACATTGGGAACCTCCATTCTAATTTCTTTCAACACATCCTGCATTAAACTGTTTACTCCATTCTTACCACTTTTTACATGTAAATTCATGTTCAACTCTGACAGTTTATTCTGAAGAGAACCAATCCCTGCAGAGAGCAAAGCCGCTGTATCGAGTGTGTGGGTCCTGGCCATTGGTGTATTTGGCAACGTATCCTCTGTATCGAGAATGATGAGAGGTAGTACCTTTCCAGGCTTGGACAGGGCGGTTGCAAGACCTTCATTGTCGGTGGTCCGAAGGTCGCCAATTCCAAACAATACAATGTCCACTGAGTTTTCGGTGGCTTTATCGTCCTTAGAAAACCGCAAAGACGTTGTCTTGAGAGTGTTTTGTACTTGTAGGGGTCCAGTGAACGACCACACTGCTTGAGAAGTGCAGAGTAATGGAAAAAGGATCCTTTGAAAGGCCATCATTTTTGCTACTATTGATTTCCAAGGAACGCAGATATGTGATATATAGTCAAGCCTGACTTTTTCGTGAATCCTGCAAAGCTGACCTGGAAATCTTCTGTGGAATGGAGAATGGAATGTTCATAAAGCTACCGGTACAAGTATTGTTCTGCGTCGTTTTTGTTGTTGTTGTGTTGTTGTGTGATGTGGCCAGGAACAAGCGGTTAGAGACGTTAGCTTATGCTCACAAAATTGATTTTTTTTAAGAGTAAAAGTGAAGAGGAGTAAAGGGGAAGGAACACTCCTCACAGCAGGCCCGAGCCAAAGAAACTTCACCATTTTATCATATCATACCAAACTGTAGACTGGAGAGCAGTGATCAGTCTTAAATCTGAGTAATGAAGCTAACATCCACCACAGCCATTCTAATACTAACATACGTAATGCCGTCGTCATCTCTCGCGTCATCAGATCCAAAACCACAACCACAGCCTCCAGCTGATCAAGATAAGGCAACGAACAAAGAAGAGCTCCTTCAACTGCCAGCGCTGCCAGAATCGGACCCAGATGCCAACATTCCTACTCTTCGAGTTGGCCAATCTTTGACATTAGAAAGCGTGGGGCCTGTGATTATCAATAGCGATGGAACTACGAGAACTATTTCCAATTGGGATACTTTGACAGAAAGAGAACAGGAAGTTACGTGGCGACGTATCAAGAAAAGGAATGCAGAGCGGAGGGAGATTTTGGAAGCGAAACAAAAGGAGATGCTTGAGCAGGAGCAGGAGAAGAAAGATTAGAATTTACAGATCTAGTATTTAGAGCTTTGGTTCAATCTTGTGCTATCATTCCATATTATTGTTGTTTTGACGACTGACAACTGATAGGGGCAACCTTTTGATTGATTCAGTCCATCAACTCGGGAACAATGCACTGCTGTAAAGTTGAGCAAGCCTCTTCATCTTGCACTTTGTTGCTTTCCAAGATGATAAGGTTGACGAAATTATTTGTTTCTTTTTTCTTCATAGCTTTCATATTATTATTAAAATTATGTTTTAACATAATAGTGTACACCACACCAACGTACACACGTATGATCTTTCAAAATGTTTGAAAATTGAAATCTATCATTTTTGCTCGGTGTTGTTTGACCTTCAACCTTCCCTGGCATTTCCAGGCATGATGTTCTCGACTACTCAAATATTCCTCGTTCTTTTGCTATTGTCGTCGCAAAAGTATTCAAGTATAGTTGCCCACGACGATCCAGATGAGCAGAATACTTGTCAGTGAGTAATGTGTTTTTAATGTTTCAATGCCTCGACCCTGACTCACTCGAAAACAATCCCTTCACTCACTACACGTACTTGCATTTCAATTGAATCAATTTCCTGGTCTGGTGATTGGATAATAGATTTACAAGCGCCAGTGGATCTGTTTGTAGATCATGCCAAGATGGTTATTACTGTCCAATCACTGTTCATGGAGAAATGTCTCAGATTGTGTGCCCTCAAGGATCTTACTGCAAAAGTGGCGTAAAGAAGAAATGCCCCTCAGGAAGTTATGGTCAAACAAATGGATTAAGCGATGAAAGATGTGACGGGAAATGTCTGCCTGGGTTCTATTGCCCATTAGGCAGCATTAGCAATCGTCAAGATCCTTGCGGCGATAGAAGCATGTTCTGCCCTCTTGGCTCGAAAGAACCAAAGAAAGTTTCTATCGGATTCTACTCTTACAACAGCACATTGGTTGAAAGTGGTGACATTCGGATGCAAAATGCCACAATGAGTTGGCAAAAAAAGTGTGAACATGGGCATTTCTGTGAAGATGGGGTGAGATATCAGTGCCCCGCAGGTACATTTGGATATCAAGAAGGAATGAGTTCCAAGAATGATTGTTTGCAATGTAGACGCGGTACGTGTAGCTCTCTTTCACATTTTGTGAGAATCTTTTGCCTGCAATCGTTCGATACAACAACTGCTCTTACTTGTCTTTTCTGTGATACAGGATACTACTGCCCCAGTGAACCCGGGAAACCAAGCACCAATGCAAAACAGTTTCGTTGTGGATCTGTTGATAAGTATTGTCCGGACAAAACAGGCTCGCCACAGAGTGTTGATATTGGCTATTACACTCTTGGAGGAGAAGGGTTTGGCGTAAATGGCACACTGTACAGGACAAGTCAGGAAATGTGTCCCCAAGGAAGCTACTGTGTAAACGGGATGAGAGTTCTGTGCCCCGCTGGTTTTTGGGGAGGTTCACTGGGTTTGAGCTTTAAGATGTGTTCTGGCTTTTGCCCAGCAGGCTATTATTGTGAGGAAGGCACCGATCATCCTCGGGAATGTCCTGAAAATTCGTATTCTGCCGAAGGTTGGTCTAAATGTATTCCTTGTGCATTCCAAAACATTAAAGTGCAACGATGCAAAACTGATAGAAGTTGTTGTAACCAGTTATAGTGTATGTTTTGCAACCTCCTTAATAATCATCAAATCTCCTGTAGTTGTTATTAGCTTCTCACTACGTGGTAATAATAAATTTCCTTATTCCAACCAGCTTTCTGGACATACAGGCAGGTGAAAACAATTTCTTCATTTTATTTGCTATACGAAACGAACCATTATCCATGCATTTGAATCTAAAAAATGTTATGCACGGGGGGACTTGAATGGAGATGTTTCTTTCAAGTCTGTCCAGTCCTTCTCTAATACCAGCATTGAATTCGTCTGCTCATATTCCTGATCCTCTTCTTCATGCAAGCTGATATTCTCTGAAGATAGAGTGGAGGTGCTGGACATTTGATCATCATGGCTATGTGATGATAGTAGTCCTGACAGTACAGGATTTGACATTATAGCGTTGCCCCCATCGTTGTCTGATTCCTCAAACGATATCGTATCCTCGTGGGCTAGACATAAGACATCACTGCTTTCAGAGTCAAAAATAAGATCGAAGTCAGTATCATCGTCAGAAACATTGTCTCCAAGCTGCACAAGTACATCACCAAAGGCCTCTTGAAGTGATAGTACGTCATCAATTGGAATCCTATTCCCATCCATGCCCAAGATTCTGAGGCAACTGAATTTCTTGCGTACACGCACCAATGCTGCAACCCCTAGCGAACCACATTCAGTGTAATCAAGATATAGCTCTTCGAGACATGCTGGTAACGTTTGAACTATTTGCTTCACCCCGATACTTGAGAATTCATTTTCTTGTCCTCGAAAGACTTTCAGAGATGGCGCGTTCTCAATTATTGATGAAATAGAATGCGCACATTCTTTTGTAATACTATTACCACTTACGTCCAAGTGCTGTAACGAATTGCATATTTTTGACGAAATGAGAGTGGCCGCTAATTTCATAATGGATGCAAATGATGTGCCCTCTTTGCCTCCCAAAGCATTGTTGCTAAGATCCAAATGAGTAAGTTTGCTAGCTTTAAATGCATTCGAGAGAGTGTGGAATGCCTCTAATCCTCGAGAATCTGTTGCTTCATCAGTTATGTGTGACATATCCACCGACGTGACATGAGATGCAAGTGAAGGTGCTGTACCGGTAGCGATGAAGTCTGCGATGAGTGTTGCAGCAGGAAGAGTATATTGCCTATTAGCCAACGATATTTTCCTGCAAAAGGCAATGCATTTCGGTAACCCAGAGTTACCCGTAAAGCTTATGATCTCTGCTTTTTTCTGCACTATCTCAGCTGTCCACCCTGCAATAATCTCAGATGCTTCACATTCATCTACGATTCGATTGTCCCGAGTGATGGACAATACGATTGTTCGGGGCAATGTTAGTTTGTCTAGAGAAACATTGTCCACTCCAGTTGAAGTCAATACAGCAGTTTTGTCTGTCACTTCTTTCTCAACATACTCATCTTCTTTGTCATCAACTGCGACCGAGGTAGGAGTAGAGACAACAGTTGCATCAGAAGCAGATGTTGACGTATGGGCGAAGCTGAATGGAACTGACGTTTTGTCGCTAGCACTCGTGGCAGTGAATGCCGTACCCCCAAAACCTCCGAAATTGAAACCTCCAGCTGACGCGGACTTGTCACTCTTCGCAGAAGCAAAATCCACTCCAGCAAAAGGGTTTGGGTTCGGCTTACTTTGGTCATTGACTGATGATTGTTGGCTGGTACACGTAAAATCCGATCGTACAGCTTTAATAACAGGTCTCGAAGATTTCACACCGCTGTCTTTGGCAGAGGTAGATGCAGATATAGTGTTGCCGAATGGAGTAGGTGCTTTAGTAGCCATCGGAGGAAATGCCGCGGCAGTAGCAGCAGCATTGGACTTAGCATTGTTTGATGCGTCTTTCAAATTTTGTGGTGTT
>Ga0115005_10003117_pt1 | contig 13196 bp, 9 predicted proteins | sample ArcOceMetagenome_FD_87163 | JGI IMG/M metagenome (GOLD analysis project Ga0115005, IMG submission 87163) | Marine eukaryotic phytoplankton communities from Arctic Ocean - Arctic Ocean - Greenland ARC118M Metagenome | ecosystem: Environmental > Aquatic > Marine > Oceanic | place: Arctic Ocean... | reverse complement strand
GGTAGCAATTGTTGCAGCTCTGTTCCTCAGAGTTACAACATATTGAGGGGCTTTCCTGCTTCCGGAAAATCCTGACCTTACAGGGATTTGACGTATGGGCGGGTTGACCTGTTTCTCCATCTTACATGCCCAGAAATTGTATTCTTGGCTTGTGATGTGGCCCCTGAGAAACGAAACGTTATTATCAATTCCTTTCTTGGAGAGAAATCCTTATTAAAATGTAATGATAATACAGAATCAGCAGTAACTACAGCAATACGTGAAAGTTTCCAAAATGTGTATCAAACCATATGTTTATGTACGCACTTCTTGTTTTTATTAAAGTAAAAGTAATGCAAATTGAAAATCTATTCAAATCCCTTTGAATCCATCCAAACCTTGACCATCTCTACAGCCATGCTCACATCCTTCTCGTCCTCGCTGAGGAAAACATCGTGCGCATTATAGTGCAACTCGATTTCGGATCTATCGGGACCGACGATATCAATGCGAGCAAGTGTTTCTCCAGCGGTGAGTGTGTCATCGGCCCTCGATGTAATGCATACCATTGGTTTGAATGTGATGAACTTCTTTTCCTTTTGCCACTTCAATAATTCGGCATGAACTCCGCCGACACCCTTGGCGAATCCAGGAGTCATGGGCACGTGGTAAAGAGGGCGGCAACGGAAATCAAAATAAAACTGGCTCCAAAGCTTAGCAGCCCAAGCATTTAGAACTATCTCCTCTCCTAAATACTCAAGAGGTGTATCCTTGAGCTCCTCGGGTGTTTCGCTGGTACCAAGCTTAGAATCATTGGTCAAGCGCGAGACAGCCGTCGCAACGTCAAGATGTTCAATCACAAATTCTGCCATTTCGCTTCCCACAGCATCTGCACTCCAATCAAGGAAGGGTGAGTTGAAAATGAAACCATCGAAGAAACCGTCACCTCTCTTCATGAGATAGTTGATAAGGACAGGTCCTCCAGTCGAATGCGCATATCCAACCACCTTATCGTAGTCCTTGTGAGACTTCATTATATTGGTGGCACTTTCGATCTGATCGAGGTACAAATCAAAGTCTCCAATTCTATTGTGAGCATTGAAGTGAGCATCATCCTGTGGTGGGAAACAAGTCAAAGAACTTAGATGAGCAATACGTGTAGTGTACTGAAGGAATCAAATCAAATGATCGACAAGTCATCAACTTAATGTACACAACCTATCGTGCATCGACTTTGAACTTACCACCCATCCACGTTTACGGGTCATACCATTGCAGCTATAGTTTAGAACGTAAAGATCGTAGCCTTTTTCCGTAAACAAAGTCTTCCCAACATGAGGATGCATGAAACAATCATTCCTGCCAAGCACCCAAAGCACTGCCTTTGAGGCTGGCTTCTTGTGACGCCAGCATTGAACAAGAGCATTGTCCATTTTCTTCTCACCCTTGATGACTTCCTCAGAATACGAAATAGTTTTCGTGTCTACGAGAAAGTTCGCAAGGGCATCTTTGCCTAAGATCTTGTCTTTGCAGTCAGTGACGCGAATCTGGTACACAAATTCCACACCCTGGACAGCTACGGACTCTTCAGGCGAATGGACAAACTCTTTCCAATCTTCTCCAATGGCTGGGAAGTCGGCCGCGGGAAGTTTGAAATCAAAGAGTTCGTTTTTGCCATTAAGCACGGTTAATTTGATACCTTCGGTGTTCTCACTTCCTTTTCTACAAATTACCAAGGCTCTGGCGTCCCAGACAGGGGTGGGGTTTCTATCACAAGGCTATTTGTGAATCCAGTGTCAGTGTTAGTAAAAGTGAACACAAATAATCTTGCAAGAAATATGTGAGAAATGTTCAATGTGGCTGGTAACGCGTAGGATAGAATCTTGAGCGTACTCACCAAAAAGGCATGTTTTCCGATAGGGAAGTAATCAGTGCTACCAGTCTTAGCACCATAAGTGTCTACGGTCACTTTCGGATGAACATGATAAATGAGTGACTTGTACCCAAAATAACCTGTTGCATACAGTCCAGCTTTCGAATCCTGAGGATCCTTGCGCCTCACCGCTACAATGTGCACATGGATGCGTTGATAAAGTTCAGGGCGAGTCAAAAAGTCTGAAAACAACGGAATCTTGTCGATGGCAGCAGGAGGATCTGCGGCTTTATCGGCTACTTCTCCTGGAGTCTTAATAGTGAGATAGTCTGCAATCATGATGTTTCGTGTGTCGTGTCTTTACTTCGGGTTCTTTTTGTGAAAGAGGTGTTCTCGTTTGCCTTCAATACTTTATCCAAAAATTCAATTTCAGATGGCTTCGTAAGTTGTTTCGGTTGTCCTTGGTCCCTGTGGGGTGTTCTTTCAATGGGGAGGGGCCATTGTACGAAAAGGATGTGGGTTGTGCAGTTGGTTGTGCACAGTGACACCAAAGATCTTTAAAAAACAACAACTTCAAGGAGTATGAAATTTTGTAAACATCCGACCGGATCAGACTAATTAAGCTGATTTTGTTCGGCTTTCGTTCGTGCCTTGTGCGTTATTTTTTGAGAAAATTTTGAATTTGTGTTATCAATCTTGTATCAATACCAAAATACAAGACACCGGACAGAAGGAGCGCCGGCACAGAAAAGTGAAAAGGAGTTGAATGATGAAGGTGCGATGTTACGTGCGATGTATGATGCTCATTTTTTAAACTTCAACAGACTGAGATCCTCCTAACGCTACCAGAGGAGCAGAACTACAGTAGCGATGCGAACTACTACGAGTATCACGCTAGACGAGTAACCATCCTTTCCTATTTCGCACCGTCGTGGTAACGATGAATAATGTACATCATGCCCTCAATGGTAGAAGAAATTTGATCTCATCCCCCTTACGTATTAAAATCTATCATCGCAATACAACATCCTTGTCACCTTCATAATCCAGGAGCATGTACTTTCATGTGACGTTTAGATTGGTTCTTTCAATAGCACAACCATTTGTGCATGATTTTAATTTTGAGAGAGGAAGACAGCGATATCATCTCGATAGATTCTTCTTGATGTGCTCGTTGTTTTTCTTACTTGAGCAATGAAATTGCAAATTGGTACACTCATCATTTGGAAGGAAACAAGTGATTATTCATATAATGTCATGTTTGATGTGCACCACCAAAAGTGATTGAGAGGAATGATGCTCCCGTACACTAGTGCACGAATTCGTAAATTTCCTGCTGATACTTTTACCTTACACCCTTGTAATGTAGAAGGAGACTCACTCTTGCTCATTTCGAAGCGCCCTAGGCCATCTGAGAAATCTGGCTTCATACCACTCCTGATCCTAACCCGGCTGATTCGGGGAGGAGGTCATAAGCACCAACGAAACGCAGTAATTCAGGACAAATTGTTGTGTATGTGTACATCTTATTTCATGTACCGGTAATCAACATGAATTTCTAAAATCTTTACACATCAGCATTTAAAAAAAGTACGTGTACTCATAGAAAGTTACATCATTTTCGTTGTGCAGTTGTTTTACATGACATAGTAGGTTACAGTCGTTTCGTTTCATTCAACACATCGAGTAAGTAATGGAGAAGTGTATTTTAATAACTATTTTAATAATAAGTTCAAACATGTACCGTCATTGGCTCCCCCATCCGATGAGATAGATAGGCACAGTATCATACGAGGAGGGTACATATATACGGTACCGTACGGTACCATTATTTGAAAAATCTGTGTCCAGGGACTTTGTGACGTTTTGTTTGGCTAATGTTCTCCTCTGCGTGAATGGTTTTCGGCGCGGGGCCATAGTATTGTGAGTTTGGCGCGTTTCTGAAAATTTGCACATTGTACTTGCGTTGCACACCATTATTGTTTGAGCGAAGGAAAAACATATCAATCCCACCGAACACCCTTCAGTTCATTAATTCATCTACGAGTACTCATCCATCAAATCACTCAAAGGATAAAATAGACCCGGAACAGTATGATTCCTCCTGCTCGTCCTTCCAGTACACAGATGAACTTGAATTTGGAAAAGAGTGTCAACAGTTGTCAATGCAAACGCCAGTTAACTCTCCACTCGAATCATTTGATGGCGATTGGCGGACCAATCGGAACCGTTACCGCGTTGGACCTGAATACTACTACTATAAAGAATCATAGCGATACACGTACTGAGTCGGCATTCAGAATTATCAAGCAGTTTGACGACGCGGTGTGTGCATTGGCATTCTCGAGTGATGGACAGAGGGTCGCCGTCGGTTATGATAACGGTCAAGTCCGCATTTTTATGTTTACCAAGGAGCAATTGAATGACAGTAGGTGCAATGGCAATGGCAATGTCAGTATTGAGAGTGACAATGGTGGCCATCCGTTTGTTGAGAATGTTAAGCGAAAGGTCGATAATGAGAGTCAGTCACAAGAAAATGATGACGATGACGATGATGATTTGTTAGAGGATATGCTAACAATGACACAAACCGAAACTGATGACAATGCGCCATCCAGTCTATCATCGGCGTTGTCTCTCTCTTCGTCGTTTGCCTTGTCCCGTCGATTTGATTCAGAAATCCGATGCCTCTCCTTCCAACCCAATACTACAACTGCTGATGAGAAATACCATCTCGCTATCGCACTCGAATCCTCACCCGGATTCCTCATAGCAGACGTTACATCTCCCAATTCAGTGAAGCATTACCTCGAAGAAGATTCCATCACACAATATCAACAAGCCGGGGTGAGGCATCTATCCTTCTCCCCTTCTGGACAGATCCTCGCAACCTTGGGGTGCGACGGCCGTCTCTGCCTATGGAATACCCCTTCTGGAGATTCTTCGGATCCAGAGCTTGATTGGGAATTGTATCATGCGGACACATTCAAAGTGGCTAGAGTGGATGCGGGTGTTTTTTCCGAGGTGTGGGATAAAGCCATGGCGTGTGTCTGGAGTTCCAATGGAGAAATGCTGGGATTGAGTGGATCCAAGGATTTGCAGATTCGTAGAAAAAGTGCAGATGATGCGGATGGAAATAGTAATACAGTGTGGTTGAAGAAGGATAAATTGGTGCTCGCTACAAATGAAAATGGGAAAGATATGGGAGAGATTGTAGCGATTGCGTTTGATCCCTTGAACAAGGGATATGTTGTCACCAGTTTCAAACATGGTCAAGTCGGGGTCTGGAAATTGAAGGATGATGTGAAGGTACGTCTGTTTTGATTTATGGAATATGCCATTGGGTCGTTTTGTGAAATGCACAAATACTGACTTGATTCATTTTTGTTCCTGACATAGAATGAGGAAGAGCCAGAAGGCAAATTCCTAGGTTTTCTCGAACTTGTTGCCAACACCCGCACCGAATTGAATACCAACGACAATGATGATGAGGATGGAATTCAAAATGAAGCAGAGACTGCCTCACTCTGCACACACATTTTATGGGATAAGCAAGAATCTATGGAACGCCTCTATCTCGCCATGGACAACGGATGTATGTACACGATTCGCGGAAGAGATCAGATCATCCCTACTCCAATTGCAAGTGCCAAGGCCGATGGCATGAAGAGAGCGACTGTGGAAGTAAATGATGAACCAGGGGCTGAGGAAGAAACGCAAGAATTTGAATTTGAAACGCAACCATCCCACCCTAATCCTACCGAGACTAGCATGAACGATAAGAAGCGCTTGAAGAAAATGTCTTCCTCCAATGATAAACATGACAATAATGACATTTCACAGGATAGTGATGATGATTTATTGTTTGAGAATGATGCTGATGTTGACAATGCTGACAATGCTGATTCGATTGGAAAAGTTTCCAAGAATCAATTTGTAGCGGATGAAGCAGAGCAACAGAATGACGATGAAATCGGTGGAGGTCATTCATTGAATAACGACGAGGACAGTGACGACGAGGACAAAAAGGATGTTGGAGTGGATAGCTTCGGGACTGGCGATGACGACGGCAAAGTATCAAGCACTGGCGTCCGATTCCATGACGACGATGGCATGGATGCCGATGGCGACGATTATGAATTCCATCACACTCGCAAGCCAGTGGCAGCACTCCCCGAACCACAAGCACCATTCGCACCGTCCTCCACTCCGCTCGGTACGAGCAGACGCCGTATTCTCTGCTGGAATCATCATGGGGTCATCACTTCCCGCCAGGGAGATGGAATCCAACGTACCATCGATTTCTCCTTCGTAGACTCGGCTTCTCGTCGTCCTGCTTCGTTTCGGGATCCGCATAATTATATTATTGGAACTGTTGGTGAGGAAGGAGGGCTTTTTGTATCAGATTTGAAGGAGGATTTTGACGACGATGATGAGTTTCGGGATGATCTGTTGGATGGGATGAGTGATGCTACCAAGGCTGTGGTGAGGAAGAGCGGGAGGAGGAGGACTGGAGGCAAGAAGGACCGTGCGACCGGTTCCAATATTTATTTCCATCGGTTTGATACCTTTGGTCCTGTGAAGGATAAGGATTGGCATTTGGCTCTGCCGGAAGGTGAGCGGGCACTTGGCTGTGCTAGTGGTGAAGGATGGAATGCTGTGGCTACGAATCGTCGCTTTGTGCGCATGTTTAGCACCGGCGGAATGCAGGGTCCCATTGTTTGGGTCAAGGGTGATCTCGTGACGATTGTGGGGCGCGGGCGTCTTCTCGCCGTTATTTATCATGAAGCTAATCCTCTTGTCGATGGAACACAAAAACTAGGATATGCACTTTACGATGGGGTCACCGCAAAGTTGATTGTGGAAGGTTCTGTTTCTGCCATAAGTCCAGGGTCGTCTTTAATGTGGGCTGGATTCGCAAGTGATTTGTCGCTTTGCATTGTAGACCAAGAAGGAATGGTGTCCATGTTGGTGGCATCCAAGATAGAGGGTTTTTTGAATTTTACCTATAAGTGGGTTCCAATGTTGGACACTCTAGGATTGAAAAAGTCACGGGAGGATCATTTTTGGCCAGTTGCAATTCAAAATGCGAAATTAATATGTGTTCCGTTGAAGGGGGTGAAGCATCCCGATGCGTCCAGGCGTCCATTGACGACATCGTTCTCGATGCGAATGCCTCTTGCTCGCGGTACTGGAGGTAGAAGGTGCGTTTGACTGCTGATTCATGCTGCAAGCTTTCTTCGTTAGTTGTGCTGTTTGAGATATTCTCATCTCACTTTTCACCATATGCGTCCTTTTCTTAATTGCAGCATTGCACTAGATGAAGTTTGTGTGCGAGCCAACCTCGCCTTGGAAAACAAGCAATTTATGAATGACTTGGATTTTTCCCTAGATTCTTCTGAGAATGCAGAAGATGTAGAAAAGGAGTACAGTGACATGTGCATCAAAGCGGATAAGGTTACATTGAAATTGCTCTTTTCCTTACTTGATAGTGACGAAGGTGGATTTATGGAAAGAGCTTTTGATATCACCAGGAGGCTTCATCATGAGAAGAGTTATGATCTTGCTATCAAGGCAGCAGATTTAAGAGGATTGATGAAACTTAGTGATCGCATTCTTGACGCGAAGGAAGACCGTTTCAATGAAGAAGATGACGATGGTGATGAAGGATCTTTTGACGATCAATCAATCGACGAACCCATTGACTATACTCCAACTGATCAGCCTGTACGAAGTAGAAGAGTGTCACCCATTTCATCCACCAAACGAAAGGAGCGCGATGAAGATAGCGAGCATTCTGACGATGACACATCTCAGCCCAAACCAGTTCATCGTAGGCGACTTAATCCTTTTGCGAAAACACACAAAGAGTCGCCTTCCAAGACTGTGATGGACTCTCCACTTGTTAAGAAACCGACTTTGTCGAGAATGTCTACCTTCAGCGCTCAGTCAAGGCAAAAGAGCAAGCAAACTAAGCACTTACTCTAAAATACGTTGAAGGACTTGGGACGATAGGTGGTACCGGTACTGTCGGGGGCAAGCGTATCTTCAGAATTAATTGAATGAATGTAAGAAATCATTTTTAAAAAAGTTGAAAAGGAATTTACTGTCATATATATTATATTATTATACTATTTTCGAATTTGTATTTTTTAAATAAGCTGCCCTAATTAAAATTCCGAATGACGCTTCTCTTCTTCGCTCCGACTTCATTTTTCCTATATTATAAGTCTACAAAATTGATTTACAACTCATCCTTCTGCTCCTCTAGTATCGACACTACCTCCACCTCCCAGAAGTCTTTCAAGATGTCTGCTCCACGAAGTGCCATTGCCATGAGGGAAAATGCTGTATGCACAATCGCCTGCTCGGGCACAATAGAATTGTCGCACACTGCAACGTTCTCGAGACCCTTCACAAGTAAAGTCCTGGAATCGATACAAGTGTCCAACCCACAAGTGCCACCTGGGTGATTCATTGGGTGCAACCAAGGCTCGCCACCTGGCGCACTGGTGTAGCCCATGTTCTCCATGGCTTTAGTGACTACATCAATCGCTGCATTTGTAGACTTGGTACCGTAGTCACCATCCCATTGGTCTCCCCAATTGTCTGTCCTCACGACCCCATCCTCATGAATTGAGATCACTGCACCTACACCATTGCCCTTCTTGGGAGTTAGGTGAACAAAGTACACACCCACGATATCATCGTCCTTGGCCGCAGGAACGAAAAACTCAACCACATTCTTGCCCTTTTTGTCTGGATCATTTGTAACTTCGGGATCAATATCGATCATACCAACGAGAAGAGGACCGAATTGCGTAAGAGGTCCTTTCCCTTCTTTAACGAAAAGATCTTGGTCCTCTTTTGATGGAGGATCAATGTTGTATTTTTCGACGCCTTTTACATTATATTTCACCCAGCTAATGGTTTTGTCCGTGAGTCCTTCCAACTGCATCATTGGGCACCTTCAGGCCGGGACCAATGCCACTCTCAAGAAGAAGTTGTGGGGTTTTAACCCCTCCTCCAGAAACAACGACCAGACCGTCTTTGGTGAGAACAATCTTTTCTTCTTCGCCATTACGTTTAATATTTAAACCTATTGCTTTTACGTTGGACTTATCAAGCTCGATTTTGGTTACTGTGGTCTCGGTCCAAAGTTGAATGTTCGAGTTGTTCTCAAGAGCTGGCTTCAGGTACATAGAAGTTGACGATGAGCGTCGCCCCCCGACAGTTGTCACTTTGGGGATGCCCATGGTTCCACCAAATGGCTTCCAATAAGCAGCGTCCTCGGACGCAAAAAAGCCTTGAGCTTTCATCGCTTCCCTGACTTGGTTTGCTCCGCGCTCATCATTGTAATGCATTCCGTCAGTACTTGGAAAGCTCTGTGGAGTTAAGATAAATTTATGAGGAAGATGAGGGAGGTACGAGTGAGTCATTCATCATAATCGAGCCATAGAGTTGGCAGGACATTATTGGCATAACTTACCGACGCGTTCATCGTACTGTGAATCTCATCCAAATACTTCTTCATGTCTCCAGCCTTCCATCCATCGGGGTAAGGTTCCCAATTGTTGTCGGGTGGGTATTGCATCAATGCTCCATTAATGGCACCAGAACCTCCTACAACTTTTCCAGCGACGAGACCTCCAGGAGTGTTAGTTCCATCTTTTCCCCAGACGTAGTCACAATCTTGTCCATAACAGACAAAATTACCATTATCATAAGCTCCTGGAGTATTCCAAACTGTTTCGGGTGATGTGTGAACTGCCCCCCACCCTTTCTCAAAGAATTCATTGTTACTCTTGACAACTGAGGCGTCCTCGGCGTCAATGATTTGTCCGCTTTCTTTACCTCCCTCCACAACAAGGACGCATTTGTCCGGTGCATCAGTAGCTAGCTTGGAAGCGATAATAGATCCTGACAGACCCGCACCAACGACAACGGCATCCCACTCATTCGTATTGGAGCAATCTTTCGGCGTGGTGGTGGCGGCAGCGATAGTGACTGCCTGCGTGAGGATGGCCAGCGCAAAGGAAAATTTCATGTTGCTTTTGAAGGTAGTGTACCTTTGCTCGGATTTTATGTGCAAAAGTGGGTTGTGTGTGTGTTCATCATTTTCCGATCAAAAAGATTTTGCAACAGATTCAGAACTGGTTCTTTCGAATTAGATTTTATTTTATTTACGTGCCTTCAACAAGTAGATCATCATCGACAGAATAAGAACACGTCGTCGGAACAGCTCAAAATAGATTCGTGGCATTGTGTCCATTTGAGTGTTTCGTGACTTATGCCCTCGGGTCAGCCTGGCTTGCGACAAAAGCCCCAAATCTGGGGGCAATACTGTGTACGTGTAGTAATAAATGTCATTTGTTGAAAATACAACATTTTTCTGAATTTTGTCTACTTGTACAGTAGCAATTCTGTAGTATGTACCGGTACAGTAGCTCCACTGAGATGGGAAAACCACTTCGTAGTGGTGTTGTGGACACACAATTCATTCATACGCGAAGAGGTCACAGCGCAAGAGGTACGAGGAGTGGATCAACCCGAGAACAGAAATAATTAAACATCAAAGATCTTCTAAGTTTGAAATGTCCTTCTGTTTTTTGGCCTTCGGTCTGTCATCTGTTAGTGATACAGTTGAAGAATGAAATTAAAAAATATTTCAAATTGTCACTTGAGATTGTACTCGAAGTGGTACCGGTACGAGAAGTTTCTATAATATCGTACGTGTAGTCAAACAGATCATTGCAAAGTGAAGAAATATTTGAATAGGGCAAATGAATGAGTAAGAAGTGCAAGCAAATGATCAATTTGTTCTGACGACTTCTCAAAAAGAGTCCGGGTCAGTTGTAAAAATGCGAAAAAGAGCAAAATGAAATTAGAATAATTTACACAAAGAGAGCGAATCCCCGGCACAATCTGAAATTCTGACTTTAAACTTTGTCTTGCCACTCTGTCTGTGATTGTTGTCCATCGTCTAGCTGGTCTTCCTCAAAAATGTACCGACGCAATGTTTCCCTTCTCAACCCCTTCCTGAAGACATTGTTTTTCTAGAAGCCCAAGTAGATGCTGCCGAAGGCGGCGATGAATCCCGATTTGAGCTTGTCTTATTTCTTCTATTCCCACTGCAACCAAAGGAACTTGCAATGCTTTTTGCCTGTTGAGACAAACTGACAAAGGATGAGGAACCGCTAACGTGTGTAGGACGAGGTGAATCTAGTTTTGTTGGCGCTTCTGGATCTAGAAATCCGTCATCGTCGCTATCTCCGATATATTCATTTCCAAGTGAGGGCAGGTTTCCCCTGGCCTGATCCATATACTTTTGGTGTTTCAATGTGTCCACGTTTTTCTTGTAATTATTGCATTTGTGGGAAAGTACATTGTATTTGTCTTCCCATTCCTGTTGTTTCCAAAGTAAGCCCGAAATGATGTTCAAAAGAAATTTAATGATTTGATCCAAAGGAAGTAAAACTGAAATGGGTTTCGCATTCATCAGCAAAAAACAAGTACGTGTACAACAAGGCTCACTCACCTCTCTTGCTAATAAAAATTCTGCCTTCAGTATAGCCAACTTTTGTTCCAGAGTTTCCTCATTCTTCAAATTACTCCGTTGTGCGTCCGACAAAGCCGCCCAAAATCGTTGTGCAACATTTTGCAATGGTGAGTTATCATAAACAGGAGCACTTAATATCTCTTTCATCTCTTCCACCAGACTAGCCAAAGCTTCTTCACTACTCTGCAAAACACCAGAATCATCCGCTGAAACACCCTGACCGGCCGTGAACCTCCCACTAATCGTACCAGCACCCTCCGGTCTGGATAAAACACAATCACCCCTCTGACTGGGATCAGGCATAACCACCTTTGAATTTGAATTCAAACCACTTCGCAACACATCATCCATGACATATCTCAAAATAGCACACGCTCTCTCGGGACTCATACTCTCTGCCCTCGCAATACTCAACTGCAATCGTCCCCGATGATCACTATCCACGGGCAGCAGCGACGATGCATTATTACAAGCAAACTCATATATTTGAAAACAATCCGCATATTTATTCGAATCCTTCATCCCCTGACCCTTCCTTATGGCCTCTGACAGCACATCCCGCACATCCTGATCAATGAATTCCTCATGCCTCAATGGAGGCGATCCTCCCCCATTCTGCAATCCCCCATTTCCATTTCCATCATGTCCATGTCTATGTCCATGGTCATTTTCAAACTCCCCATTCAAATGCCCTCCTCCCTCACCCCCTAGGGCCCTCTTAAGCTTCTCAATCTCCTCCTCCTTCCTGCCAGCCTCATAAGCCGCTCCCTCCATATGAGCCGCTTCCACCACGTGCTGAAAGAGTTTTTGGACATCGGCGAATGCATCAATGATGGCTTCGCCCATGGCGTCGTATCCGGTGTCGTAGTGTTCCATGAGCCGTTCGGCTATGGCGAGGAGACCGTCTTCGTGCCCGGATAGGGCGTCGACGAGGAGTTCGGGGGTTACGATTGCTTGATCTTCTTTGGGTGCGTTATTGGCTGGTGATTGTGATTGTGAAGGTTGGGATTGTGATTGTGGTTGTAGTTGTGGTCTGGAGCGGGAGGTGGTGCTTTTTTCAGAAGAGGATTTGGTCCGGTTGTGGTTGTGGCTTCCTTTTTCTTTGGCTGCATTTTGGGTCGGAGAGTTTCTATACCGACTGGATGATTTCTGACTCGGTGTGGGGCTACTGCGATACCGATTGCTGCTGTTGGCATTGGCATTGGCAGTTGCATTGGCAGTTGCATTGTTACTGTTACTGTTACTACTGGTAACATTACTAGTATGTCTCTCTCGCGTACTACTACTCGCATTTGCATTGGCACCCGCCCTCTTGGATTCATTCTGAACCGAAGCCATAGCCCTCTCCCTCTGCGAATCCAAATTCGCCCCATCATGCCCACCTCCCCTCGGCTGAGAAGAGCTCCTCGGCTGCTCCCTCTCAAAACTCTTGGATCGGGATCGATTTTCGTCAATGATGCGATTATACTCTCTTGCCCGCTGAAGGACGCCGGAACCCCTCGATCTCCGCGAGTGGGATGTGTGAGCGGTGTGCGTGCTGTTGCTTCGCGAGGTGGCGGATTTTGAGTCTGCAGTGTTGTGGTTGTGGTTGTGGTCGGCGGTGAAGGTTGTGTCGGCTGCGGCGGTGGTGCCGGTTCCCGCATTGGAAGTATTCATTTTGTCGTTATGGTGTTGGTTGGTGGTGTTGGATGTGTTGTATGTGTTGTCTTGTGTGTATATCGTCGGTGTCAGAGTCATCATGGGACAAGACAACGCAGTACTTAATTTGATGGACTGACTGGCAGT
>Ga0115005_10003116_pt1 | contig 13200 bp, 10 predicted proteins | sample ArcOceMetagenome_FD_87163 | JGI IMG/M metagenome (GOLD analysis project Ga0115005, IMG submission 87163) | Marine eukaryotic phytoplankton communities from Arctic Ocean - Arctic Ocean - Greenland ARC118M Metagenome | ecosystem: Environmental > Aquatic > Marine > Oceanic | place: Arctic Ocean... | reverse complement strand
TGGTGCAAACACTGTGTTGGCGGAGCTTTGTCCGGACATTGTTGGGAACACAAAGCCTGGAGTTTGCTTCTTGGAACCAAGAACTTCACAGCTTCGCCTCTAAGCGGACATTGGTGCATCTCGCGGCGAACGGCAGCAACGAGCCCATAGTGACAGATGCTGCAGAACGCTCAGGCGGCAACAAAGGGCGGATTGCGGACCTTCGCTGCAAGTGCGAAATTTCTGATTCTTACATGTCACGAGGAAAGACCAGGAGCAGTTCTATTTCACTTCATAACTGCGCCAGATTTGGATTTTATGACTATTTTTCATACATACACCGAAAATACGCCACTAAAATAGTCACTCATATTGATTTGTCCGTGCAATCTTTTGACTTCTTAAGTCTTACCCGAACGCAGTCCCTATAGGTTTTGCAATGACACAATGCCTGAATATATTGGTGGTAGAACCCAACGCCGACAAAGCGCTTGAGATTAGTGACGCACTTCAAGAAAATGGCTGGTCCGATGTCACTGTGATTGGGTTGAATGCCGATATTGCCGAGGCTGTCGCCAGCCACAATCCTGATCTGATCCTGATTGATCTGACAAACCCAGATCGCGATACGCTGGAACACCTCAGCATGACGTCGCAGGCGCAATCGCGCCCCGTCGCGATGTTTGTGGATCATACCGATGATACGATGACCAAAGCGGCCATCAGCGCAGGTGTCAGTGCCTATGTCGTCAATGGCTTGCATGCTGACCGGATCAAACCGGTTTTGGAAACGGCCATTGCGCGGTTTCATATGATCCAGAAAATGCAAACCGAATTGGTCGCGGCCAAGCGCGCATTGTCAGACCGTAAAATGATCGACCGCGCCAAGGGGCTTGTGATGCGGGCACGCGGAATATCAGAGAACGAAGCCTATAACCTGTTGCGCACGACCGCCATGAGCCAAGGGCGCAAGGTCGCCGATGTGGCGCAGGCTTTGGTCACATCGGCGGATTTGCTGGGATGATGTCGTCTGTCACATGCGGCTACCTGCCATTGGTCGACAGCGCCCCGCTGATCATTGCAAAAGACCTGTTGTTTGCCACCCAAGAAGGCCTTGATCTGACTTTGGTAAAACAACCGTCTTGGTCGGCGATCAGGGACCATCTTGCGTTCGGGCAATTGGATTTTGCGCATCTTTTGTCACCCATGCCGATTGCCATGTCATCGGGGCAAAGCGGGTATCCCGTGCAAATTGATGCGCTCATGGTGCTTGCGTTGAATGGCACGGTGATTGGCGTGTCTACTGATATGGCCAACCGCATGGCCGCCCAGGGTTGGGCCCCGTATTTTGACAACCCCCGCGCCACATCTGCCGCCGTTTTAGCGGGTGGCCAGCAGACTTTGCGCATCGGCGTGCCATTCCCATTCTCCATGCACCGTTTGCTTGTGGATTACTGGCTGCGGCAAGATCCTGCTTTTGCCAATGACCGCGTCGAGATCATTAGCGTGCCTCCACCGCAAATGTCACAAGCCCTACGCAATGGGCGGATTGATATGTTTTGTGTGGGCGAACCTTGGGGGTCTGTGGCTGTGCAAGACAGTGGCGCCGTGTTGGTGTTGCCGACATCCGCCATCTGGAATTGCGTGCCTGAAAAGGTGCTTGGTGCGCGCCGTAATTGGGTCACGCAAAACCCTGCCACCTGCCATGCGATGGTGCGGGCGGTTTACCGTGCTGCGCGTTGGTTGGAACAACCGCAAAACGTGCCCTTGGCAGTCGAGATTTTGGCCAGTAGCAAGCATCTTGATTTGCCAGATCACGCGATTGAACCCGCGTTGACGGGGCAAATCCGTCCACGTTCGGGTGCGGACCCGCTGCGCGTGGATCGGTTCATGGTTTTCCACAACGGTGCGGCTAATTTCCCTTGGCGCAGTCAGGCGTCGTGGATATCTGCCCAATTGGGCGTGCCTGACCAATCGCAATGCTTCCGGAGCGATATTTACCGCGCTGCCCTGACACCAATTGGGGTCGATATCCCAAATGCATCGGCCAAAGTCGAAGGCGTTTTATCTGAGGAAACGCCAGTCACGAACCCTAAGGGCGCGCTGATTCTGGCCCCTGATAATTTTTATGATGGCGCAGCTTTTGACATCGCTACGGAAACTACGCCCAAGGAATAGGCAATGCTGCAACGCGGCATGATTTCCCCCCATCCTAATTGCGATCGGATTGTGAGCCTGCGTCGATTGGCAGATGTTGGTTTCACGGGCAACGCTGCCCCATCGGTCCACGACGCTGTGGACTACAAAGTTTAAGAGCAAAGCCGCTCGATTGTCGCATGCACCTCCTCCCGCATGTTCCAGTCGTGCGGTTTTTTGCATTTTCGACAGGGATAACAAAAATGAACACGTTTAAATGGTTACTTGCCTCCACTGCATTGTGTGCCTCGCCCGCGATGGCGCAGATGTTGGATCTGGAAAAAGACGAGCTGACGTTTGGCTTTATTAAGCTGACAGACATGGCCCCGCTGGCCGTTGCATACGAGCAAGGGTATTTTGAAGACGAAGGTCTGTTCGTCACAATTGAAGCGCAAGCAAACTGGAAAGTTCTGTTGGATGGTGTGATCGACGGTCAACTGGACGGCGCGCATATGCTTGCTGGACAACCGATTGCCGCCACAATCGGGTACGGTACAAAAGCGCATATCATCACGCCTTTTTCCATGGACTTGAATGGTAACGCGATCACTGTGTCCAATGATATTTGGGATCAGATGAAGCCAAATGTCCCATTGATGGACGATGGTCGCCCGCAGCATCCGATCAGCGCGTCGACTTTGGCCCCTGTGGTTGAAGAATACAAAGACCGCGGAGAGCCGTTCAATATGGGCATGGTTTTCCCTGTTTCAACGCACAATTATGAAATCCGCTATTGGCTTGCTGCTGGTGGATTAGAACCGGGGTATTATTCACCGCAAGACGTGAGCGGTACCATTAACGCTGACGTGTTCTTGTCCGTTACGCCACCTCCACAAATGCCGTCCACAATGGAAGCGGGCACAATCAACGGCTATGCCGTGGGTGAGCCATGGAACCAACAAGCCGTGTTCAAAGGCATCGGTGTGCCAGTCATCACCGACTACGACATGTGGAAAAATAATCCTGAAAAGGTGTTCGGCATCACTGCCGCATTCGCTGAAGAGAACCCGAACACAACATTGGCCCTGACCAAGGCGTTGATCCGCGCGGCGATGTGGCTTGACGAGAATGACAATGCGAACCGCGAGGAAGCGGTCGAGATTTTGTCGCGCTCTGAATATGTTGGTGCTGATGCCGAAGTCATCGCCAACTCGATGACAGGTTTCTTTGAGTTTGAAAAAGGCGACGTGCGTCCAGCTCCCGACTTCAACGTGTTCTTCCGCTATAACGCGACCTATCCGTTTTACTCAGACGCGGTTTGGTATCTGACACAAATGCGCCGCTGGGGCCAAATCGCAGAACCTGTGTCTGACGATTGGTTCATCGAGAAAGCCAAAGAAGTTTACCGCCCCGACATCTATTTGCAAGCCGCGCGCTTGTTGGTCGACGACGGCATGGCAAACGCGGCGGATTTCCCTTGGGACAGCGACGGGTTTAAGGCGCCAACCCCTGCCGGCGATATCATTGACGGCATCGCTTACGACGGGCGTAGCCCCAACGCTTATCTTGAAAGCCTGCCAATCGGGCTCAAGGGCACACAGACCGTCGTTGACGGCGTGATCGTTGACTAAGCCTCTTGCGCCGCGGGGTGATCCGGCGGCGCAACTCTCCCTCATTTTGATAGCCAAAGAGGCCCGTTCCCATGACCGCAATAGACCAACACAACATAAGCGCAGAGGCCCGCCGTGCGCGGTTGTTTACGCGGATCAACAAGGCAGATGCTTGGTTCCAAGTATTTGGTTTGGCGTGGCTGACACCGCTGCTCAAGGCGGCGGCTGGTGACAACCCGCGCGCGCAACTGTCCGAAGTCTGGCGTCTGCTTTGTGTGCCGATTTTGGCGATCCTTGTGTTTTTGGTGGCTTGGGGCACGCTGGCGCCCAAGGTGCAAACATCTCTGGGCGCAATCCCTGGCCCTGCGCAGGTCTGGGAACAGGCAGTCAATCTGAACGCGGATGCCGTGCGAGAGCGCGAAAAGGCTGTCGCATTCTACGCGCGTCAAGACACACGCAACGCCGATATGATTGCCAATGGCCGCGCCGACGATGTCAAGGAACGTGTCTATACGGGCCGTCCGACATATTACGCGCAAATCTGGACGTCGATCATCACCGTATTCTTTGGGTTTCTGATCGCCTCTGCCATCGCGATCCCGGTGGGGATCATGGCGGGGCTTTCGGCCACAGCAAATGCAGCAATCAACCCGTTGATTCAGATTTTCAAACCTGTCAGCCCGCTGGCATGGTTGCCCATTGTGACCATGATCGTCTCGGCGCTTTATACAACCAACGACGGGATGTTTTCCAAGTCGTTTCTTGTGTCGGCCATCACTGTGACGCTGTGTTCGCTTTGGCCGACGTTGATCAACACAACCCTTGGCGTGTCGTCAATCGACAAGGATCTGGTGTCTGTGTCCAAGGTCCTCAAAATGTCGACCTATTCCAAAATCACTAAACTGGTTTTGCCATCTGCATTGCCACTGATCTTCACCGGTTTGCGCCTGTCATTGGGTGTTGGCTGGATGGTTCTGATCGCCGCAGAAATGTTGGCGCAGAACCCCGGTCTTGGCAAATTTGTCTGGGATGAATTTCAGAACGGTTCGTCGCAATCGTTGGCCAAAATCATGGTTGCCGTCTTCACCATCGGGATCATCGGCTTCTTGCTCGACCGTGTGATGTTTGCACTGCAATCCATGTTCACCTTTACAGAGAACCGGTAATCATCATGAGCATCCTGAGTTTTCAAAACGTATCCAAAGGCTTCGGCCAAGGCACACATCGCAACGAAGTGCTGCACGACATCAGCTTTGAAGTGGCAGAAGGAGAATTTGTCGCGATCCTCGGGTTTTCGGGCTCTGGCAAATCCACGCTGATGAATCTGATCGCTGGGTTGGAAACCCCCGACAGCGGCGCGGTCACGTTCAAAGGCGCACCCATCAAAGGCCCGGGTCCAGAACGTGGTTTGGTGTTTCAAAGCTATTCACTGATGCCGTGGCTGACCGTCGGCGGCAATGTCGGTTTGGCCGTGGATGCGGTGTTCCCGAAATTGTCCAAGGCCAAGCGTGAGGCAAAGATCGACCACTACGTCGGCATGGTCGGCTTGCCTCATGCCAAGTTGCGGCGCCCAGCGGAATTATCAGGCGGCATGCGTCAACGTGTATCGGTTGCACGCGCGCTGGCGATGAACCCTGAAATGCTCTTGTTGGACGAACCGCTCAGCGCGCTTGATGCGTTGACCCGCGCCAATTTGGCAGACGAGATTTTAGACATTTGGGAAAAGGACAAGAAAACTTGTATCCTGATTACCAATGACGTGGATGAGGCGATTTTACTGGCTGACCGGATCATACCGCTGAACCCTGATGGGACATTGGGCGACGCCGTGCAGGTCAGCATCCCGCGCCCACGCGACCGTGCGGCGATGAACGATGATGCCACATTCAAGGTCCTGCGTGTGCAGGTCACCAACTATCTGATGGATATGGGCATTGCGGCCAAGGTTGAAGAAACGCGGCATTTGCCTAAGGTCACGCCGATCCATTCTGTGCCAGCGGCCGTGGCCAAAGCCCAGACAAACGGGATCGAGGAACGCTATTTGAATTTCTCGCAATTGCACAAAGTGTACCCGACGCCAAAGGGGCCACTGACGGTTGTCGAAAACTTTGACCTCAAGGTAAATAAGGGCGAATTTATCAGCCTGATCGGCCATTCGGGTTGTGGTAAATCCACCGTGCTGACGATGGCCGCAGGCCTAAACCCGATTTCCAAAGGGGCCATTCGACTTGACGGTTGGAACGTCGAAGGAGCTGATCCAGAACGCGCGGTTGTATTCCAATCGCCCAACCTTTTCCCGTGGCTCACCGCCAAGGAAAATGTGGCGATCGGTGTCGATAAAGTCTACCCCAAAGCATCCCAAACCGAACGCCAAGACGTGATCGAATACTATCTTGAACGTGTAGGTTTGGCCGATGCGATGGATAAAAGCGCGGCTTCAATGTCCAACGGGATGAAGCAACGTGTTGGCATCGCTCGTGCCTTCGCCTTGTCGCCGAAACTGCTTTTGCTTGATGAACCGTTTGGCATGCTTGACAGCCTGACCCGATGGGAGCTCCAAGAGGTCTTAATGGAGGTTTGGTCGCGCACCAAAGTGACCGCCGTTTGTGTAACCCATGACGTGGACGAGGCGATTTTGCTGGCGGACCGCGTGGTCATGATGACCAACGGGCCCCAAGCGACCATCGGTAAAATAACCGATGTAAAGCTACCACGCCCACGCACCCGTAAGGCGCTGCTTGAACACCCTGATTACTATAAATACCGCTCTGAAGTTCTCGATTTTCTTGAGGAATACGAGCATGGCGCAAAGCCAAAACCCAAATCCATTGCGGCGGAATAAAATATGACCCAAAAATTTATCGTTATCGGCGCAGGCATGGCGACAGGCCGCGCGCTTGAGCATCTTTTTGACGCAGGCGCAGACGTGGAAGTCACGTTGTTTAACGCAGAACCCCGCGGCAATTATAACCGCATTATGCTGTCGCCTGTGTTGTCCGGAGACAAGAGTTATGGCGAGATCGTGACCCACGACGACGCATGGTACGCAACACACAACGTGACCTGCCGTTTCGGCGAACGGATTGCCAGCATTGACCGTGCTGCGAAGACCGTCACGTCGCAAAGCGGCGATGTATTGCCCTATGACAAGCTGATATTTGGCACGGGATCTAACCCGTTTATCATCCCGCTGCCTGGTCATGATCTGGACGGCGTGATTGCCTACCGCGATCTGGAAGACACCGAAAAGATGATGACGTTGGGCGCTGAACACACGGTCGTGGTGATCGGTGGTGGCCTTTTGGGTCTAGAGGCTGCCGCTGGCATGGCCGCACGTGGCGTTGATGTGACCGTGGTGCATATCATGGGTCATTTGATGGAACGCCAATTGGATGAGACCGCGGGATATCTGCTGCGCAAAGCCTTGACCGAAAAAGGTATCACTGTGAAATGCACGGCGAATTCCAAGGAAATGTTGGGCGAGAACGGGCATGTGAAGGCTTTGTTGCTGGACGATGGCACAGAGCTGCCTTGCGATTTGCTGGTCATGGCTGTGGGCATTCGTCCCAACGTGGCGCTCGCGGCTGAGGCAGGTTTGGCCGTCGGGCGCGGCATTCATGTCGATGATCACATGGTCACGTCGGATGCTGATATATTGGCGGTCGGGGAATGTGTCGAACATGACGGCGCGATCTTTGGATTGGTGGCGCCGCTTTATGATCAAGCGAAGGTGGCGGCGCAGACGCTGATGGGCGTTGAGGCGACATTTGTGCAAAAGGAGCTGTCGACCAAGCTTAAGGTCACAGGTTGTGATCTGTTCAGCGCGGGCGATTTTGCCGACGGGGACAGCCGCGAAGATATCGTGTTCCGCGATCCCGCACGCGGTGTCTACCGTCGTTTGGTTTTGGAAAACAACATCATCATCGGCGCGGTGATGTACGGCGACACCGCCGACAGCAATTGGTTCTTTGGCCTGATCCGCGACAAGACCAACATTGCGGACATGAGGGAGACGTTGATCTTTGGCCCCGCCTATCAGGGGGGCGGTGCGCTGGACCCGCTCTTAGCCGTTGCAGCCTTACCGCGTGATGCGGAAATCTGTGGGTGCAACGGCATTTGTAAAGGTCAGATTGAGGATGCAATCGCCGCAGGGGCGGCTGATCTTGGTGCTGTGCGCCGCGTCACCAAGGCATCGGGGTCTTGCGGAACATGCACTGGATTGGTGGAGCAAGTCCTTGCGGTAACCTTGGGCGATGATTTTGTGATCCCTGCGGCAGCATCGGTTTGCGGTTGCACAGGCATGACCCACGAAGATGTGCGGCGCATGATCAAATCGCAAAAACTGACGACGATGCCCGCAGTTTGGCAGGCTTGCGGGTGGAAGACGTCTTGTGGCTGTCACATCTGCCGTCCTGCGTTGAATTTCTATCTGCTGGCCGATTGGCCGTTGGAATATAAAGACGATCCGCAGTCGCGATTTATCAACGAACGCAAACATGCCAACATCCAAAAGGACGGCACTTTCTCGGTCGTCCCGCGCATGTGGGGTGGGATCACGACGCCCGATGAATTGCGTGCGATCGCGGACGCGGCTGACAAATATATGGTGCCGACAGTCAAGGTGACAGGTGGTCAGCGGATAGATTTACTGGGCGTCAAAGGCGAAGATTTGCCCGCCATATGGAAAGACCTGAACGACGCAGGCATGGTGTCGGGGCACGCTTATTCCAAAGGGTTGCGCACGGTGAAAACTTGCGTCGGGACTGACCACTGCCGGTTTGGAACTCAAGATTCAACAGGACTTGGGATCAAGCTGGAGAAGACGCTTTGGGGCTCTTGGACGCCGCATAAATTGAAACTTGGCGTGTCGGGTTGCCCGCGCAATTGTGCCGAGGCGACCTGCAAGGACATTGGAATTATTTGCGTGGATAGCGGGTTTCAAATCAGCATTGGTGGCGCTGCTGGCATGGACGTGCGCGAGACCGAATTGATGCTGCAAGTTCCAACCGAGGATGAGGCGATTGCGGCGATTAAAGCGGTCACGCAGCTTTACCGAGAGAACGCCAAATATCTTGATCGGATTTACAAATGGATGGCCAAGGTCGGCTTGGATTGGATCACGGAGCAGATTGAGGATCTGGACAATCGCACGGCCCTTGTTGACCGCTTTGAGGTGTCGCAATCGATCTACCGCCGCGACCCTTGGGCGGATCACGTCACAACCAAAGCGGCCACATATGCCCACCTTGTAGACTTGACCTTGGAGGCCGCAGAATGAGCAGCTGGATTGATATCGCGGCCCTTGATGACGTGCCACAACGCGGTGCGCGGTTGGTGAAAACCGTGCACGGATGCGTCGCAATCTTTCGCACAGGCGCAGATGAGGTTTATGCGCTCGACAACGCGTGCCCGCATAAAAACGGACCGTTGGCCGAGGGGATTGTGCATGGCGCATCGGTCACTTGTCCGTTGCACAATTGGGTCATTTCGTTGGAAACGGGCCAAGTGCAAGGTGCTGACGAAGGTAAGGTCAATACCTATCCGGCGCGGGTTGAAAACGGGCGGATCAGTCTTGATGCAGAGTTTTTGCGCGAACGGGTTGTGGCATGACCCTGACCAAAACGACTTGCCCCTATTGCGGGGTTGGCTGTGGTGTTCTGGCAGGTGCTGACGGGACAATCAAAGGTGACCCTGATCACCCTGCAAATTTCGGGCTGTTGTGTTCAAAGGGATCAGCGCTCAGCGAAACTCTTGATCTCGAGGGTCGTCTTTTCACCCCGCAGATCGGCAAATGTGACGCAAGTTGGGATGACGCGCTTGATCTGGTCGCCACAAAATTTACCGATGCAATCCGCGATCACGGGCCTGATAGCGTGGCGTTTTATGTGTCGGGACAATTGTTGACCGAGGATTATTACGTCGCCAACAAGCTGATGAAAGGCTTTATCGGGTCGGCCAATATTGACACGAACTCACGGCTTTGCATGGCGTCATCGGTGGCGGGGCATAAACGCGCGTTCGGGTCCGACACGGTACCTGGGACCTATGAGGATTTGGAACAGGCCGATCTGATCGTGCTTGTGGGATCGAACCTTGCGTGGTGCCACCCTGTTTTGCACCAGCGGATTGCCGCAGCAAAAGAGGCGCGTCCATCCATGCGTGTCGTCAACATCGACCCACGCAAAACCGCCACGTCAGAATTGGCTGATACCCATTTGCGTATCGCACCCGACGGGGATGTCGCTTTGTTCAATGGCTTGCTTGCACATCTGGCCAATACCGGCAAACTTGATCTGGCTTATGTCCATGACCATGTGAACGGTTGCCTTGAGGCGGTGAATGCAGCGCGGGCGTCCGATCCGATGGACAGCGGATTAAGTGCGGAAGACCTGTCTGGGTTCTATACCCTTTGGGCCGCTAACCCAAAAGTGGTGACGGTCTATTCCCAGGGGGTCAATCAGTCGGTTTGCGGCACTGATAAGGTCAATGCGATCCTGAATTGTCACCTTGCGACGGGGCGCATTGGCACTGCTGGCAGCGGGCCGTTTTCGGTCACTGGGCAACCTAATGCGATGGGCGGTCGCGAGGTTGGCGGGCTGTCCAATATGCTTGCCAATAATATGGATATTGAGAATCCGTCTCACCGAGCAGCCGTGCAAGGATTCTGGAAAAGCCCAACGATCTGCACCACGGCGGGACTTAAGGCGGTTGATCTGTTTGATGCCTGTGCAGCGGGCAAGATCAAGGCGCTATGGGTCATGTCGACCAATCCAGCGGTCAGCATGCCAGATGCGAACGGGGTCGCGGAGGCGATCAAAAACGTGCCGTTTGTTGCCGTGTCCGACATCATGGCCCGTACCGATACCGGAGATTTGGCCGACGTGCTTTTTCCGGCTGCTGGCTGGGGTGAAAAAGACGGCACGGTCACCAATTCGGAACGCCGGATATCGCGGCAACGGGCGTTTTTGCCTGCCCCCCAAGGCACGCGGCCAGACTGGCAGATCATTTGCGACGTGGCCACGCGCATGGGGTGGGGGGATGCGTTTTCCTATACAGCGCCAGCGCAGATATTCGCAGAATACGTTGGCCTTTCAACGGCCACCCGTGGTTTTGGCCGCGCCCTGGACCTTAGCATTTTTGCGGATGCAGATTATGCCGAACAGGTCCCGACGCAGTGGCCGCAAAACGACACGCGGTTCTTTGCGGACGGGCGGTTTTTCCATCCTGATGGCAAGGCGCAGATGTTGCCTGTGGCAGCGCCTGCCGCGAAAACGGGCGGGTATATGTTGAACACTGGGCGCAACCGCGACCAGTGGCACACGATGACCCGCACCGGAAAATCGCCCAAATTGGGTGCGCATTTGGCGGAACCTTACGTTGAAATTCATCCCGATGATGCTAGCAACCTTGCGGTAAGGACTGGGGATTTGGTGCAACTTGAGGCGGTCAATGGCCATGTGATCTTGCGTGTATTTGTAACGGCGCAGGTTGCCAAAGCGCAGTTCTTTGCACCCATGCATTGGACACGTCAGCACAGTATCAACGGATCGGTCAATGCGGTGATGCCTGCGTTAACTGATCCGGTGTCGGGCCAACCTGCGCTTAAGGCGGGGCGTGTCACAGCCAAGAGGTATGACGCTGCTTGGTATGGTTTTGCGGCGGCGGCCACCAATGTGCATCTGATGGGGGATTATGCTGCGATTGCGCGCACACCATCTGGGTGGCAGGGCGAGTTTGCGGGGCAGATGGTCCCGTCCGATTGGGCCGCATTGGCTGCACAGTGCTTGGGGTGTAACGGCGCTGATCTAGTTTCGACCTATGATCGCGGCAGTCATACCTACCGGTTTGCCCAATATAACGGTGCGCAATTGGCGGGTCTGTTTTTTGCTAGTTCCCAGCCCGTTCGGTTGGCACGGCACAATGCGATTTCGCTGATCGGAACAGATGTGCCTGCATTGGCCGCCATGGCGGGGCGCATCGGTGCTGGGCAACCTGATCCGGGCCGGACGCTTTGTGCCTGTATGAATGTCGGCGTGAATACCGTGCAGCGCGCGATTGACACAGGCGCCACGACCACTGACGCCGTGGGTATCGCGACCCGTGCGGGCACCAATTGTGGATCGTGCAAGCCCGAAATACAGGCTCTTTTGGCGGCGGCGACATTGCTGATGGCCGCGCAATGACTTTGGCCCCTTATGTGCGGATCGTGGCCCAAGGCAAAGGCCGCGCAAGGGCGCTGAGCATCGCAGAAGCGCAAGAAGCGATGACGGTGATCCTACATGGGAACGCCGCGCCAGAAGCGGTCGGCGCTTTGTTGATGGTGCTGCGATTGCGCGGCGAAACGGACGCAGAAATCGCTGGGTTTACAGCAGCGCTGCGGGGGAATGATGGGGCAAACCTGCGGCCTGCAGATCTTGACTGGCCTTGTTATGCGGCAGGGCGGACGCGTGGTGCGCCGTTGTTTTTGCTCGCGGCGAGATTGGTTGCCAATGCTGGTTATACCGTGTCGATGCACGGCTGGAATTCCCATCAAAGCACGGCTGCGAACCTACGCGGTGCGATCGATCAATCGGGGTTGGAAGGTGAGGGTCTACGCTATGACCCGCTTGAGATTTTGCACCCGATTGCGTTTGAACTGTTGTGTTTGCGCGATACCTTTGGCCTGCGATCTTGCATCAACACGGTGCTGCGCATGTGGAACCCGTCTGGTGCTGCGGCGTCTGTGCAAGGGGTGTTTCACCCGTCTTATCGGGGGCTCCAATCGCGGGCTGCAAACCTGCTGGGCGATCAAAATCTGACTGTGATCAAAGGTGGCGGCGGCGAGTTTGAACGTAACCCTGCAAAACAATCAGCGTTGTTTGGCCTGCGTGACGGTTGCGATCTCGACGCATCCGCGCCCGCGTTGATCAATGAGAACCGCAGGCTGAACGAGCCGCCCCAACCGATTGATCTGGCTGCGCTTTGGGCTGGCGATCAGGTGAATGATTTTGCCCAAGCGACTGTAATTGGCACGGCCGCACTCGCGCTTTGGACTGTCAAAGCGGCTGCAACAGTACCCCAGTGCGAAGCATTGGCGCATGATTTATGGGCTGACCGCCACCCACTGCGCAGGAGAGTATCATGAAGACCTTCCCGATGTTTTTGCAAATGCAAGGTCGGCGCGTCATCATTGCTGGTGGCGGCGAACAAGCCGCACAAAAATGCCGCCTCATATTGAAAACACAGGCCAAAATTACCGTGCTGGCCTCAGTGTTAGATCCTGAATTGGCAGATTTACATGCCAACGGGCGGATTGATTTAGACACGGGACCCATCAACCCCGAAAGTTTTAAGGGCACCGCTTTGGTGTTTATCGCATCAGGGTGTCCGGGGTTGGACGCCAGTCTGCATATGTTGGCCAAGGCGGGCGGGGCGACAGTAAATGTGGTTGATCAACCAGATCTATGCGACGCGCTAACCCCATCGATTGTGGACC
>Ga0115005_10003115_pt1 | contig 13201 bp, 8 predicted proteins | sample ArcOceMetagenome_FD_87163 | JGI IMG/M metagenome (GOLD analysis project Ga0115005, IMG submission 87163) | Marine eukaryotic phytoplankton communities from Arctic Ocean - Arctic Ocean - Greenland ARC118M Metagenome | ecosystem: Environmental > Aquatic > Marine > Oceanic | place: Arctic Ocean... | reverse complement strand
TTCACGTCCTCACGTTTCATGTAATACCTTTCCCGTTGCGTATCTTCATCTAAAAATCGATAATTATCCATCGTCTATTTTCGATCTTGCCCAGCAGAAATGGATACCTTTCTTTGAGTATAAATTTGTACAAAAGATTTTGTCTTGTTGCGGACTTTATGAAGATGTCAAACTTATGAAGATGTCAAACTTGAAGTCTTCATCAAAGATCTGTTTTTCATTTTTTCTTCATGAAGACTCAAAAGAACATTGCTTTTTTGTGACATAATTTTCAATTTCATTGTGAAGAAAAACACATTTGACGACGTTGAGAGGGTCCGTATGATGATGATGCGAGGACGATGCCTCCTCCTATTAAAGCTTTTCGCAGGGTTGACAACTTCGCTCGCTGATTTCGGCGATTTTGTGGATCCAACTTTCGATTGTCCGGCCACTACTACATGTCCTGTTGTGTGCATGGCCGAGGGTCAATCATGCCCAGAGGCGCTATCTTGCGATGACGAATCAGACCTCAATAAGATACTTTGCATAGATGGAAGTTGCTCCACTGATTGCACTTCTGCCAATGCAGAATTTGACCCTGAGGGAAGTCCCTGTCCTGCGTGTAGGCCCGTTATATGGTGAGCTATTGCATGTTAGTATTGATTCTACAGATGTGTTTGTTGCACAGTCGGCAAAATGACCTTTTTGTTTCTCGATTAATCTTCTTTCAAACCATTAGTCCAAAGATCAATCTCCTTTATAATACTTGCCAAGAAGCGTTCGGAAGTTACTACGAAGAAACTACCACTTGTGCCGAGGAAGAAGTTGAAGACGCCACCAAACTCTTTTCACTCCGAGAGACAGGTTTTGTCACCATTTACTGCTGGGTGTGCCTAGTCTTCGTCTTGACGCTTGGATGGTGTGCGTTCAATCAACGCCTTTCGCCCGTTCCTGGGTCTATTCAACCCCTTCTTGCTGAAGAAAAGAGCCATGAATTTGTGGAAGAAAGTGCATCATCGTGGAAACAGACTGGATATCGTGCTTTTGGACGGCCCACTGCAGTGATCGGAGCGTTTATCTATTTAATTGTCGTGATCACCCTTGTGGGCTTCCAATTCATTTTGGGATCCTTGACTATATTGTATTATATTCAACAAGGAGCAATCGCCTGGTTCGAACCAGTGTTCGAGGATGAGATACAAGTTCTCAAAGTACATGAAATCACTTGGGCCGTTGCTTTCGTGTTCACTCTTCTATTGAAGTGGCCTGTGTCCATTCGGTTTCTTTTCCTTCGCCGATCCAAGTTAGAGAATGCAAGTCATGTGGCGGTCCAGACTCCTGTAAAAGAAGTTCGGCAGGCAGAGCAAAGAACTGACCTGCTTGAATTGTTTAACAATTGGATGGTCGTAGTCGGAGGTTGTTTCAAATCTGTCATGCGATGTATATTTAGCGACATCTCTCTTCCAGCTTCAGGTGACTATTGACAAGGATGGAACTAGATATTTTTTCTTCCGCCTTCGTCGCTATAACTTTGACACCGCTTCTAGTGTGTTTGTTCCTGGCGTTTGCTCGACTGGTAACACAATTGGTGACCTCATTAAAGCGAGAGGCGGGCTCAATTCGGAACAAGTAGAAAAGGAGATGGCTATAGTCGGTCGGAACATAATTCATATGTCCAAGCCAAACTTTTTTAAGACTCTTGTTCGTGAGTTTTCCAAGGGATTCTACATCTACCAGGTATTCATGATTTGGACGTGGTTTCCTCTGTGGTATTACTATATGGCATGTGTTCAGACATTCATTGTATCTGGTGGAGGATTAGCATTGACCGCGTTCCAATACCGAAATGAAAGGAACTTGTACCGCATCACCCGCATCAAAGGTGACGTTTCTCTTATGCGCGATGGTTCGCTAGTAAAAATTAATCACAGGGATCTAGTTCCAGGCGATGTTGTAGCTGTTACTTCCGGGTTGGTATATGCGGACATGGTCGTTGTAGATGGCCCCGGGCGTGTTCTTGTTGATGAGTCAGCCTTGACTGGAGAGTCAACTCCGATGGCCAAGATTCCTTTTGATGTAACAGATGGATTATTGAAATATGATTATGCCGATCATAAAAAGCATGCCATATCTGCTGGAACTCGTATTATTGAGGCTGAAGTCGATACTTATGCTTTAGTTCTTTCAACTGGATCGCATACTGCGAAAGGAAAGCTATTGCGTGATATACTCAGCTATAGGCGTCAAGAATTTAAATTTGATACAGAGGTCAAGATAGTGATTGCTATCCTCTTCTTATACTGTATCTTTGGGTTTGGTTTGACAGTCGGATTGTACAAAGATGAGTTTGTGTACGAATGGTTCTATGGAATGTTTGTGGTTGGGACTTGTCTGGTAAGTACGACAACAATGCATGCGCAAAAAACATGATGCCAATATTGCTAATATTGTCATGCAGCCTCCACTTCTTCCAACAGTGTTCACTGTTAGCGTTGGTATCTCTGACGAACGTCTCGCTAAAAAGAGAATCATGTGTGTGAACTCCGAAGACATCTTAGTTGCGGGCAAGGTTAAAAGGGTCTTCTTTGATAAAACCGGCACCCTTACCAAACAGGGCTTGGATTTTATCATTGCATCCGCATGCCTTGAGCACAAATATCTTGATCTCGCAATGGCGGCTTGCCACAGCATTACTGTCTCTACCAAGGGAGTTCTGATCGGTAATGCTGTCGATCTCAACATGTTTGCAGAGACACGGGCTCTCATTTCTGAACATGGAAGTTGCATCGAGCTAGATGGCGGAGATAAAGTAAAGGTGCTGAAGAAGTTTGACTTTGATCATCATCGTATGACCCAAAGTGTTATTGTTGAAGCTGATGGAAAACTCTATGCATTTGTTAAGGGTAGTGGGGAGTCTATAAAAAACATATGCGTTACCAAGACAATCCCTGCTGACTTTGATAGGGACGCTGATCGGTGTGCAAGGGAAGGAATTTACCAGATTAGCTTTGCTATGAAAGAGCTACCTTCTTCAGCACAAGATGTTTCCATTTTGGCCCGCGACAGCATTGAAGATAGTCTAAACTTCCTTGGTTTTGTTAACTTCAAGAATCAGCTCAGAACCGAAACTGCTGACGCGCTCACCGAGCTCGAGGTTGGAGATGTCAAGTCTGTGATGGTCACTGGAGACAATACATTCACAGGTATTTGTATTGCGAGGGAAGCGAACATGATCAAGTTAGACGAAACTGTAATATTTGGTAAATCAATCATATCCAATGGAGTTATTTCTTGGGTTGACGAGCAGGGCCATTACACTAACCTTCCCTCCATTATAGACATTGAGAAGAAGAACATTGTTCTTGCGGTCACTGGTGATGTTTGGAACTCTCTCCAAACCAGGTCCGATATCAAAGAGATGGCTGAGTTCGTTCGTGTTTTTGGACGTTGCACTCCGAATGACAAAGTTACCGTTATCGATTTCTTCGTGAAGAAAGGGCTTACTTGCTGCATGGTAGGAGATGGAGGAAACGATTGCGGAGCCCTTAAAACCGCACACATTGGAATCGCTCTCAGTGACGCCGAGGCTTCCATTGTTGCCCCCTTTACGTCTCTTGACAAGGACATAACTTCGGTTCTCGAAGTTTTGAAGGAGGGTCGATGTGCTCTTGCAAGTGCTTTTGCTAGTTACAAGTATATGATCGTGTATGGACAGATTGAGACTATCAATCAAATTGCAAACGCCTACTTCTCGGTCACATTCCATGAATGGTGCTGGGTATTCATGGATGGCATCTGGATGATAACAATGGCCTTTACCCTACCTCTTGCACAGGCAGAAACACACTTGTCCCCCAAACGCCCCCGTCATCTCTTCTTGGCCCTGGTACGATGACCAGTGTTCTTGGAGTTTTACTTTTGAATTTCATTTTCACCTGTATCTCTCTTGGATTACTAACGTCGCAGGACTGGTACCAGTGTCGCAAGTGGGGGAGCACAGATATTTCCAATATTACCTTGATTGGAGACAATTATGAGGCATCGGTACTCTTTATTGTGACTGGATATCAATATATTTCCTCTGCAATTGCTTTCAACTTTGGCTATACTTTCAGGTCAAGCTGGTGGAAGAATTATGCCTTCGTAGTCCTCAGCTTGTGCTTCACTATTGTGCACTTCATCGCTACACTTGAGCCAAGTAAACTCTCGTGTGTATGGCGGCTGAACTGTACTAATGATAACGTTGTGAGGGCTGTAACAGACGTCGCTATCCCTATCAACAATGCGTTTAACACTACCATCATGCCTTTATCATTCCGGGTAAAGTTGGTTGTATTGATGATCTTCAATACTATCGCCACCTCTTCATGGGAATTCTTTATCGTGAACGGTACCTTTGTCAAAAAGTACCTTTGGGACCGCAGAAATGGTGAAGCTTCGGCATAAACGTTGGTGAGGGCTGGTAAGCTTGTGGCTGGCTAGAACTAAATTAAATATTATAAAATGTCGAATTGTGCTGCTTGTACGTTTATCCATCTCCACAGATAGAAGTCATCATTTTGGGAATACACAGCGAAAGTCGAACAATAGAAAAGACGAGCATTTCAATAGGGACCCGGCCCAAAGAAATCTTGGAATATAAAATGTCCGTTAAAAAGAAGCTATTATCTTCTTGAATGCAATGATAGCGTGGACCGTGGACCGTGGACCTGGAAACCGTGATTTCTACGCTTTTCTACGCTACAGTTGCACTGCATCTGCCTTTGACAAAAATCGACAGTTATCTAATAAATTATGAATCTTTTTATGGGAACATCACTCTCCATATTCTTCAGCAGTCGTTTGACTTGAACAAAGACGAGGCACTTACGTCAAGGAATTAATCTCGCAAGGTAAGCTACGTATTGATAACCGATCCCTATGCAATTGTATTTCCTCGTAAACTCATTTGCCCATGACTCTACAATCAGGATATTGAATCCCTTCAGGAAAATTATCAAATTGCATTGATTTGGTGGACGGTGTAATGATGATGAAAGTATACTCGGGCACCATTGACTTTTTAAAGGAAAAAGAAGCGATGAATTATAACGTCACATCCATTACTTTTGATAGAAATGTGCACCACTATAGATCTTTAGAGGACACCACGAACATCGAGTTGGATGAGAAAAAGGAGCTTTCAACAAATACTGTCATTTTACTATTGGTTCTATCATCTATTGGAATGTTCACACTTACAGTCGTGGTGATGTATTTGCTCTTTTACCGAAATCATCCAGACAGTGGTTGCAGAACAAGCGATAACGCAAACAACGCAGCAGATGCAATATTAGGTATTAATCATGTTGGCAGGCACCTCGAAGGGAGCACTTGGATCGAACTCAAATCGACATCGTCAGGCTCTTCGCCATCTGAGTCGTCGTCTGACATAAATGGAAGATTGCCCAAAGAAGTAGGGTGTTCAGGAGCTTCAGTGTGTGACAGCAGTGTCTCGGAATTGAGTGCCTACACCACCGAGACAAAAGATTGGAGGCTCTTCGCACCTAAGCTTGATCTAGAGAAGATAGACGAGGAAGGTCAATACAAAGAAAGTCTGTCTCCGCAGCGAATGGATTCTTCTTTCCACACAGCAAATGCCCGTTCTATTTGTAGCTTTTGAGAGAAAAACTCGATTGTACATGTGCTGATGATCAAATCATCAACAAGGTTTTTAGTTCTATGCTCTATGAAAGAGAAGTCGGATGCTATAACTGCCAAGCTAATAGTAGGAGTGCATAGACGTGTAGCGAAATAATGTAAACGCCACAGTTATAATTTTGATTCATGGTGCACAAATTTATGTTACTTTCATCTAGTTTGGATACATTAGCAAACCGTCGCCTAAAAGCTGGCCCGGACTAGTCTAAAGTTATCCAATTCTAGTGTGATAGGAAACAGCTTTTTAAGATCCCCATAGATCTCCTCCAACCGAATCTTTCTCGCCGCGGATCCGCGTTTCCATTCGAGCAAGTGAAGGGGATGCAATAAAGGGAGAGAATTCAGCTCCATTCATGTATTCAGCACCATTCATGTTCATATTAGGAGAAAAGGGAAACGGGGATGCAGGAAAGGATGCAATTTTTCCAGTTCCAACACCCTTGGGATTTGAGATGGGAGATGATGCGAAATAAGGAAAAGGTGACTCTAATGGCGCGCTCAGTAGCTCATTATTTCGAGACAAAGGACTTGGACCGCATCCAAGGTGATCGTTTCCTTTACTCGTAAAAGGTGATTGTGTTATATCACCAAAGAAAGTTTTCCCTTTGACAGGAGAGAGAAGGAAATTATTGAATTTGGGACTTTTACATGGACTCTTCATTGCTGCCTTGAGAGGTTTTCTTGAAGACCCGGGGGCAACCTGTGCTCGTTTTGGAAGAGGAGGATCCAAAACTTGATCATTTGAACATGGCTCGCTTGCACGGCGTTTTAGTGTTGTGCGCGGTGGGAGGATCGAACAAGATTCAGAATTCATTTTAACGTCCTCGGGAACTTTAACATGCGGAACGCTTCTACTCCTTTCTCCGACCGTCGGTCTCTTTGGAAGTGACCGGGAGGGAGGCAGGCGTGGGAGCTCGGGCCTTGGGGTCGGATTAGAAGCTACCGGTGCTTTGCTTACTGAAGCAATCTTCTCAGGTATGACTTCTGACTTGTTCTGACTCTCTTTGTCTTGTACGAACTTGACACTTTGAGTCGTGGGCTGTACATTTCTTGATAGTTGCCCATGGTTACTAGGTGCATGATTGGGACGTGTTCCTTGATCATATCTATAGGGATAAGGATACCCGTAGTGACCAGGCCTATGATAGTTGCGAGTATCATTACTATTCTGCAAAACCATCACCTTCACTTGCCCTGCTTCAATCCCTGGACTAGTAAGATAAATTTGGAACTTCCTCATCCCAGGTCGCATCCCCTCATCTGGATTAGGTACTTCAAGATTCGTACCCGAAGGTGCACGAATTGCAATAACTGTGTCATTGTGATAAGCTTGGAGGGCGGCAATTTCTTGCTTGGTAACAAACAAATGCGACGCTATTACTTTCTTCTCTCCCGCCTTTGCATCTTGAGCACCCTTGTCCTCAGTGGCGCCCTTCCCTGCAGATGATTTCTTTTCACATTTTGTATACTCTCTCACGCAATCTGAAAGCTTTTCAATGCAATTGTCAATGTATTTCTCATGAGCTTTAAAATCCTCAATTTCGGTTTTCATCGCTTCAAATGTGGCAGATTCGCTGATTGACGTGACTTCGTCACCCTCATCTGGCTTCTTGGCACTATGCAAAAGAGGATCAATTCTCTTCACCCACGCCACTTGATTCCTATCTTTTTTTATGAGGCCAACTCCTTCAAGCACATTTGTTATGTCATATAATCGTCTCTTTTGCACGCCAAGTTCAGATACCGCAATATTCAAATCCAGTTCCCCGCCATTTTGAGGTGAGCTATACCGATCAAGCAAATTAATGAATTTTTCAGTCAAGTGAGAAAGAGACGAATCTTCTTTGGAAGTCTGCTTAGTAGGCTGGTAATTTGGTGTTGAAGATGGCGCTTTCAGTGGAACTGGAGCCATTGAATTAACCTGTTGCGGATGTGATTCGGCACTTGGACACCAATTTGAAAGTGCATACCCGGGTGGTGGGTATGAATGTTTATGTGGGTCATGGTCGCCTATTGAGTCAAGGTAGATGTCAAATGGAATTGGAGATATGTCCGAAATAGTAGATGACGAATTCGAAAGAGATGAATCGGAGGAGGTAGGAGAATCAAAACAGGAAGGAGAAAGATAGGGTGAGTGATCTATCGTTCGACGAGCGCGTTGGACAGGAAGGTTTCCACCAAGCAATACATCAAACTTGGAAAACAAGTCAGTTCGACTCTTTGAGTCTGGCGTATCATCGTTGGTGTACATTTTCCTAATCTGTCAAACAATGATGCCGCCATTGCCAACAAATTTCCATTTCCATTTCCTATTCCTTCCCATTTCATTGCAAATAAGTATTCGTGTGGGAACAGACAATTCTCAAAGCAATGAATGGAAACAATGAAATTTCTTTCATATTTCTCTCCTTGGAAAAATTAATCTTGAAAACAATCACGCAACATCAGAACAGACAGGACGGGAATACCGAAATGATGTCACAATTATGGCCTTTTAGCCATTCTTCCCAATCACGCAATGCGGATGGAGCAAAGATGTGATGTATAGCGGATACGTGAATGTGGATACGGTATGCTTACCTGCTGTAGGCGGCCTCAACGGCGAATACATTGGACTGGTGGCCCTAGTCACTTTGGAGTTATTTGGCGCATTGCTGGCTTCTTCGCCATCGGGAGTAACAACCTTTGCTTGCTTATGTAATTCCTGCGAAATAGCACGAGGAGCCGTCACAGGTGGAGGAATAACTTGATTCGACGATCTTGGAGGACTATTAGAAGCCAATGGCGCCCCCTTTTTATTCATTGTAGGGTCTTCTAATATTTCTATCCCGTGTGGTTCCTCCTTTATAGTGAGCATTCTCTACTTGTATGTGCTTAGTTGGGTGTTGTCTGATTGTATACTGCTGGTTGACTGGAGCAGGCATTGGATGGTGCGGTGCGTGCATCTTGTTTTCTTCATTCTTGTAAAGAAAGATCCCCACATTTTCCGCGCAGGGGTCTGATTTTAACTTTAACCCCTTGTGGCCCTTTTTTATCCATAACTTGTTGGAGTACAACATCGGCGGGACTAAAAATCAAGCGTTGAGAATATGCTTCGAACAAGAAAGATCCTCATTGACGGTATAAGATAGTGATAAGGTGCACCTATTTCAACAAAATCGAATCTGGACCTCGGCATTTTTGACGAAGATGAATATCTTCTTATCACCACGCCACCATAATTCTGAAGATGCAGGACTCATGCACTGAAGATATTTACAAAGCTGTGACGGATGAGGATTCCATGGCTACAGAATCTATAGATGTTCTTCAGCTTCAGAGGAGGTGGAGTGATGAAAGCACTGTCTTCAGTTTGAGTCAGGCAGCGAAAGCTACGCAGCAATATCAGACGTCTTCCCACGTCGTGCACACTAGGAAAGAATTGACTCTCACCAGGGCTACGTGGGAGTACAATAGAACTGCGGCTGCGGCTTCGGCTTCAGCTGATGTCTCAAGGGACGAATTAGAGACAAGAAGAGAGACTCATTTCTTTCGCCAATTTTCTTCCTCTCTTTCAGATATCATGTCTAAATTCACATGTGCTAATCATTCTCTGGAAGATAGAGAGCCAGATGTTATATTGAAAGATGAGGACTTCTATTGGCCGTCAAGTGCGCAATCAATGGACACATATGATGCGGGGTATGAAGAGGAAATGATTCACGTGAATCAATCTTCAAATTTTAATCATGGACGGTTTCTTGTATCCAATTCTCCGCTAGCGCCCTCGCAGGGTGATGATGAATTTCAAGGAAGGCATAACTCTGTATAAACACGTACAGCGCTTTTATGATGTGGGAAACGCACAGCTTTCGCTGCAATGGTGATGGCGAAATTTTGTTTATACTCTCGCGAATCAAATATGCTTTCAATTAATGTCAGCAAAAAACTCTTTAAGTCAAAAATAGTCAAATGTTTGTTTCAATTCAAAGTATTTATATGTTGGTACAGAAGCAACCACCGGTTGCAACGTTAATTACATCAAATTAAGCAAACTGCTCACGGCAGTAGAGCTGCTTCTTCGTCATGGGTTGTTCCATATTTATCACCTGTAGATCTCGAGGAGCTTCGCGTATCCGTCTTACTTCTTTGCTCGTGCGCTAGACGCATGTATTTTCCATTGAACGTTGCGAAGAAAACTGTGGCAACTCCGTGAATCACAATTAGCAGATAAAATGAAAAGGTGTATGACGGGCGCTCAAAACCGTCCGCTTCAGAACCGTAATTCTTCAGAGCCTGAAATATTGGGATGAAGAGTGCACTGAGCAAGTTGGAGCAAAGTTGTTGGATGACTAGGACCGTATTGGAACAAAGTGGAAAGGACACATCAACTGCGAGTTCAGTTGATATTGGCTGAAGAGGTCCAATGAGACAAGCTGCGAGTAGAAGTGACCATTTGAGGCTATCTCCACGTGCAGCATCCAAGTTGATGTTGCACTCTGCAAGAGCAAAAGCTCCAAATAGCAATAATATAATGACAACGCTGTAATAGGACCTTGATCGATCCGTAAATTTTCCAACAATTATACTTGAAATCATGACCATTAGTTGAAATAATCCACCGATTATTCCAACAGTCTGTCTCCCAGATCCTCCTAATCGCACAAGATAGTCCATATAAGTACTCAAAGTATTGAGGACAATGCCACTGGCAGCAAAGGCGACAACAGTATGCGTAAATCCTTTCCTAGAAAAGCAGGCTCTGATAGACCGTATAATCTGATCATCGCGAATATCAATATCAAGATTGTCTCCTGTCTGGGACATGATTGGCTCAGCTCCATCATCGACAACAGATGCAGGAGGCAAATAACTGCTTGCGACTGATCGTGGATAGTGGTGCTGCATTGATAAATAAGGAGGAGGCGCGTAGGCCTGTTGAAATTGGTAAAATTCAGGAGGATACATTCCAATCATTTGTTGCGAGTACATTTGGCGAGGATCAACGTTTGCAGCGTAATAAGGCTGTGGTGTATCGGAATATCCATGCGGGATGAAAGGCGACGGTTGATGATGCATTGGGTATCCATGCTGCATTTGAGGTGTTTGACGCAGGTTTGCAAAAGGTGTATCAGGAGGAAAGCCGAAACTACCGTCGGGTTGGCCATAGTATTGTCCGGGCCCAACATGATCTTGCGGCGTATTCATTGGACGATAACCATATGGGTATTGATGATGATTGGCATGCTCTCTTTGAGGAGTGTTATCATGGTACTGATCTGATTCTCGTCTTCCATTAGAACCAACTCTTCCATTCATCATCGGAGAGGGAGCAATCGCGCCGTAACTCTGAGCCTCTGCTTCAAGCGCTATAATCTGTTTACGGCAGTCTTGTGTCGACTCTAGGCCACTGCTAGGGGATGGAGCTTTATTAGAATCCTTTCTAGAAGACTTGCTCCTTCCCGAGGAACCCGATCGCAAACCACTATCAGCAGTCGCAGACGGCCTGGATTTATTGCCATGACCATGCCGTTGCTTCCCTTCTCTACTGCTTCGCCGTGTTGCCCGGGATGGTACTCCTTGACTTCCTTGACCTCCTTGACCCTTGAATGCTGAACTCGGAGAACCTCTACTCCTACTTGAAGGACGCGTTTTGCGACGCATAGGTTTCGCAAGATGCTCGGCATGGTATTCAGTTCCCGACTTGTTCGTACTGCTTCTACTTTCACCCGAGCCCCCAGATAAAGTCGGTCGATGAGATCTGTTATCAGTGCCAGTACTCCTTGCAAACGGGGTATTCCTCAAACTTGCAGGAATCGCTTGACGCATTGTGTCCATGTAAGGAATCTTCATTTCCAAAGTACCCCTAATCACACGAGCAGTTTCCGAAGGTGGTGTTGGAGGCGCATCTTTAAACTGTAAAAAGCATCCAACAAACGCTAATGTTGACATGGTGCTGAGCAAACCGAAGTATTTTGGTATATCCTCACTGGACAGCACAAGCATTGTACCAAACACAAATGCAAAACCTATTCCAAGCTGATTCGAATTCAATGCCACACCCGTCGCAAAAGTCCGTTCCTTCTCCGGAAACCACGAACAGGACAAAAGCGTTGGCGTACACTGGTACAAAGGTTGTGAAAGCCCCACCAGCAAAAAACCTGCGTAGATTCTCCACTCTGCATCATCCTTGGTCAATTCCGTTCCAATAATTCCTGGAATTCCTCCACTCTTGACCACGCTTCCACACATCAAAAGGAACGATCCAAAAACGACAGTCCTTCTAAGTCCCAATCGCGACAAAATTATCGGTTCCATAGCTGTAGAAACTGCATTTGCCGCTAGGAAAATGGTGACAAGGTGTTCTGGGTTGATATTCCCAAATGCCTCCGAGGTCAAGACAGCAATGGGAGCAACTGAGTAACATGTCCAATCCGAAAGCAAATTCAATATCGACAGGTACATCAACATGATCCATCTCTGCCAGTATACCTTGTACTTTTCACTAGGCACATAATAACCATCGTCACCTCTGAAATTGGGCGCCATTCCCCTCGTTGCAAACGCAGGGGGGTAATAATCCGCAGAACGACCTGAAGAATGCTGATCCACATTATGCCCATGTGCTTTCCCAGGAGGTTCCTGATGGGGACTCGAACTGGAATTAGTCAAATCATTCCCAAACGACCTCCCACTCCTCCGCTCTACAGGCCCAATCCCCGCCGCAACAACTTCATTCGTCTCATTTCTCCCCTGCTCACTCGCCGCCTTAATCAACCTCGTAGATTCATCCGTATCATCTTCCGAATACACCAGCATTCCCGAACTATGCAACGAATGATTGCTCAAAGTCCTTGAAGGTCCGGAAGAATTACTCTTACCAGAACGATTGCTATTGCCATGTTGTCTCCTATCAGGCGAAATAGAAGAACTCATATAAGAATCATTCCCATTCTGCCACGCCTTGGCTTGGTCATCACTCAAACCCTGAAACGAATTCCTATCATTGGCGCTGCCATTAACATTACTATTTCCTCCTTTCAAAGCACTGGGAATCTCCAATGGGATCCTACTATCCCCTGAAGCAATCGAATCACTCCTGACGTGTCCATGCCTAGGACTCCTCCTCCTTCGATGATGAACGAATGAATCCCCATCTGATAATTCCGATTCAATATCATCCGAAATAGACGCTTTGAGAACATTAATTTTGAGCTGATCCCGATTATCCCTTGCACTGTCCATGCTTCTATAACTAATTTGACGCCGGTGCTTGGAATTTTTGGAAGTAACACTTTCATTTTCGTGGTGGCTGTTGTTGTTGTTGTTGTGATTGTTATCGTTATCGAACACAATGGAGGCAGAGGCATCATCTATATCTCCCACATCTTCCGAACTGGAACTAACAAGTGAACTCGTGGAAGGAAACCGATTCAAATTCCTCGGTTGAAAGAGTGATTCATGCTTGGAACCAATCACTTGAAGTGGTTCCCTCGCTGGCATGGGTGGTTTATGGTTACCACTAACATTACCATTACCA
>Ga0115005_10003114_pt1 | contig 13202 bp, 19 predicted proteins | sample ArcOceMetagenome_FD_87163 | JGI IMG/M metagenome (GOLD analysis project Ga0115005, IMG submission 87163) | Marine eukaryotic phytoplankton communities from Arctic Ocean - Arctic Ocean - Greenland ARC118M Metagenome | ecosystem: Environmental > Aquatic > Marine > Oceanic | place: Arctic Ocean... | reverse complement strand
TTCTCTTCTCTTCGTTTAGATTATACTCATGGTCTTGGTAAGTAACTGCTACAGCTGTAGGTGGATTGGATGTAAGTTCAGTCGTAGGTTCGTTATGAACTTTGTATTCAAGTCCTGTACTGTCTGTCACTACCCAATGATGAACACCATCTCGTTTATTTACTACAGATGAAGGTGTGAAAGTTCTGTTGGTAAAGATGTTACTAATCTCAGTACCACTAGTTTTACTAGTAATTGAATTTGCAGAGAACACATCCCCAACAACTGAAATTCTCTTCCGAGTTAAATCCACATCCGTGATATTACCAGTGACATTTGTATTTGATGTCTCGTATATCTCTTCACCAATTAATAACTTATTTGTAGATGATGTCATCAAGTCTGATACCAAATCTGCATTCAACCATTGTCCTTTATATTTATTTGACATATGGTTTTCTAATGTTATACTGTCCTTGTGCCAATCACCGTAAGTTGCAAAATCATTTACAAGAAATAGTGTCCAATGTAAATCTGAATCACCATAAAGTTTATTTGCAACTATATCGGGTCTCTCCCCATCTTCTAATTGATAGAAGGTATAGTCAACAACTCCCCAAAGTGATTCCTGTTCAACAGAGGCTTTCTTAAAGAAATCCTTAATGGTAACAATCTTACCTGTACCAAGTGTGTATTGAACTTCCGAAAAATTACTAAACATTTTATTAGGCATTATCCATTACCTCCCTGTTCCAACTTGGCCTTTGTTCCGAAACCAGCTTCATCATAAGTTCTTCCACTCTTTGATGCATTAGTTATGGCAGATATTTTATCGTAATTTTGTTGAGTAAGTATAATAACTTCTTGCATGGTTAATGTCATTGTTGTTCTTACTGGTTGACCAGTATAGAATGTTGAAAGTTTCTGACCACCATCATGGTCAATTTCGACATTTTTACAAACCATTGTAAGGAATCCATCAACATGATGTTGAATGGGCCCCTCAAAGGAGACCCGAAATTTGTTTGGATAGTTATAGAAATGCATGTTTATACCATCATCGGCATCTGTCTCTTTTCCCGTGGTACTGTCAATTTTAAAGGGTGCAGTATTTGGTAATGTGGCACGTCTAAAGGTGTTTATAATTTTACCAACTTCTATAGCTTCGTCCTCTGATGTAGGATTGAAGTCATAGTTAAAGGTAAACTCTCTAAAGTCTACCCCATCTAAAAGAACCTCATCCATTGGATTGACTGCACGTCCCTCGGCCAAGTCATTAATATTACCACCCATTAATTTTCGAATTATGGTACTTTTTGCCTTTGACATTATAGCACCAGCATCTAAAGTTCCACCTTGGAGGAGACTATTAATTTCTCGTTTCAATACTCCAAAATCTTCCTTACCATATGCAACTGCAGTTGATGATTTCAAACCATCGGGAACATATAATCTTATTTCTGTAGTACCAAGTGAGGAATCTGTAGTAATCTTTGCATCAGCCACCCTTGGTAGTATTCTAAATATAATCCAATTATCTATTTCTGCATCTCTGTTTTTCGGAAAGGTTAGTTCATTTATCACCAACCCACTCAGTCTACTTTTTTTGGTCGCAGTTTTTATATTACTATTTTGTTCTTGCAACTCAGTCCTTCTACTCTCTAAAGAACTTCGTAGTTGTTCAGCTTGTTCCCCAAGTGTATTAGTGTCAACAACACCTAATGCACTACTGAGGTCACTGAGACTTCCCTTTAAAGACTTGAACGCTGATTTGGCTTTACTGATTTTACCCAGTAATTTATCGATTTTGGACATACATAAATACCTGTAGATTATAATATATAGTTATTTATGTCGAGAAAATCATATAGCGGAAAGTTTAAACCAAAGAACTACAAAAAATACAAAGGAGACCCTACTAAAATCTTCTATCGTAGTCTTTGGGAACGTAGATTCATGGTATATTGTGACAACAATACCAAGGTACTAGAATGGGCCTCCGAAGAAATCATCATTCCATACATCTCACCTCTAGATAATAAGGTACATCGTTACTTCCCTGACTTTAGTATTAAGTATGAGAATGCACAAGGGAAAACAATTCGTGAAATTATCGAAGTAAAACCAAAGAAACAAACCAAACCCCCGAAAGAACCTAAACGAAAAACAAAAAGATATCTAGAAGAGTGTCAGACCTATGCAGTCAACATGACTAAGTTCAAGGCTGCAGAACAGTACTGCAAAGATAGAAAACTAAAATTTAGGATTTTGACGGAAGACCATCTTACATGATAAATATAAGATGTTAGATATCTCAAAAATACTTACCCACCCTGTTCCCCACATAAGAATCGAGAATGTTTTCCCTGAGAACATATTTAATCAATTGGTTGAGATGACTAAACTCCCATTAAGACATGACTTACAGATAGGTGGTGGAGAGAGACCACTTGTTAAAACAGATTTGTGGTATCCTGAGCCGACTGGATTTCATGAAAATCAAATTGCTAGTGTTAGGATGGAAGCAGAAAAACACTTCGTTAAACAAGTCTTTGATAGAAGACTGGAAATTGGTAACTCACTGGGTTATGACTTAAGTGAAATTGTTTTTGATGTACCAAGAACAACAATCCAAGGATACAAGAACGAAATTAACGATGGTGTTTATAGAATACACCAAGACATATCATGGAAAGTGTTAACAAGTATAGTATATATTTCCCCTGAAGTGAACAATGGAACTAGGTTCTATTCAAATGAACAAGGTGATGACATGTATGAAGACCCTTGGAAACCTAATTGTGGGTATATCTTCTGTAGAACTGAGAACTCTTGGCATAATTTTGTGAACACTAGCTCTGATATAAGATGGGTGTTTATGTTTAATGCAAAAAAGCTTGATTCTGATACACTCCAAAGTCATAAATAGAGTATATGGCAACTTTGTTTGAACGACTAGATGGTTTATCCCCCAGCGACCTAAAGAAAAGAAGTGTTGAGGGATTAGAGTGGTTCCGAAACAGAGTTAGAGATGTGAGGTCTAATACTGGAACTTTTTTAGAATCAGGAACAGCCACAGACACCTTGACTGGTGACCAACTTATGGGTGGTATGTATATGTTTGTCTATGATGCAAAGTATCAAGACACTCTACCATACTGGGATAGATTTCCACTCGTGATAGTGACAGATTTAACTAAAAATGGATTTCAGGGATTGAACTTACACTACCTGTCACCTAGGGATAGAGTAAAGTTACTGGATGGGTTGTATGCAATGACCGTTAAGGAAACAGTTGAGAAGGATTTAAGGTTTGACTTCTCATATAACGATATCAAAAGTATCAGTAAGTTAAAGTTAGCAAAACCATGTTTAAAGAAGTATCTATTCTCACATACCGTTGGTAACATAATGAGAGTAGACCCAAAATACTGGGACTTGGTTGCAATGCTACCATCCCAACAATTTACAATAAATGCAAACACGGTGTATGCAGAAAGTAGAAGGAAAATTTAATGTCAAAAAGCGATTTAGGAATAGATAAATTCAAAGCAAATTTCGATGCAGGTGCAAGACCCAATAGATTCAACGTCAGAATATTCGGCCCCAACCTATTTCAGAATGATGAAATGACCAAATCAGTGGCCGAAGAAGTTAATGAAGAAGGAGTTGTAATACAAGCAGCTGTTGCCTCTGTTAAAAAATATGTCAAATTAGATATAGATGGTATTCGTTGTCATAAAGCAACTCTGCCAGGCAGAGAGTTGAAAGCATATACTTTTTCTGAATCAGGTGCAGAACGACATATGCCATTTCAAACCAATGATGGTGGAGAAGTGTCCTTTTCATTCTATTGTGACCAAAACTTTCAAGATAGAGCTGCAATTGAAGGATGGCAGGATTCAATATATGGTGGAGACCCAAAAAGTCCTCGGTTTTCATTTAAAGACGAGTATAAAGGAACAGTTGAAATCATGGTAATGAATGGTCGTGGTAAAGACACACTTACTTATGTACTTAAAGATGCCTACCCAATCAAATACGAACAACAAGACTTGGATTATAGTTCTAATGCTGAGATAATGTCGTTCACTGTAACCATGGCATACACTTATTTTGAAACCAAGTACACTCCTGACGAATCAGGTGGTGGTGGTCTAAATAGAGGTAGGAGAATATTGGATGCACTTATTGGTATTGGACAGCAGACTGGTAAATACACTAATGCAGGACAATCAGTATTCAAACGTCTAAGAGGTTTAGACGATAAACTAGCCAAAGTACAAACATTGACTGGTGGCTAAAATAAAATTATGGAGTAAATTATGGGATTACCAATCCAAAAAGCACCAACCTATACAACTAAGTTACCAAGTAATGGTAAAGAAGTTAAGTATAGACCCTTTCTAGTAAAGGAACAGAAGTATCTACTACTACTTCAGGATTCAACTACAGGTGAAGATGTTGTAAATGCAATCAGAGATATGATAACTGCAGTTACTTTCAACAAACTTGATATTGATGACTTACCAATGTTCGATGTCGAATACCTATTCCTACAAATTCGTGCCAAATCAATTGGGGAAACTGTCAAGTTGTCTCTACGATGTGGTGAAACGGGTTGTAGTGGAACAGGACAAGTTAGTGTCAATATAGAAGATGCAGAAGTTCGAGGTTTAGATTCGGAAAAGTCTACGATAGTTAATATCAATGATGAAGTAGGTATAGGATTAAAGTATCCTAGTATAGTAGACATGGGTCGTTCAGACGATATAAAAGACCAACAAGAAAAACTATTAGCCCTGCTTGCATCAGGTGTTGATTATATCTATGATGCAGAAGATAGATACGAGTCTGATGATATCTCTAATGAAGACCTTAGAGAATTCTTGGAAAGTTTAACACTTAAACAACTTGAAGAAGTAAGTAAGTTTTTTGAAGGGTTACCTGCAATTAAATTAGATACAATCTTTAAGTGTAATGCATGTCAAACTGAACAAAGTAGAACAATATCGGGGTTACAAAGTTTTTTTTAATAGCTCTTTCTCATGAGTCGGTATTTAATTATTATAATACCAACTTTCAGCTGATGCAACATCATAAATACTCATTAACGGAACTTGAGAATATGATACCATGGGAAAGAGAGATATACATTAAACTCCTTGAACATCATATTGAGGAAGAGAACGAAAAACGGAAGAACCGTAATTAATTAAATTAACCTATATTATGAATATCGTGAGATAATATGGAGTTAACAATGGCTGAAAATACAGATAACAGCAGAAACGAAGTCGAAATTGATTTAGACAAGTATATGGCGATGATTGAGAAACTTGATGAACAAGAAGATGCAATCAAAGAGATGAAAGAAGAAGCCATGAAGGCAAAGAATCAACTCGAACCACCAGTAAGAAAGTTTGGGGATTTATTCCTAGACGACAATGATGTCAATGAGAAGTCAATTATAGGATTCATATCCTTCTTCTTAATGGTCGTCTTTGGATTAACTGACTTAGTAACCGCACTTGCATGGGACATGGACTTGAAAGTCTCTGAAACCATCTACACATCATTCGTTGTTGTGACACTAGGTGCATTCGGAATATCAGAAGCTGGTAAAGCTTTTGGTGGAAAATAAATAAGAGAAATCTAAATGGCAGATAAAACCCCCGACATTAAACTTAAGGCAGACGGAACCGTAGACAAAAGGTTTATGAATTCCTTTGTTGCATCTCAAAGGGCAATGACATCAGCTCAAGAAAAGGGTGTCAAGTCACAAGAAGAATATGCAGATGCAACCAAGAACTTAAATACAAAGTTTAAAGGACTCACCAGTAAGTTAGCAGAAGTTAATGGTGACCTTGCAATCTCAGCTGCAAACATAAGAACAGGGTCTAAAGACACCTTCGAGGGGTTCCTTACCAATAAAAAACTAGCTAAAGGAATGGCAGATGCCGCAAATAATAAAGAATTAAAAGATGCCACAGAAGCACTCGTTGCTAAACAAAAACAACAAACAAAAGAGATAGAAGAGAACATCAAAGTATATAGAGCTAAGACTGAGATGGAATCATTAATGAATGAACAGTCTAAGACCACAGATGCTTTAAAGAGACTTGACCTTCAGGGAAAGATTGACGAAGAACAAAAAATTATTGATGCAGAGTCTAAGAAAGTAAAGGATGCATTCGAACGAGATTTAGAAAAACTACAAGAAAATGAAAAAAGAATAAGAACTGCAATACAGACTGACCTCGAAAAATCAACGGATAGTAAAGGTTACAGTGACTTTACTGATGGTCTTAAAGAACTAAGTGGTGGTATGTTAGACATTGGTGGGTTCTTAGATGATGCAACCAAGAAGTTTAATGCAGTTCAAAAGGTATTCGGTGGTATTGGTAAAGCTGCAAACTTTATGACTGGTGGTATGTTGCAACAAAAAGATGCATCCGATGGTCTTACAGACTCCATAAAAGGTGTAGTACTAGGTAACCAACAACAAGAAGAGTCTTCAAACAAACTCTTTGGTATGGTCGAAGGTAATGTTCTTGAAGCTAGTCTTATTAGTAAAAAACAAACAAAGGCTATGATGCCATTCTTAAAACAAATGGGTCTTGGTACACTTATCTTGGGAGCTTTGGGTGTTGCTGTCCTGATGTTAATGGATAGGTTCGAGGGATTTGATAGATGGGTACAAAGATTCCTTTTAAACAATAAAACCTCTCCTGTTAATGCTGAAAGTACCAAAGAGTTAGGTGAACAACTAAAGACTGGACAAATTACTCAAGAGGAGTATGATAAACAATTTGCAGTATTAGAATCAGACCAACAAACACGAATTGAAGACGAAAAGAGTAATGCCATCTTAGCAGTTGCAGACGCAGGTGCCAACGTGGGTATGGGTACTGGACTTTTAACTCAACAACTTGGTATGCAAGACGGTGGTACAGATACCCGACCACTTAAATCTGATGGTACGGCAGATAAAAGATTTAAAACAACCACCAAAGCAGCTGGTCTTGGTGGTAAAGCTATATCAGTTGCTGGTAATGTTGTTAAGAAAAGTAGTTATGTAGTGTCAGCCGCACTCACTCCTTTGGAGATATTTGCCAACCTAGATGAGACTAAGGATATGGAAGCCGTGTTGGCATTCAAGTTAGCCAACGGAGAGATAACACCTGAACAATCTACAGAATTTACTCAATATATAATCGACAAAAAGAGAGAAGACGTAGCAGTCCCAACTGCAGGACTGGTTGGTGGAATAGCCGCCACCGTTGCAGCAGGGTTCTTTTTAGCATCTAACCCAGTAGGTTGGGTTACAGCTGGAGTCATGCTTGCTTCCGCTGCCACAGGAGCTGTTGTTGCCAGTGGTGCCACTGATTACCTCATGGGTGACTCTGATGAAAAACTCAAAGACATAACTGGAGTTGACAAAGGTATAATGAGTTATGTTACTGGTAAAGAATCCCAAGTATTAGCAGACATGCAGATTGATAGAGATAGTGCAAAAGCAGAAAGAGCTAATATTGACGCAAAGCAATTAAGTAATACAACTCTTGCAGAAGGTTTTACAGACCCTACACCCGAGACTGGATTGACTATGGAAGATGTTGTGTCCATGGTTAATGAAAGAAATCTTCCTGCTGGTGATACTGATGCAATTGCAGATTTAATAAAAGCTATGGGTGTACAGGGTGCATCAAATATTACAAACCTTGCTACTGCAACAAACACAACCATATTGGCTAATAATACTGGTCAATCAAGTGTTAACGATAGAGCTCTATTCAATAGTGGTGACTCACAGTTCCATCGATAGAGGTTCTTTGAACTTATCTTTCCTAGTGTACTTGGTTCGGTCTTTTACGACTTGATGTTTGAATGGTGAGTCCTTAGCAAATAAGACTTTACCAAACCGAGACTTCGGTCTTTGAGGGGTACTTGTCTTTTTCATGTCTAATTCCTATTCTATCGTTGCAATCCTGTTGGTCTTCTAACAGACTTAGATGCACGAATTCTATTTAACTCGTTTCTACGTTTTTGTTTTTGGTTCTTCTCATTCTTAATGAATGATGGTTTCAAGAAATACCTTCTTTCTCTTACCTCTTCTACAATACCTTTCCTCTCACAATATTTTTTAAATTGTCTGAGCATAATATCGAAGGGAACTTCAGTATTTTTGAAGTCTCTTTTTGGTCTATTCTTGTTATCGTATTTCATGTATTTCCTATTAATAAAAGTGTTAAGTCGCCCCACGCTTTACAGCATTCCCGCTCCTAACCGATTAACCCGCAATGTTTGCTGTTAACCTTTCCCTTACTAAGTACCCCCACTCTTCTAAGAAGAGTAAATCCACGGTCTTAGTGTATGGTCTCACTTTCACAGTATATCATTAATATAATGAGACCATCCCAACTAAGAACTCTAATTAACTTTCGTTAGCTAGGTTCTTAAAGTAATCCATCGCATCATCTTCTTCCACTTGTGGAGTTGACTCAGCTGATGAGATTACAGGTTCCGCTGCAACTGTATCAGTGTTTACATTAGACCATGGAACTTCGTCCAAGTCTTCTGCAATACTTTCTGCAGTTGAAGTAGTACCAGCACTTCCAAGTACTCTTTGAAGTTTCTCTTTGAGTTCTTCATAAGTCTTGAATTCACTTGGTGCAATAATACCCGATAATGAATGTAGTTGTGTATATATACCACTCAACTTATTTTCGTCATCAAATAATGGTGCAGTATCAGAAAATTCTGATTTATCATAATTCCAGTAACCATCAACCTTACGGATTTTGATTTTGAAATTAGCACCTTCTCCTCTCAAGTCAAAAGGATTAATTGCTTTCTCATCTTCAAATGCAGGTGAGATTGCTTCCTTAAGAGCTTCAAAGATTTTTTTACCAAATCTATACTTAAACACTTTACCTTCGTTAGCAGGATTTTTAGGGTCTGATACAACATAGACATTAGAAACATAGTGCAGTCTGCGTTTTTGTTTCCTAGCAATATCTTTGTTTGCTTCAATCCCAGTATTCCACAACTCGGTATTATATTCAGATACAGGGTCTTGTTTACTAAGAGTCGTTAAAGACTTCTCAATATACCATCCGCCTGGGCCTTGGAATCCGTGGTCAAAGTATGATACCCATGGCATCTCTTCTCCCTCGGGGGTAGGTAAGAAACGAACCACTGCATAACCATTACCAGTTTTATCTAGTTCGGGTTTCCACATTGTGTCGTCACTGAAGGATTTTTGTTTTCCACCATCGGATGGGGAAGCAGTTTCCATTGCTGCTCTTAGTTTATCTAAACTACTACTCATTGTATTCTCCTATTGTATTACAATTTTATTACAATTTTATTAACAATTATATTAAAGACTTAAGGCCTTGACCTAAAATCCATTCTTCACTTACTTCATAATAAGATAGTTCATTATACTTTATAGACCTTCCTTTGTCAAGAGGGTTTCCTAAGTATACTGAACAATCATTGTACTCCCTTAAGAGTGCAATGAACTGACTCCGTTGTGCATTAAGCACTTCAGACTCGGTATTGTATTTATGCATATAGTTTACACTACCTTCATAAATGTTTTCAAAGTTGTCACCTTCCAATGCATCAAAACCAATCAGATTGACTCGTTCATAACCATTGTCCATTGCAAACCCTAATGCAGACATTCCTGTAAACAGGTTTCTCAACATCGGGTCATTATAAGTGACAATTAAATCGGGACGTATTAGACCCAAAAAATCTGTGGACTCTCCATCACCTTGTATGATGAAGTGTGTGTCATCATCTTTAATATTGACTTCACATACACCTTCCATAGTAGAGGCAAGACTTCCAAACAGTTCAATCGGTAGTGGGTCGATATCTGCAAATGCAACTAGATTACCTCTATAGTAATCTGAGGTAACTAACTCTTTCTGTACAGGCATATCTACTGCAAACACTATGTCACACTCGTTAGTGTCTCTATGGATTGCATTACAACCCCACACTTCATGTGTGACACTAGAGAAGTCAAAATCTACTCTACTTGGGCCGTTACCTAATATTGTTACTTCTTGCATATGTCCATTAACAGGTTCTTGTACTTGTTCACATCTACTGAGACGAAAGCTTTGTACTTGTTCAATTTCAACTGAACTTCGGGGTACACGATTTGTTCTGATATTAATCTCTCCCAATCTTTAGTAAACCCTATGATGTCATCCAATATGCACATAGTTTCTAAAGAGGTCTTCTTAGCTAAATACGATTTAAGTAGAAGAGGATGTTGTCCATTTTTTACCTCTAGTACTTGGTTGATTGTTTTCTTTAAAAGTAAATCAGACACATCAGTCTTAAACATGTAAGACATTTTCTGTTGTCTACCTTTCCATTCTCTATATCTCTTATCACATTCAGCATCTAAGAGGTCACCTGCCCAATAGTCTTTAAAGGATAGATTTGCAATATAGAAATCTTGCAGTTCTTGTTTATACGTTCTAAACAATTTACCAAAGTGATACTTGTCTTTACGTTTTAAGAAGGAATTGATATCTGACTTTACTTTACCATTGTACTTAATAAAATCATAACCTTTAGAATAGAAGTGTAACTTTATTCCAAGGTACAACGTGTATGCATCATATCCTTCTCTACTGGTCATCGTAAGTCTTCTTTGATAAAGACCCCATCTACCATCGTACCTTTTCGGTCTTTGATGTCGTGGTATGCAACCTCTAAACAATGTTCTATAGATAGACCATTACGGACTGCAATATTAATTAACACTACCATGATGTCACCAATGTCATCTGCAATGTCTTTGTTCTTACAGATGTTATCGGACAACTCACCACATTCCTGTATGAGTTTCATGTACTGGTCTTTGTCTGTTGAACCCTCAATGAGGTTTCTATCTTGGTGCCACAATGCAATCTTCTGAATCAATTGAGGCACAGTATTATATTCGTTAACGGGTGTACCATTACTTCTTAATAGAAGTGCCTTTTTAGATGCTGTCATTACTTCCATTACCTACGACTCCTTATTTGGGTGCAATAATTTTTTTCTGTGCAGGTACTTCAATCTTCGAAGCTTCCTTTTTACCAGTTGCAATCATATGTGCATCTGCAACATGTTCTGCTGTTGGTACAACGAATACTACTTGTTGAAATATTGCATGGGGTGGATTCTCTTGTCCTGTTGCAGCTAGTCCTTTTGCAAATCCCATCGACCCATCATTCGGGTTAGATAGAATCATCCTTGGGTCTTCTATTGCAACTCCAGCATCTGTTGTTGATTCGAGTACACCTACATACTCACCACTAATTGTCACTACTGTGACGATATCACCTTTTTTCATAATTTTCTCCTATTGTGTGAAAAACTTGGTTATTGTTCCGACTGAATTCTCACCACGATTGATAAGGTTCAGTCCCTTTGCTTCATCAGCTAACTTCTCTTTGAGAGGAGTTGAGATTAATCTCTTTGATGCTTCGGGTTCGAGGTTGTTGTCCTCACAAATTTTAATGATTGCACTTAGTACATCACTTCCCATTAACACTAACTTCTCTACTTTATCTGTAAATTCTTTTTTACTTATCATGACTATCCTTCTAGTTCACCTAGTTCGTAAGTAGTATCGAAACCACCTTTTCTCATAGTCCACATATCTTCGTATGAGTCAAGTGTATCTAAATCCATTATAAGATTATTGATTGCATCTTGTTTATCGTCTGAAAGTTCTTCAAACTCATCTTCAAGGAAACACATGAACTCTTCTTCTGTGACTCCAATCTCTGTTAACATTTCTGCTTCAACTTCCTTTTGATTAGCAATTTTAGTTTGATGCCATTCGTTTTCTATAAATCTAATTCCCATTCTTATACTCCGTATAATGTACCATAACGATTTCTTAACTCGTATAGTTTCTCAACATAATCTCTAGGGTCTGCCTCAAAGACTTGAACCCCTCCTCCATCAACAGCAACAACTGCTACTATTGAATCTATTTCCTCACCTGTAAGTTCCTCAACCATGATTGCATATGCAGTCATCTGATGAAACCAAGGGTCGGCCATATATTCTTCTTTATACTTTGCACTTGTCTTAAAGTCTATAATACAAAGTTCGTTATCCCAAAAACCAATACAGTCTACTTGACCTGCCATTTGTAAGGAGTCACTATACATTCCTGCTTCTAAAGCAACTGGAATGATATCATCTAAAACTGGTTGTACTGCTTTGAACATAGACTCGTCTAAGATATTTTCAAAGACTAACTCTTCTTCTGCACGAAGGTATTGTTCAAACAAAGAATGCATCTTAGTACCACGTCTTGCAGCGACACTTGAAATCTTGTTTGCAACTTCTTCACCTACTCGTTCTCTCCACAACTTAATGTGGTCTCTTGTGAGTAGTCCTGTTACGGTTGTAACACTTGGGTATTTTTGTCCATCGGGTGTTTGATAAAACCTCTTCCCGTTCTCTTGACCACGAGTCATGTTATCTTGTAGTGATTCTAAATCACCCAGTGTGCATGTAAATTCTTTCATAATGTATTATACTCTGTATGTCAATGTTTGTCTAGGGGTTTTTTATTTTTGGAACTTTGTCTTTCCTGATTGGATATCCATATGTTTTGAAACAATCTGTCTTGTCTTGATATCCTTTGCAGATTGTGGGTTTACCTTTTTATCTAAATCAGAACCTTTATAGTTCTCTCCGATTTTAGATAGAACTGCTTTGAATCCATCATCTGTCTTAACTCTGTCACCAGTACCACCCACGATTTGTGGAGCTCCGATAACTTGTGATAGTGAAGGATTATCTTTTTTGAATTGGTCTAAAACTTTATAAGACATGAAGTGTTCTGTGACTTCACCTGTCTCACTGTTTTTAAAATCATAAGTTGGCATTATAACTTACCTTTGTTTCGTTTCTTTTTGTATTCAGAATAAGTCATTTTAAATTGATAATTCTCCATAAAATCCTCATACCATCCAGCGTATTTGCTGATGGAAAACATCTTACCCCTATACTTCTTGTCTTGAAGTTCTTGTGATGTTTTGTTTTTAGAATTGCCATTCCATGTAGTCATTATGATGTTCCCAAGTCGGCATACATAAACTCTGGCATTGGTCTTACAGTCCATACTGCAAAATCCTTTTTATATTCTTGATAGTATTTATGGTATGCAGTAATGACTGATTCTG
>Ga0115005_10003111_pt1 | contig 13205 bp, 7 predicted proteins | sample ArcOceMetagenome_FD_87163 | JGI IMG/M metagenome (GOLD analysis project Ga0115005, IMG submission 87163) | Marine eukaryotic phytoplankton communities from Arctic Ocean - Arctic Ocean - Greenland ARC118M Metagenome | ecosystem: Environmental > Aquatic > Marine > Oceanic | place: Arctic Ocean... | reverse complement strand
CGCTCCATTAAAAGAGGTGTTTGATATAGAACCACAAGAAAAAGGATATGTATTACTCCAACCGTTTACCACTGTACTATAATATTGAGCAGTACCTGTAGTTAGTGTTGCGCTAAATGAATATCCAGCTGGAACTGTAAACCCTACCACGTTTCCATAAATAATATTTGAACCCTGTCTTGCCACAGCTCTATACCTATAAGTATTATTACTTGTTAATGGTACACTACCTTCTACTATAGTCTGAGTTCTTGCGGAAGTGGATGTTCCTCCATGAGTGTTATCTTGTTGATAATCATTACCAGTAGCATCAACAATAGACCCTGAATTCATACTTACTACTGGAGTTTGTGAATAACCACCATTACAGTAGGTAATTCCAAGTTGATCAACATATCCCTGAGTACTTGTATTTACAATGCTACTGTAAGTTGTACCAGCAGAATTTTTAGCAAAAGCTCTAAAACTAACAGGTCTACCACCAACACTAGTAGGAGTGTAGTTTGCTACAAAATTACTTGCAGTTATAGCAGAAGCATTAGCAGTAGTTAACGTAGCTGTACCTGAACTTATAGTTGCAGTAGGCTCTGTGTAATCTCCTGTAGTATTTATAGTAGAATCATCCTCTAAAACCTCGACTACATCTGCAGTAAATGTACCACTTGGAGTCTCTCTGTAGAAATAGTTTGAAGTTGTAATACCTGGGAGATAAACAAATCCTTTTTCACTTATAGTTCCAGTTGTAGTAAAGTTAGATGTAAAACCTTTACTACTAACATTACCCCTCATTCCAATCGAAGTAGTAGCTACTGCTATAATACTAGCTGTTATAGAAGGAGCAATTCCATCTCCACCACCAATAACTTGCATTCCTGGACAGCTAACTGAAAACCACCAACCTGTACCTCCAAGTGGAGCAGTAATTCGCATATTTGAAGAACTAACCGATGAATTTTTATTAAATGTTATAGTACCTCTACCACCGTTTTGCCCTTGAGCCCCAGTAGTTCCACCATAAACACCTGTCAATGTAGTTAGTGGCTGTACGTATGAATTACTAGCAAAGTTTGAAGAACCTACAAACCCACTTCCTGTTCCGTTACCACTACCACTAGTGTAAGTATTACCGTTCCATGTGAAAACAAATTTATCTGGTATACTGTAAGCTTGGTATTCTATAGTTACAGACCCAGTTGCAGTACCTAGGTTTATAGGAAAATCAAATGTTCCAACTCCACCCGTTTGGTAAGCTATATTACAAGCTGGAGCTGAGTAGTCATGGTCGTAACTATAAAATTCACTCATTCCAAAAGAAGATAAATTATCAGGATGTGAAGGACTGAATCCATTTGTAATATCATAATCCTCACTACCACCGTAAGTGTCACCACCTTCAGTAATATCTCTAAGACTAAAAGGGCCGTATGAAGTATCTATAGCCGCAGGAAGACCTTGAGTATAATCATCCTCAAGCTTTTCAAGAGCTAAACCTCCTAAACTTAAACTACCAGTACCAGGAACTGCCATATTATAACCAAGGTTTTTCAAGACCTAAATCCGTAGGTGCTTTCATGTTAGATATAAATTCTTCTAGAAAGTTTTTATGATTTTCGTGTACAGGGTGAGCTTCAACCCATCCTACAACTACCTCTTCTGTTATATCTTCAAAAGCAGTAAATTGACTTTCGTTTAATTTCACTTGTATATGACCCATACTGTTATGAGTGTACTCACCATCTACAGCTACTATTTCAAATTCTACTTCAGTTATAACATTAGATAATTCTCCTAACGTTGGTGCTCCTTTTAAATGTTTAATACTTGTACTATAAGTTATTGCCATTTTTTATTAATTTTTTAAGTTCGTCTATTTGTTTTTGTTGTTCTTTTATCGCTTCTATTAAATAACCAGTTATGTTACCGTAAGCAACTCCTAATGTACCATCATCATCACTGACAAGTTCAGGAGCTACCTTTTGCATTTCTTGTGCTATAACTCCAGAGCTAGATGCACCGTTATCTTTTCTATCAAAACTAACACCTCTCATTTGTAGTACTTTACTACCGTCTAGTGTTTTTATATTTTCTTTTAGTTTTATATCCGAATAAGCTACAACATCTCCAGTTGCTGTTACACTACCTGCAAAAGCTGCGTTACCATTTGATGCTAGCGTAATTGCATTTACACCACCAGCATTAGTTTGTAACGTCATACCCGCGTCAACAACTATTCCCGAGCCAGCTAAAGTAAAAGTTCCTACGTCTACACTTCCTGCAAAAGTTGCATTATTGCTCCCATCAATCTCCAACGCTAAAGTAGTACCTGAATGTTTAGCTATACCGAAGTTAGTATTACCAGCTGTGCCCATTATATTTTTACCTAATCTCCAATCTGTACCAGAAGAAGCTCCTATGTACATGTAACTACTAGTTGCTAAACTTCCTAAGTTTATAAACCTAGCTATTTCATGAGGATTCCCACTAGCAGTTCCATTAGCTGAAACAGTAAATTTCCCATTAGTACCTGTTGTTTGCTCAAAACTAGCTTTTTGTATAACTAACGCTGTGGATAAGTTAGCCGTAGGTCTAGTTTGATTTATTTGACCTTTACCAGTTCCAGAGTCATAAGTAGTTCCAAGACCATGACACACTAAACTAGGTGTTTTTGTAATGTCATTATTCCAAGCGCCTATTGGATTTATTTCAACTACAGTTACTGGTTCTCTATCAGCTCTATAAAGCCTAAGTATTACTTCACCAGTGTCGTTGGCTACAGAGGTTCTATAGTAGAACTCAGCTGAAGTTGCACTTCCTCCATAACTCCCAGCGATTCTAGAGTCTAAAGTTTGTAGTATATTTATACCGTTAAAGTTACCTATGTTTGCAGTTGATCCGTTACCTACACTTATAATATATTTTTTTAGAGTCTTACCATTATGGTGTCTACCACCAGTTCTAATTACAACTTCTACATCACTACCTAAACCAGAGTTAGAATAACCAGATGGAATTTTTATTGTATACCAAATGTAACCACCTGTGTGTGTATTTTGACCTGAAATACCTTCCTTGTTTACATCTCTTTGTTTTAATATACCATACCCAGCAGTTCCTTGGTTTCCTGAAGTGTCATTTTGAATAATCAACTTACCAGTACCAGAAGCACCTGGAGAGTTTCCAAAAGTTAAATCAGTACCCATGATTTTACCTGCTGCGTCAATACTCCAGTTATTACCCGCTAATGGATTACCTCTAAAATAGTGATTATCTCCACTAGAATTTCCGTGATATTGATTAGTCGCATAGTTGTAATAATTACTTATACTTTGTATATATAAATCTCCACCAGTAAAAGCTGTACGTGTACCAGTATCATTAAAAAAATACCCTGCACCATTTAATATTTTTAATTTAGCCGCTTCAACTGTACCAAGAGTACCTATGTTTCCATTAGAATGGTCTATGTATGTTCTAGCTAAACCAGCTCCTATAAATGCCGTAGAATTTGCTGGAATTGTTATTGCATTAGTAACTGCTAAAGAAGAATCAATATTTCTATTATAAATACCCCAAGCAGCACTGTCTCCCCAGTTCATAATCCACATATCTTCAGTATTTGAATTACTTTTGATTGCCGCATTATTTACTGAGGTATTCCCAACATAAGTTGTTACAACTGCTCCTGTTCCTAAATGCGATGAATTACCTTGATTCCATGTTATTAACCCATCAGAGAATACCTCGCCGAAGTAATGGTCTGAGTAACTAGTTGATGATCCTGCTCTCCAAAACCACCTATTAGGAGTGTGACTAGAAGTGTTGTTGTTACAAGTTCTATAGTTTATATGTAGATCTGTCCCTTGAGAACCTATCATCATCTCAGAACCATACCCCTTTAATTCAAGAGTATCATAAGCATGGTTTCTACCTATTTCTGCGCCTACACCTGAACTATCTGCAGCTCCATCAAAATGTGCTGTACCAGTAGTAGTTTTTCCTGTTACACTAATCCCTGTACTTGTAGTTGCAAGTTTTTCAGACCCTGAGTAATACAATTTAATCCAACTTGTAGCTCCTCCATCAGCAAGCATCATAAACTGAGTCTGAGTAGAATTTAGTAATTGAAAACCACTTGCTACAGTTTTTAAACTTCCTGTTCCTGTGTCTTGAATAAAACTGTCACTTCCATTGTGGTATATCTGAAGGTCTTGAGAATCTCCAAATTGTATTTTATTATTATCACCTAGGTTTAAGTTTCCATCTACAGTAACTAACCCAGTTGAGTTAACGTTTAATATAGGTATACCAGATATATCAGATACAGAAAATAAATCTCCTGTAAGACTATCTGTTACTGAAAACAATTGTCCTTGCGTTCCTTGAATATCAAGAACTGTGTTTGTGCCATCTACTATGAGGCCTTTTTTTACTTTAAATTCGTTTGCCATAATTGTTACCTTTCATTTTCCAGGTTATATATTAAATCTATTTTTGTATGCTTTAAAATTACTTTTTATTTCACTAGCAGTCAACTCTTTTTTGTATATTTTACCTAAATGTACTTGACCATCATAGTAGTAATCACCATAATTATGTACCCATCTACCAGAGCAAACAGGTACGCTTTGAAAATTAGGAGTTGCGGAAAGACTATGAGTTGCATCAAGCTCTCCGTTTATGTACCACTTTATTTGATTTAACGTGGCATTATATGCAAGAACTGCATGAACAGCTATGTTACTTCCATTTACCCACACCGCACCGCTTGTTTGTTTTGAATCGTATTCTCTAGTTCCATCTGTATATCCAATAGACGCTCCTAGTTTATTACCACCTATATAGTTAATACCAAAATTAGCTACAGGCGAAGTGTATGAGTGGTTAGTTAATATAGCGGCAGGTGAGTGAGCATTTGCTGTTGGTGTAAACACTGCTTCAAAAGTCTGAGAACCTTCTACTAAGAGAGCAGTACTAACAATATAATCATTACTACCGTCGTAGACGTGTTGCGCAGCATTATCGTAAGATACGTTTGCTACGTCTATATTTCTTGTTCTTTTTAAATCTATTAAAGATTGCGTGCTAGTTCTAGAACCAGTTGTTGCACCAGAATACACATAGGGTGTTGCATGACCTTTTAGTTCTGTTTGACACATTGTTACATAACAATCAGTTCCAACCGTTAATCCTTCACCAGCAAGATAAGGAAAGTTACCAGTTGTTGATGTAGTAGCTGTAACCGTTTGTCTAATACGTTGCCATTCACCCGTTAACGTAAGACTTACGTTTCCTCCCCAGTGAGACTTTATTTGAAAAACCCCATTACCTTTTACCCAAGCTGTTGTAGTGTAAGTACTACCACTTACATATTTACTATTATTGTATTGGTGAAAATGAGAATAAGAAGATGCCGCGTTGACTGTAAGCTTTCTAGCAGATACAATTTGACCATAAGGTCCTACCAATGTTGCTGCTGCGTGAGATATGTTACCATCCCAAGAACCAAAAGTCCAACCAGTTCCACCGTTACTAAAATCGGAATTAGTGTATAGATTTATAGTAGGTTGACCAGGACAAAACCTAGTCGCGGTGTTAACATTAGTTATACCGTGTCCTGTATCATATCCAAATACTAAATCGTCGTTTGTTAAGTTAGGCCCTGTATACATTATATATTAAATCTTTTTTTAACTGCGTTATAATTTTGTGCTACTTCTGCAGCGCTAAGTGCTCGGTCATAACAACTAACAGAATATATTTGCCCATCAAAACTCATATCTGCTCTAGTGAAATGCCAATTTCCAATTCTAAAATAATCTTGTACTAATGAACCAACTGTATCTACAGAATAACCTTCTGTTGTCTGAGCTACTCCATCTACATATATTTTATGCTCTGTTGTTTGGTGCTGCTCCCACTCTTCGATAGTCCAAGTAATCATGTGAACTTCGTTTGTAGGTACAGCTGTAGTTAACCTTCTACCACCAGGACTCCAGTGATCAGTACCCATTTTCCCTTGTAACGAACAAAAAGACATACTGTCATTACCATCTTCCTGATGCTGTGATAGTATTGTTTTGTAACTACTTCTAGCATTTTCATTTATAACAGCACTTACAGTTATAGGAAAACCGTCACCAGAAAATGGAGACAATTTTATACTATCTAAGCGCTCTTGGTTCCCACTAGTAAAATCAAGGCATGGCACACTGTTCACGCCAGATGTAAAAGTACATGGCACAGAAGAAGTGAAGTCATATCCATTCCCGCTTAAATCATATAGAGTGGTTCCGCTACCAGGATAAGACCTACTAGCAGCTGCATCTACAGCGAAAACTAATCCGTTTGTTACTATATTTGGTCCAAGTTTTGATGCCATATTATTCTTCCATTTGGTTATTACTCCATTCTTCAGTAGTTAATAAAGCTATAATATCAGTATGATTATACTCTGTATATTCTTCACTATATATACTTGGTCTACCATACGTTCCAGCTTCAACCGTGTATACGACATCTTCGTTTGTCTCTGTATCTTTGTGAGTTTCTGTATAAGTCTCCTCAATTACACTTATTTCGTATTTAACAAATGTTTCTGATTCATCTATAGATTTTCTAAGAGAATCTATATTTGATTCATGAACCTCGTTAAAGTTTATAGTATCTATTATACTTGTTGGTATTACTAACCATCTTCTGTTTTCGAATGCCATAATTTTATATATTAAATCTGTTTTTGTATGAACCAAAATCTTGCTGTACTTCTACAGCCGTTAAAGCTCTATCGTATATTTTTACAACTGGTATAGAACCAGTAAATCTTTGAGTCGAGTTATTGGTGTACCAAGCTCCTACGTGGATTTCAGCAGAATTTAAAGCTGCTCCACTACCTGTTTTAGATGCGTAATTACTGGAGCCATTTAAATATATAGTATGAGTTGTCCCAGACCTAGTAACTACAAAGTAATTATATTTAGTATTGTCATATTGGAGTGATTGACCATGAGGAGCACTAGGTTCTATTATTCCTGCACCCACGTAGCCACTACCAACCGAAGCCCAATAGCTTGACATGAAAAAACCGTTGGTATAATATTTATCTACTATTCTTCCCCAAGCCGTGTTAACACTGTGTTTAAAAACCACCACGCACGAAAAGTCCGTAAACGCAGTTGATATTCCAGTTCCTATTAAATCATCTGTACCATCAAACTCAGGTTGCCCTGTTGAAGTAAAAGACATATCAGACACGTCTATGCTATTTGTTCTTTTTAAATCTATTAACGAAGTTGTATCTGATCTTGTTCCATCTACAAAAGGACTAACAGTTCCTTTTTCTAATTGTGGAGAATGAAAATCAATTACACCACCATTGGTATTATCTATCATTACAAATATCCTAGTTGGGTTAGCTCCTAAAGTTTTTGTTAATGTGAATCTTTGGAACTCAGATGTAGCCGCTGCATATACCGTGGTGTAGCCAGATATATCATCATAAACTCTTATACCTACAGTACCAATGTTACTTCCCCCACTTCTTCTTAAGTATATAGAAAAAGTTATAGCTTGTCCTGAAAGTGTAGATAAATCATCATCTAAAACCTCATCTCTACTGTACATATAACTAGTGCTACCAACCGTGTATGTTCCTATTGGTGTTCCAAATTCACTAGTTCCGAGAGTAAAAGTAGGTGTAGCGCCATACCAATCCGAGCGTTGAACAATATTAAGGTTACTTGCTCCACTTGATAAATAATTAGTTATAGGTTTACCTGCATAAAATCTAGTAGCTGTGTCATTATCTGCAACGCCATAACCACTGTCGTATCCAAATACTAAATCCTTTGTTATTACCCCAGGTCCTCTATATATTCCCATTATATTGCTCTTATTAAAGATTTAATTGTCCAAGTGCTAGATGTTGTTGTAGCTCTTAATCTCATATTAGCTCCTGATATATCTACAGCTAATGTTACATCTGATGTATCACCTAAATCTACTGTTGATGTTTCCGCAAACTCAATCAAAGGAGTTGATGCGCCATTATGACAAGCGTATACTGTACCTGCTCTAACATTAGTTCCATTTTTAATAACAAAGTCAAAAAAAGCAGCTGTGTAAGTAGCGTGAGCTACATTAGCAATTGTTGTTGTGGCAGTAGCAGAGTTGTTTGAAGCGTTAACTATATAAGGTCTACTTGTTATATCACCCCAAGCAACAGAACCTGCAACTGGTAAATTACCTGTTTGTGTTTCGTCAACTCCTGATAATGTTGTTGTTTCAGTACTTATAGCCCAACCATCTATATAATGTTCTACGTTTCCTCTATAAGAACATTGGAAATCTCTAACAACAATACTTGGATGTGACCAGACTGAGGTTGTTTCCCCTATAGCTACATAAAAATGCGTGCCATCATAACCATACCTTACGTTAAAATCTTTTCCTGTATGTTTAGTAGTAATTATAGCGGTAGGATTATACCAGTAAGCAGCGGTTGTTGATGTTGATGTATAAGTATAACCTCCTATAAAAACAGAAATCGTTTCATTTGTAGTGTAATCATATACATCTACGTGAAAAGAAACCATATCATCTGGGGTTATACCTATATCTGTTGGTAGTTCTATTTTTATATAACCCACAAGAGCAGCGCTATCGCTTCTAAATTGAGCACCTCTTGGATGAGGTATAAAGCCCATGTGTGTATCACCAGTAAAATATAATCCACCTGCAGCTTCTAGAGGCATATTAAATTTAGCCTTAGTACTTCCTGCAAAATCCAGTGTTGTGTAATTATTACCTATATCATGTGTTAGGTGTTTTACAGTAGCATACATACTGTTATTTTGCCCATCAGATTGTTTTGATCTTGTGTGGAATTTTAATTGAGCAGATTCTTTTGAAGTATTATTTACAGTTGGAGTTTGCGTCATAAAGTAAACCGACTGAGAATTTGCCCCTTCAAATAAACTTATAGAACCAGTTTCATCTGGTCTAATATACATTGTGTTACCAGAGGTGTGTTTTATCCTCATAGAACCAGTACCTGTACCTTGTATGTAAGGATTAGCACCTGATAATTTTACGTTATTAGAGAATGTAACTTCCTTAGTATCATTTATAAACATAGCTGTTTCTAGCTGCGCATCATGACCTGCAGAATAATCAGTACTTGCATTACTACCTGTAGCAACTTGGAAAGTTAAAGTACCATTAAAGTTACCACCATCACCAGCGTATATTTTAGCCATTGTCCACTCAGTGGTAGCAGAACTGTGATCTGTTTGAAATCTTAAAAAGTTTCTAGTGCCACCATATCTACTTCTTATAGTTAAACCAGCGTCGTCTGTCTCTGATGTCTGAGGATAAAATCCACCTAGTATAAGTTGACCATCATATCTTAATAATGCTTTTTGTACTAAATCGCTATTACCAGCATTGTCTGCTAATTTAATTGACAGGTGTGCAAGTCCATGTTGAGAAGAAGCTCCATCTGTGTCTGGACCAGGTGTTTGAACGTCTAACTTAGCGTATGTTTTATTTAAACCACCGTAATCATTTGTAGTTCTAGTACTGCTTATTTGAGCTATATTGTAGTTAGAGTTTGATACTATGTTTTTTCTAGATTCTATTGAACCAAAGACTTTAACGCCACCAGTTATACTTGTATTACCTGAGTTAGTTACTTCAAATAATCTATCGCCATCTACTTCTCCTTGCCAAATAGTAAAGTCATCATAACTATTTTCAGCTACACCTGTTCCACCATCAGTATTTAAAACAAAATGATGTCCTCCTTTTGCTCCGTATTCTAACCAATATCTATCGCTTGGAGGTGTTCCACTGTTATTGTATCCTTCAGAAACGTACTGCGAAGATTTAATATAATTTGAATAGTTTGTGCCATCTCTTTGAAATGCAATTTGAGTGTTTATCTTTAAGTCTCCAGTTAATATTCCACCACCAATAGGTAAATACAAACCATCATGATCTCCATGATCTGCAGGTATTGTTGTGTTACCAGCCATTGCAGTCGTAGCACTTGTTCCAATTGCTAATAATGCAGTATTCCCTGCCATTGCAGTTGTGCTTGTAGTACCTATTACTAATGAATCAAGTATACCATACCCCGCTAAAGTAGTAGCAGCAGGTGCATAATAGCTACCATGCTGACCATCTAGCTTATCTGCATCAACCCATCGTTGTCTAGTTGTTACGTCTTGCTCATCAGAACCAGATGGGGTTGTTGTTTGACCCGCAGCCGTGGGATAAGTTATAGAATCACCAGTTTGCCAATGTTCAGCTTCAACCGTAAAGCTGTCTTTCCAAGCTCCGTCGATCTGAACCCATAAAGTATACGAATTAGTTAAACCACTAGAGCTATCTCTAACAGATTTTATAGCTTTAAACAAAGTAGGATACATATCACCCGCATACCAAAATGCGCTATGACCTTCTTGAGCTGATGAGTGGTTTTCATATAATACAGCTATTTTCTCATTACCTCTAGCGTTGTCATCGTATGAACCAATTGTAAACTCAATTTTTACTTTTTCGTAACCACCAGTTAAAGCGACGGTTGCTAAACTAACCCATTTATCTCCAGTGTCCGCACCATTACCACCAACTACTTTAGTGAGTCTTTGTGTACCCCATTTGGCAGCATTCCATTTTAAAATTGGGAATTGACCAGTTGTTGCCGATATTCCACCACCAAAAGATCCTCCATTTGCAGCTGATACATAATCTGTAATAGCAGCTGGTATAGTTGGTTTGTTTAAAATTAATGCATCTCCAGTTGTAGCATTCCAATCCGATTGTACATTCTGTTCTGCATTGGTAGGGGCAAATGTTGTTGGTAAAGCAGATATATCTACACCATCAACTGTAGCATTTGCTGCCATTACAATATTACCTGCAAAAGTTGCGCTTTGATCTGGTTTTAAAGTTAAATTTAAATCTTCGTCTGATGTTCCATTCGCGTTAGAAGTGTAAAACCTCATCTCTTGATTATACCCACCAGTGTTAGCAGTTCTTATACTACCTAACAAATCACTACCATCAGATGTTATTCCTCTTAGCAACACCGACTCTTGGTTTGTAGAGTTTGTACCAACAATATTTACCGTACCTGTAAAAGTTGCCGTATTGTCACCATCTAATCTTAAAGCGGCTGAGTTAGCGCTTCCGTCGTAAGTTTTAAACGTTAAACTATAATTGTTAGTTTCTCCTTCTATTATTTCCGCATCTCCATTACCCCAAGTAATAGCAGAACTAGAACTTAGGTCTAACCCAGCCCACTGCTTATTACTTAAACCTAAGCTAGCTGACCCATTTGAAGCGGGGTAAATAGCTCCACCAGCAATAATATTTCCACCAACAGTTGTTATGCTACCGCCAACCGTAAGAGTGCCGTCTACGTTTACAGCGCCACTAGAGTTTACGTTTAAAATAGGTATTCCTGAAATGTCTGATACAGAAAATAAATCTCCTACTAAACTATTTGTTACTGAGAATAATTGTCCTTGAGACCCTTGTATATCTAGTATAGTAGAACCAGTGCTTAAACTTCCCCCGTCAACAACGGCAGATGACGAAACCTCAATTCCGTTTAAGAATTTATTAGCCATATTTTATTTTATTTTTTATCCAATCTTAGTCATAAGAACTCTGATTGCATTTGATGCAGGTGCTGCTGCAAATATAACGTTTACAACTCCACTAGCCGCTCTTTCGACATCCGCATAAACTGTGGCTCCTGTAGAAACTTCAATTAATTGTATCATAAAAGCAGTAGAAACTGCACCTAATCCATGATTGGACTGTGCTGTTCCTGTTGCTCCTGTATTTTTTAATATTAATGTTGTTGCTGTTCCGTCTCCAATTAAACCAGAGTATTCTCTAGCTGTAATCCTACCATCAACTCCAGCAGTTAAATTAACTGAAGCTAAACCTGTGGTATGACCGTATGTATCTAGAGTAACATCTTGTATAACAGTTAATCCAGAATTATCTACTGAAGCTTGAGAAGAAGTATCTTCGTGACTTATAGTTATTTCAGTAGCACTTCCGTTTAATGTAAATGTTCCACCAGTAATTAGACCACCTCCTGCTGTAATAGTTATTGTTGCGTCACTAATATTACTAGTTAAAGCAACTGTTCCTGTAGCGTCTGGCAGTGTATATGTTCTATCTGCTGATAAAGTACCAGCTAATAAAGTTCCTTCATGAGCATCTGCAACACTTCCTTCAAAAACAACACCGTTAGTTGTTGATACTGTTTCTACATTGTTGGTAGTAACTGTTCCTGTAACTTGTAAGTCTCCTGGAATAATTACTGTTGTTGTTGAAGCACCCATTGTAAGGTTATTTGCTCCAACTGTATCAAATATTGTGTGAGCTGCAGCTGTAAGATCTAAATCTGTTAATCCAACAAGAGCTGTTATAGTACCTCCTAAAGAAACATCTGTTGTTCCAATAATAATACCATCATTAGCTAAATGAACGTTATCTACAGATCCATCTACAATATGCTCGGAGTTAATAGAATCATCTGCTATTTTACTACCGTTTACTATATCAGCAGCTAAATGAACTCTATCTATACTTCCGTCAGTATAATGTTCTGAGTTAATAGCGTTATCTACTATTTTACTTCCATCAACACTATCGGCTGCTAAATGAGCTAAATCAATACTTCCATTTACATAGTGTTCAGAGTTAATAGAATCATCTGCTATCTTAGCTCCAGTTACTGCATCAGCAGCAATCTTGGCAGTTGTAACACCTAAATCTTTAATTCTTAAAGCATCAGAATTTATCTCTAAAGTAGAACCATCTACTCCAACAGCTATAACTCCTGAAGAATAACTTAGTCCATTTCCAGCTACATTAGCCTTTAATCCTAGAGTTACATCAAAAGCTCCATTAGTTGCTGAAAGTGCTCCAGCCTCTACTTCTAATCCCTCACCAGGTCTTACAGCTACAGAAGATATATCTCCGGAACCATCTAGAGTAACCCAGTAATTAGTGCTAGCTCCATTATGGAACTTAATTGCATTATCAGTAGAGTTGTAAATAACCCGACCTTCATAAGACGCTCCTGCTAGAGTAGGGTCTGTTGCAACAACTTGTAGCTTCGCATTGTTTAGCTGAAGATTCTCTAGTGAGATGTTGTTTAAAAATTTAATATCTGCCATAGT
>Ga0115005_10003110_pt1 | contig 13206 bp, 6 predicted proteins | sample ArcOceMetagenome_FD_87163 | JGI IMG/M metagenome (GOLD analysis project Ga0115005, IMG submission 87163) | Marine eukaryotic phytoplankton communities from Arctic Ocean - Arctic Ocean - Greenland ARC118M Metagenome | ecosystem: Environmental > Aquatic > Marine > Oceanic | place: Arctic Ocean... | reverse complement strand
AGCAATTGCCTCAGTCAGGCAATCGTCACTGCTCACATTTATGGCATCGCCTTCTTCATCAATATATTTTAGCCGGATTGACTTCTCATCAACATCCTCGTCAATCTTTCCTGCAATTGCTTTCAAAAGATTGTTATATATTGCATCACATCGGACGACATACTTGTGTCCATCTGCGTCAATGATCTTAAATGCTACGTCGCCTTCTGAGAGGGCAGGACGATCAGGAGAATTAACTACTGGATAACTCAAGGTTCTATCTAGAAGACTATCTCCCATTGACACTTGATCACCTTCGTTGAATTCGACGTGGTTTGGCACATTATTTAGGACGGCACTAGCATAAGGAGAATTCGTGACATGAATGACAGGATCCTGCTTTCTACCATTATACAATGGCATTGCTCGGTCGCCACGTACAACACTTGCAGATTCGGAAGAATTTATGGATCTCGAATCAGAAATGTCGTCCATTTCCAATGCGCTATCAAATATAGAACGCCAGCCTTCAACTCCCCCTGCGCCATAAATTAAATCCATGATGTCAACGACTCCGCAAACTGTACCATTGCTTTCACAAACAGGTAGAGTTAGAAATTTGCTATCATGCATGATTTGCATGGCTTCAATCACAGTTGTATCTGGTGAGACGTATTCTGGTTCAGGAGTCATGATAGCCATAACTTCAGTGTTTTCTAAAGAAAGCTCGTTCGCGATCGCTCTTGTGACGATATCTTTAAACGCTACAATTCCAATTAGCCTCTCATCTTGTACTACCAATGCTGCCTTGCGTTTTTCAGCCATCATCATTCCAGCAACTAAGATGCTACTTTTCGGATTGACAGAATAACCGGTTGCAGGTTTTCCTGCAAGCAAAGTACGAAGCGTAGGAGAGCCTTTATTAAAGGCTTGAGCCATCAATGGTCCAAGAAGTTGAGAGAGAGCGGAGGCGTTGACGCTTTTGCCACCAGCTGACGATAGAATCTTGTTTAATTTGTCATCAGTCGCCGAAGAACCATTTTCCATCTTTTTTTCAAGTTTTGAGATAGCATCATTGAGGCATTTCCCAATATCAAGAATTCCAGATATTTTACCACTTTCATCAACGACAGGTAAGTAACGAAAGTGATTTTCGATCATTGTACTCAAAGATTCGTCAGCTGGATCATTAATTGCAACAATGGAAGGGTCGGCCGTCATTACTGTGGAAACGGCAGTATCAGAAGGATCCTTATGTCTCGCAACAACGCGACGAACAATATCATGATCCGTGATGATTCCAGATAAATCATTAGATTCGTTTGTCACAAGCAATGCGGTTGATCTTTTAGATGCCATCAATTGACAAACCTCTACAACAGAAGACCAACCAGGTAAAGTGACCGCACGCCTAGGCCTTAATTTTGATACAGGCTTCATATTGATATTATTCTTCAAACCTTGCACAGACTGAGCCTTCTTGGCACTACTCATCCTTGTTGTAGAAACAGAACCTGAATGGTGGCTGCCAGAATCGTCTCCGCTCATTCCTATGGTACTATCGAATAAAGACCGCCAGCCATCTGCACCGCCGCAGCCAATGATCAAATCCATTACTCCCACCAATCCACACACTGTACCATCATCCTCGCATACTGGCAAGTTCAGGAACTTATTGTCATGCATTGTCTGCAAAGCTTCAATCACAGTCATATCAGGAGAGACAGACTCAGGGTTCGGGGTCATAACAGACTTAACAGATGTGTGCTCCAGAGGGAGCTCCTTGGCGACAACCCTGCTCATCATGTCCTTGAAACCGAAGATACCCACAAGCTCGCCGTTGTCAACTACCAAAGCCGCCTTCTTCGCTTCGGCCATCACCACAGCCGTCTTCTTCAAGCTGCATCCAGGAGACACAATAGTGGCAGGCTTACCTGCAAGAAGAGTGCGCAGTGTCGGAGATCCCTTGTTACCGAAAGCTTGTGCCATCAAAGGTCCTAGCAGCTGTGTCAGCATGGCTGCTTGTTGACCTCCCGCGCCCTGCAAAGCTGCCATCTGCATGACTGCATCTTCTGCGACGTTGCCGTTCTTCTCTTCAGCTTTCTCAAGCTTGCCAATGGCGTCGTTCAAGCATTTGGCGATATCAAGGACACCAACAACAGCTCCGTTATCGTCGACTACAGGGAGGTGCCTAAAATGATTCTCAACCATCGTACTTAGTGCATCCATCGCCGGATCACTCATTGACACTACGGTGGGGTTCGCCGTCATGACCTTGGATACGTTGGTATTAGCGGCGTTCAAGTCCCTCGCAACCAAGCGTCTCGTCACATCGGTATCGGTGACGATACCCGCAAGACCGCCATTGACACCAATGACCAAAGAGGCAGATCCACGCTTGCTGGCAAGCATTTGTGCTACCATGAGCACATTGTCATTGATATTAGAAATCAAAGGCTTCTTAGGACGAAGCTTCGACACGGGCTTTTCTCTCTTTTCTGTAAACTGTGTCTTCGTCGGAATTACTTTTGTTTGTTTGATCGGTTCGGTCGGCATGTGCGCTTTTGTATTGTTTCTTGTTTTTGACATTGAATAGGTTTTATTGGGCTTTTCCACTTTCACTTGTAAAAGGATCGGTTGAGTTACTTCATTATCTTCCTTTTTTTCTGACGGTGACTGTTGCTCATCTTTTGGTCGAAACAATTGACGTTTTACTTCTTCATTTTTGATCATGTTTTCAAGTTCGGATATCTTGTCATGTAGGTCACCAGCCTTTGCAAAATTTTTACTCTGCATGCATTCTTCCATTTCTTTTTCTACTTCTCTCTTGTGTTGAATCATTTCTTGTAGGGTTGGTAATTGAGGTCGGACTCTTTCTAGTTCAGTTATCAACTCCTGAATTTGTGTTGCCTTTGCAAAATTCTTTTCAGAAGCTGCTTTTTGCACTTCTGATTCATATGCACTAATCTTACTCTCTAGCTCTGCTCTGGAGGTCAGTTGCAATAATGTACCGTCTGGGAGACAGATTTCGAGCCTTTGATCGGTGAGGGCAGTTTTGTCTTGTGTTGGTTCTTCATGTTCATGGCTTCTCTCATGTTTGATTTTGTCTTGAAGGGCATCAATCTCCTCTTGCAGGTTACCTGCGCCGGCGAAATGTTTATTTTTGATTGCGATAGCCATTTCATCTTCTTTCTGAGCTATTGCTGATTCCAGCTCTTTCACGGTGGGATAATCTACACGTAACAACTCTAATCTATCAAGACTTTCTTGGTTCTCTGATGCAGCTTTGAAATCCTTCTTCTCAATGGCATTTTCAACTTCACTCTTAACCAATGTGAGCTTTTCATCCAATTCGGAACGTGAAGAAAATTCTCTCTTTGGTTCTTCCTCCTGCACTTCTTCCTTCACTTCTTCATCCACAGAAGGGCTGTCTTCGTTTGTAATACCTTCTGCAGCAAGGGCCTTTTCTAGGTGTTGTTTAGCGTAATCAACAGCTGCCTGCCTTGCAGCCGCCCCAGAGAAATCCCTACTTTGTGCAGCAGCATCTACTGCTTGTTGTGCTTCTTGCAATTTGTGACGTAATTCTTCAATTGTTGGATGATCTTCTTTCATCTTATTCAGTTCATCCAATCTCTGCTGAAGTGGAGGGCACGATGCATAGTCTTTCTCTGCCACAGATTTCTCCAATTGTTCTTCTACATCTACAATCATGCTGTCAATAAATGCTCTTGTCATTGGACGTTTATTTTCCAAAGCTTCCTTGAGGGGAACAATGTTCTTCTCGAGTTCGGCAGCACGCTCGTAATCTTTTGACGACACAGCTTCTTCCAATCGCTCCGTTTGTTCTTGATACAACTTCTCAAGTTCTTCAAATGCCATATCCTGAAAAGGATCTCTTAACTTCCGAGCAACTTCCTTCGCAAACAGTAATCTTGCAATGGCTTGGATTTTGATTGCTGCACTCTTTTCTTTTCTGAAAGCTCTTTGGACCTTCATCATTCGATACAACGTTTGAATCTTGATAGCTCCTTTGAGTTCTCTATTCTTTTTGATGAAATGAAGGCGAAGACGAGCCCACGCTGTCAACAAATTACCTGCACGCTTGTGAGCAACAGACCTGCCGAACCTACCGATAGTACGCGCAGCAGAGTGGACCCTCAAAGATGTCAAAGTCTCCAACTTCGTAGCAAGTTCACGTCTAAGGAAGATTTTAGAGTGACCAACTTGCCAGTCTACGTCAGTGACAGATAAACGCTTCGAAAGAACTTGGACCAAGTGTTCAATGCCCTCACCCCCCTTTAGGTCTTCACTGTCAAGAAGAATGTGAAACTTATTGTAGAAGCTCTCATGAGGCTCACGGAGCGCATATCCTTCTCTCCTGATACGGATTGCCTCCATCATTCCTGCATACTGTAACTGGCGTAAGGCCTCTCCAGCCTCGAACGAGTTGCTAGCCTTTTTCAAGTTTGGCTTCAGACAACGGATGTAGTGAGGTTCTGTTTGTTCAAGATCGCTCACTAGAGTTTGCAGTGAAGTCTTAAACTGGGAGGCTACGCTCACACCTCTGATGGTAGATCTAGATCTATGATTTGAGTCATCAATATTAGACTCGTCAGAGGAGTGGGTAAAAATTTCTTTCGACAATTCAGAAGACGATGTCATGCCTAAAGATTTCAACTCGTTGCTGAGACTCTCGACATTCTTTTCTACAAAACCATTCGCGGTGTACCGAACCTATGAAAGATGGTAAAACGAAGTGAGATTAGAGGTAAGCTTCTTGACAAGTTGTATTGATAACAAATACATCATCTTGACAAACACTCACTTCACCAGCATAGTGGACGACAATAAAGTCCTTATCATTTGAAAACTTTGGCATCTGAAAATTTGGGTGCTTGCCATCACTGCCCTTCTTTTTCTTCATGACGCTTCCGCTCGTTTCCTGCGAACCACCAAACAATTGATGTAAGTGACTAACAAACTTGACATCCTTTTCATTTCCAGAACCCATGCCACCCCATGCATCATCCAAGGTTCCAAGGATACCAATAGAACCGCCCCCACCTTCAATGAGCTCAAGACAGGGCCTATTGTCATTGAATGTAATGTACGTCCAATCTACTCCTTCTTGAGCATACAATTCCTGTTCAACCTCAAATAAGTGCTTGTTGAAATGCCTCTGTAACTTCTCATTCGCATAATTGATCAAAAGCTGCTCAAACCCATTCACATCAAATTGCTCAAAACCGTAAATATCAAGCACTCCAATGCTCTTCATAATTTCAGGTTCCTCAAAATCAAAAGACTTTGCACTACTCGGGCTGAGCAGCTCCTCCGGTGAGTGTGCATGATGGATCGTAGTGTTAATCCTGGAAACAAGCCAGAGGAACAAACTGGAATACACCATTTTGGCCAATGCATCACGCTTATCATTCGCCTGAACAACATTTTGCGATTTGGTAATGGTCTTTCCACCAACAGACAAAATCTTGGTCAAAATCGCTTTGGAAACAGCACTTTCCTCCAATCCTAACAATTTACAAGCAGTAGCAAGACTCTTCTTCGACGCCTCCTCGACAATATCCGCAACTTCATCTCCATCTTCTCCTTCTCCACCCGGAGTAAATTGGATGTTTCCAAGATGCAAGACACCCGCCACAATCTGGAAAATAATTCTTTGCTCTTCTTCATATAGCCCAATATTATCCAAACACTCCTTTGTCTCGCAAAGTCCCTTCTCATCCCTCTTGGACTTGACAAACCGTTTGGACAAATATTGAAATCCCTCCGCATTGTCCAATCCAAGTTCTGCACAAAGAGCTTCATCCGATAAGAGCTGATAAAAAATGTGATAATTCCTCTCCCCCTCAATCTGATGCACGATCCTCGTTTTCTCCAAGAGATAATTTTGAATACTCGCACCAGAAATGTGTCCATCCTGAAACTTGATTTGAATAAACTTTCCAAACCTGGACGAGTTATCATTTCTTAGTGTCCTTGCATTACCGAAACTTTCCAAGAGCGGATTGGAAGCTAGAACTTGTTCTTCCAATCGATTCGTTTCCGATCCTGCATGACCTGCCCCATGACTCGTTTTGGCAAGGTATTGCATGATAATTTTTGTCGCTTCGGTTTTACCAGCTCCGGATTCTCCAGAGATGATGATTGCCTGATTCCTATCCTTGGTAGTGAGTGCATTATAAGCTCTATTTGCAATACCGAATAAATGAGGAGCAGAGGATTTATTCTTGCGATAGGAGATCATATTGGATTCAGAGTAGATGGATGAATTCAATTTCAAGATTGTTTTGTAGGGGTTGATGGATATGAGAATTGGTCCTGCATTGGTGTAGATTTCATCACGATTGTATCGCACGCGAAGAGTGTGGAGAAGAGAAGGCTCAGTGATGTTGGGAAGGTGAAGGACATCTTCAAGTCCTAGACGGTCTTGTTGTGTGAGTTGTATGAGTTTATCAGATGTGAGTTTGTAGAGTGTTCCGTCGGATGTTTTGGTGAGAGTGCATTCTTCACCCCTTTTGACAATGGTGCAGGGCGAGAACAAGTGTTTGTGTGCGATTGTCTGAGAAGAAGAACCCGAGTCGGATCCTCTTTTGGGTGTTCGTGGAGTTTTTGTTGTTGGAATTAGGACGAGTGATGGATCGAAAAAATATTCCACTTTTTCTTTGCCGGTAATCTGTTGAGTTTTCCAATGGACAAGTTTCAAAGTGCGGTCAGTTACAAAGATTCTATTCTACAGTGTGTTATATTTGTATTAGATAGCGAACTGAAAAGCAACTTACCAAATCGACAGCCTGGGAAGATTTACGCCTTGACGATTTACGCTTTGGCGTCTTTGTTTTAGTCATTTTGGATGAATGAATTTATCAATATCAAATAAAAGTACTGCGCTCAAAGCTGCATTCACTTTCGGATCAAATCAATGGTGATCTGATTGATATTAATAAATAATGATAGCTGCAATGTACGGTACCTTGTAACGAACAATGATGATATAATGTTGTTATGTTGATGATGTGTGTGTATTGCCGTTTTAGAAAAAGACGTTGGTCCCTTCTTGCGTTTGCTTTCGCATCGCATCGATCGAACGGTTCTCGCTGACCTCGTCGAATTGATAAATAATTTGAAAATTCCAAAATCTTGCGGGAACTTTTAACACGTACGAGTATCCCTATCCAATAGGGAAGGCTCTTCTTCTAATTCTGTCTGGAACAAAAACCTGAGCACAATAATGTCACAAATCCGAAGATTCTCAGCAAATGCATGTGAATCTTCACTTTTTCAGAACTTTCTCTCTCTGACGTCGACTGATTTCTCGCATCAGTTACTTGTAACTCAAATTGTTATGGTCTTTCTTCTTTGTCATCTCAAATACCTCACCAGGTACAGTACACTAAGTACCGTAGGCGTAGACCGTAGGAAAGGCAATCACAATATTCAAATATTGCAGATTGATTGATTCATTCATTCCCTGCGATCTTGCACTTTTGTCCAAAATGAATGCCGAGGTAAATAATCTAAACGTCGTGGCATCAACATCTTACGGTTCAACACTGGAAGGATCGTCTGAACATGGCAAAGAATACTTTATCCCAATAGACGACGAATTCCCGTCTGGCTCTACAAGTACAATGAATTCAAATTCGAGTTCACACTCTGGTCTTTCACATAATTCTCCGTGGTTGTGGAGAAACAAGTTTACTAGCAGTCGGATTGGTGCCGAGGTAGAATTGAGAAGTTCAACCCAAACCGTCAGCATTGGTTGGAACTGTTTCAGGTATAATGTGTTTGACATTCTTGCCGTCAAAGTACTTGGCTTTGACTCAAATCCATGCAGAGCTATGCATGACGACCAAGACCCTCTTGATAAAGAACAGAGAAATAACAGTCATGCGGATATGCGGCTAAGCATGCTGTCAAACTTTTCCACGTCTTATAATATATTAAGCGTAAGCCTTGCTATTCATGTCATGAGTGGCATCTACGAGATGGACAAAGAAGATAGAACCGTGTGCTCATCGGCTCTCCTTGCAGGAATGATTATTGGTCAGCTTGTTGGTGGAACTTTGGGAGATGCGATTGGAAGGCATAAAGCAATGTCCTTGGTTATGTTCTTGCAAATTTTTGCAGCATGCGGGTCTGCATTTTCGACGGCAATTTCCTATGATTTCCTTGGACTTTCTGCGGATAATTGTTGGATGTCCAACATTTATTCTCTTCGCATGTCGATATATAATGTGTTGTCAGGTAAGTTTTTTCTTGTTTTTCAAGACTTTGATGCCCTTTGTTGCGTGATAATTTCATCAAAGTACTATTCATGTGCGTGCTGCTGTCATGGAACATTGTTTAGCTCTCATCACGGAAGATACATCGAGTTCTCATAATTTTCATCTCAATTTGTTTTGAAAGTGTGGCGTTTCATTCTTGGTCTTGGGTGCGGAGGAGTGTATCCTCTTGCAGCAACATTAACGGCAGAATCGTCATCGAAACAGGTTAATAGAGCAAAACTAGTCGCCCTTACATTCTCTATGCAGGGAATAGGGTACTGTATCGTCCCTCTATTTGCATGGGTTTTGATTTTTATCTTAGGGGAGCAGTCTGATCTGACATGGAGAATATTATTAGGAGTCGGTGCCCTCCCAGGAATTATATTAACCTTTCATCGCAGTTCAAGGCGACAGAAAATTAAGGTTGACAGTTCCAACAGCATATTTGACGAGGAAGAATCACATGATCTCAGATCTCAAACCATTGGAAATCATAAAAACGAACAACCATCACAAACAAGTGTCTTGGATGCAATTAGATGCGAGAAGGATCTTTTCAGAAAATTAGTTGGAACTGCTGGATGTTGGTTTATTTTCGATGTGTTATACTACGGCAACACTCTCTTCCAACCCATTGTACTGGACGCCGTTTTCGGAGGATCTGAAACGACTAAAAAAACAGCACGTGATGCTGCAATTATAGCTCTACTTGCACTCCCAGGATACTTTATAAGTGTCGCTGTGGTCGGATACCAAAGTCCGAGATTCATTCAGATACAAGGGTTCCTGGTGATGACTATTTTGTACGCAATCATCGGGATGGCATTTTCCTCCTTGTCATCTAATCGCCCTCTTCTTCTTTTACTATACGGTGCATCATTTTTCTTCTCAGACTATGGACCAAACACAACGACGTTTATGCTACCTTCGATGACGTTTTCGCCAGCTTGTCGGTCGACTCTAAACGGAATCTCAGCTGCTAGTGGTAAGCTAGGAGCCCTTTTAGGAGCCACAATGTTTGAGCCTGCTGCTAAAAAATTCGGTGATGATACGGTGATGATGATTTGTTCCGCTCTATCATTGATCGGGATGTTAATGACATTACTATGCGTACGGTCAGATGTGGGGTTAGGATCATCTCATACCGGTGCAAAGCAACGGCAACAAATTGCAGTCTCTAGAAAACATAGTGCTCCATCACTTCTTGATTTCTAATGCATCTGTTGTCGAAGTGTGTCACGATATTTCAATTCATAATCACACACGAGCCTTTGCTTTTCTACAACTGTAACATTTATTGCACGCATCAATGCTAAAAAAATGCCATTCTAATATTTTTTCTCGCTTGATAATTTCATTTTGGGCTCACAAAATTCCACTTATTTTTTCTTCATAAGTCCGTACTAGACCTACTGTAAGATTCTTCTTCTCAGGTCTTGGAATTTGGAATTGTGAGCAAGGTTGTGAAGCCGAAAATAATAAGAGAAAAAAGAAAAAGAGGAAAAGGGGAACGAAAGAGCTAACGAAAGGCAAAAAAAAACAAAAACAACGACACTCCCAGTTTTTTATCACACAACAACAAACATGATACTGCTGGTACACCAGTACCAATCATCAACCAAACACTAAAATGAAACCACCCATCAAATATGATACGAAATATTCGCCAACGAACCAGAAATAGGTCATCAAGTCAAGAAAATTCTCCCACACTTCCACAGATATCTCATGGTGGACCAAATCCACTAAGGTCGCGGAAACGAAAAAGAAGATATCTCCTACCAAAAGTATTATTATCCCTCGTGCTCCTACAATACTATGCAATTCCGCTACTATTTGGAGAACATCCGCTACATGGGGGATACCTCGGTATGCTAATTGATATTAGGATTAGAAAGTACCTTTGGAATCGGAAATTGAAGGCGGCAACGAAAGAGGCAGTGGATTGGGGACTAGAAATACCCAATGCACAAACCAAGGCGAGAACAACCAATGTTCCACATGCTGTTATACTAGAATTAATTCATCGCAACGTGCGTAGGAAAGAGTTGTTACATGAATTTGAACAATATCAAAGCTATCCTGGGCAGAAAGGTAATTCTAGAAAGACACCCAGAATCATTCTGCGGCAGAAAGATGTTTGGAGTCGTCCAATCGCAACGAGCACTCCTGGGTTAATTGAAGTGGATTTAGATGAGAGTGATATGGACTCTTATATCCAAAGGTTTGAGAAGAATGACAATCGGACGAGTGACACATTTCATCAATTGGAGAGAAGAGCTAAAGATGAATTCTTCTTCATCTTATTCTTGAGCCGCCATGGAGGTGTATATACGAATCCATTTGGCAACCACGATGACCACAAGAAGTTATTGAGATGGATCGAGAGCTTAGATACAGCAACGAATGATCCACAAAGGGGATGGGTCATTATTAAAGACGGTATTCTACAAAGTCTTATTGTGCCCCCAAATAATGAATTCCTGACCTGTATCAAGGAAACGAGCACGGATGAATTGAAGCATTCCAACGTTGGCATGTCATCGTTCCATGCAATTATAAATGAAATAGCATCCAAGGATACAGACTGGAATGGAAACTCGAAAGAATTCATCACACTGCCACAAGAATGTACTGGGATAAACCGATTAAATTTTACTCGTGGAAGCAGCAATGATCCTTTGACGCATCAAAATCGATATAGAAATATGCCTGTGAAGGAGATATCTGTTTTAATATCTGCAACTAATGAACCAAAGCCGGAATATGCTCATAAAACAACGATTGATCAACTGCTTTCACGGCAATCACGCTTTTGTCAAAATCTATGGATATGGCCATGTCACAGGTGCTTGAAATCTGCGCTACATGGATCGTACGCCAAATGCTCTTTATTTTGTGGATCCTGCTCTGATCACATGCATGCTAAAGAGAAAATTAGAAGTGACGACAGCACTGTACAAGTTAATGTGGATGTGAGTGGGTATCGGGTGGATGGCAAGACTCAAATGATCCCAAGAATCATACACCAAACATGGTTTGAAGATATCACGCCGTTGCACTATCCAAACTTGAACCGGTTACAAAATTCCTGGAAGAATTCGGGATGGACGTACAAATTCTACACGGACGACAGTGCAAGACAATACATAAACGATCACTTTCCGAATCACTTCCTGCAGGCTTATGATGCCCTGATTCCTGGAGCCTACAAAGCAGACTTATTCCGGTACATGATATTGATGAGGGAAGGCGGTGTTTATGCCGATGTAGATGTGTTGCTAGATGCATCTTTAGATACTTTTGTTACTCCAACCATGTCCTTTTTCGCACCCAGAGATGCTGTTGCCGAGTATGCTGATGGTCAATACTGCTTATGGAATGGTCTCATAGGTGCAGCTCCAGGCCACCAAATTATCGTTCGTGCAGTAGAGCGCTTGGTTAACTTGATATTGAACAGGGCAGATATATTGGATTTAGAGAAAGATGTAGCTCAAAAAGCAGGTATAGAGACAGAGACATGGAAAATCAGAGCAGTTCAGGAACTTCTATTATCTGGTCCTTGCGCTCTCGGCATTGCCACGAATGAAGTATTAGGCAAAGACCCTGTGGCTCGATTTGATGTCGGATGGGTGAACTCGACGACAGACATCGGGGATTCAATGATCTTGATGGTGAGCTATTTTTCTTTGTGAAATTGAATTGAATGCGACGAAATATCAATGTACTGACCAAGTCTTTTCTAGCTAGATAAAGAAGATATGAATGCAATGCGATTCACAGACGTAGAGAGAAATATACTTTTTGCTTCTACTGACATGCCGGGGGTAAATAAAGACCGTCTTAAACGCGGAACGATTACGCAGAAGATGAGAAGTAAGCATTACAGTAATTCTGGTAAAGGTTTTTGGCTGTGGGGTACAAATGGCGTCTACAAGAATGATTTGGTGTCGAAGAAGACCATTTTCATCAATACGAGATATTTATGATTCACGCCATTTTAACAGAAGCCATATTCGAGGGTTTGTGCTCAAAGGATTGGAGATTTTTATTATTTTGACGTTTGTTGTTCAAGCTGTTGCTGCACCGTTGCTGAACCACCTTTCATGATGATATGATCGAATAAGAAAGGAGGAGGAATAGAAATCGTCTGCGTCGATAATCATTTCCACCAACATATCTGTATACTGCCCTGGCACGTTCCGCGATATAAATTTCATTTTGACAGCTTCTTGTGCAGATCAGCTCTTTTTGTCTTTTAATTAATGTCCACTTTGTATCAGATCTTATCAAACAGTACTGCATGATTTACAAGGCAATCGCCTCCCACTGTATGATACATAGCTGCTCATCTTAGAGAAATCATTACACTACAGTTGCTTATCGATAATGAATTATTTAGAGTGCTTGTGGTCAGTCCTGCTAATTACTTTGTCTTCACTCCGATTCTCGCCACTGAGAATCCTGTCAATTGTCAGTACTTCAAGAAGTTTCTGCTCATACTCATCATTCTGCTCATAAATCAACAAGTGCTGGATACCCGTGCCGGATGTAGTACCACCACGACGCAACGAAAAAAAGGCGGCTTCAACTGCTGACTGTTTTCTTGTTAGTTCTTGGTGTTGTTGTTGCTGGAGTAGCTGCTTTTCATTGTAAGCTAATTTACGCTCAGAGAAAGGCTGTTTATTAACGTATTGGTGGCTTGTTCTCCTTCTTGTTCCTGTCAAGCCGATCATCGGGCCAGCAAGGTCGCTCATATCACCGTTGATGTTTCTTCCTCTGAAGGAAGAAAATGAGGATAGAAGGGCTGGAGAATTGTACTGTTGCTGCTGGTGGGCAGTATTATTGGTCAAACGAGCAATATGAACAGGGTCGTTAGTCCTCCAACGATTCATTGATTCCATGGCAGTATTATTGGTCAAACGAGCAGTATGCATAGGGT